>Ga0134092_1003396_pt1 | contig 10799 bp, 9 predicted proteins | sample 3_6taG_FD_94454 | JGI IMG/M metagenome (GOLD analysis project Ga0134092, IMG submission 94454) | Switchgrass degrading microbial communities from high solid loading bioreactors in New Hampshire, USA - 3_6_20_6_A3 metaG | ecosystem: Engineered > Bioreactor > Semi-continuous > Anaerobic > Digestate...
CAGGGCAGAGAGGCCTTTTATTCACGCGGACAGAGTGCTGGACTTCAATGTTTTTATCTATATCGTTTCCGGCCGGATGAAAATATGGGAAAACGGTATTGAATACGTTGTTGATGAGCAAAATGCCTTTTTCCTGAAAAAAGGACTGCACCATTATGGCAGGGATGAAATAGCCGCGGGCACGACCTGGTATTATATCCACTTCCATGGCGGGTATGACACCGGCGGGCAGGAGCAGGGGAGCTACTTTGAGCTGAGCAGCTACAGTCCGCTGTCAGCAGCCGGCGAGTTTACCGAGAAAGACTATGAACGTTATATCAGACTGCCGAAACTGATAAAGGTGGATAACCCCAGACTTATCGAAAGAAAGCTGGATTCCCTTACCCAGATTTGCAGATCGGCCAATGATCTGCGTATGGCGTATTTAAGCTACGGAACCATGGAGCTGTTTTTTGAGCTGTTCATGCAAAAGAGGAACCAGCCTGTGCCCGATAAGGACGATATCATTACACGAAGGATAATTCTGTATCTGGAGAGCAATACATCGAGAAATCTCAGTTCCCGTGATATAAGCGGCCATCTTTGCATGAATTACAATTATATCAGCAGTGTATTTAAAGGAAAAACCGGGATGAGCATCATGGAGTACCATGAAAAGATCAGGATGAACGAAGCAGCCCGGCTCCTTATGCACTCCAGCATGAACATTTCCGAAGTCAGCAATAAGCTCGGATTCGATGACCCTCTGTATTTCAGCCGTGTATTTAAAAAGGTCATGGGATACTCGCCGTCAGATTATATAAAGCAGGCATATTTCAGGAACTAAGCGAAGGAACCGGGTTAAAAGCTGTGCAATACGACAGGGATCTGATTTTTTATTGATATGGTATCGCAGCTTACTTCGCAGTCCAGCGCTATTATTTTCACACCCTGTTTGTGGGCATATATAAGAGCATCAGCAAACTCCCTGTGGGTCTCTGCATTGGGAGAGAAATAGCTGACGCCGGTCATTTGAATCACAAAGGCGATTACCGGACAATACCCGTCCTTAATGCTGCAGCAGAGTTCGATGATATGCCTTACTCCTCGCTCCGTCGGAGCATCGGGGAACAGCGCTGTACCGTCTTTCTCCAGTGTGACGCCTTTGACCTCCATGAGGATTTTCTTTAAGGTTGTTTCGACTAAAAAGTCGATTCTGGAGCTGCCATAGGTAAACTCAGGCTTAATTGATACGACACTTTCGCCAGGTTCGATGATCGATTCTGCCGTATCGATGATTGTTCCCAAATCTGTTTCGATGAGTTTTCTCGAAGATGTTTCGGCAAATGCTCCCGGAGCCGTTTGGACGAGCTTCTGAGAAGATGATTCAATGACTAACTCATCATGGGCTGATTTGGTGTTATCAGCAGCCGATTCGGAATCATCTGCCTGTGAATCGAAGCTATCTGAGCATGATTCGGAATCATCCGCATAGATGATACCCACGGATGCAAATGCAGAGGCATCGGGAACGTCAAGCTCTATGACGTGGCATTTGCCGAGATTTTCAAGTCCGCCGGCGGCAAGCCATTCATGCATGACCTTGTTTGGAGACTGTGAATCGATATTTACTATCTGATCCCCCTTGCGTACTCCGATGAGAGACAGATCTGTTCTGCGGCTGGCGCTGTTATGTCTCTGGAGATAAACAACGGCATCATTGACCAGCAGTTCCCCGAGGCGGCCTGTGTTTTTCACATGGGCCTTCGTTATGTTCCCCCGGGCGCATACATTGGCTATAAAACGGTTGGGGCGTGATATGAATTTTCCTTCTTCAATTCGATCGTATCTCATCGTGTCTCCTGCAAAAAAAGTTGGCATTCAAATTACTATTACCGGGATTTTGGCCTTCTTCTGCCGAATTTCCATGCCATTCAATTCATGAACACATTAATCTGTTTTTTTGCATGATACTATTATAGCAATCTGAAAAAATATTAGGAAGCGGAGATATTGACCGGTCATTACAATACCAGTATATAATCCCTTCTTTATACTGAATGAAAAATAGTCTGCCGGGTAACATAATATTGATTATGTTGCAACCAGTCTGCACAGACGGAAGATCAGATAAAGATGAAGCTTAAGAAAAGCTAATGACCAAAGCAGCGAAAAACACAATGATATGTGTAAAACAAGAAGACAACTATGATGGAAAAGAGCAGGTAACGATATGGAAGCAAAAAGCAATCATTTGAAGGATGGACGGGATCAGAATTACACAAAGGCTGACCTGGGTCATGATAACACGAAGGCCGGATGCGACACAGATAACATAAAGACTGGCTGGGATCCGAATAACACGGAGGCTGGCTGGAATTTCGATAACAGCTATGCGCGTCTGCCGGGAGTGTTTTATTTCCGAGTCGATCCGATGCCTGTACGTTCGCCCAGTCTGGTGGTACTCAATCATTCTCTTGCGCGTTCACTGGGTCTGGACCCGGAAGTATTGTCAGGCAGCGAAGGCGTTGAGATTTTTGCAGGCAACAGACTGCCGGAGGGAGCGGAGCCTATAGCTCAGGCATATGCGGGACACCAGTTCGGGTATTTTACCATGCTCGGAGACGGTCGGGCATTGCTGCTTGGTGAACATATCAGCCCGTCCGGACAAAGATTTGATATACAGCTTAAGGGCTCGGGCCGGACACCGTATTCAAGGGGTGGAGACGGAAGAGCTGCTCTGGGGCCGATGCTGCGGGAGTATATCATCAGTGAGGCGATGCATGCGCTGGGGATACCTACTACCAGAAGTCTGGCAGTGGTAAAGACGGGCGAGCCGGTGTTCAGGAGGACAGTGCTGCCGGGTGCGGTTTTAACCAGGGTTGCATCAAGCCACATAAGGGTTGGTACATTCCAGTTTGCATTTGAATGGGGCAGCACGGAAGAACTCAGAGCCCTGGCTGACTATACGCTGCAGAGGCATTTTTGCTGCAGTGATTCCGAAAACCCGTACCTTTTCCTGCTTAATGAAGTTGTAAGGCGCCAGGCATCTTTGATAGCCAAATGGCAGTCAGTCGGTTTCATACATGGCGTAATGAACACCGACAATATGGCAGTTAGCGGAGAGACCATCGATTACGGCCCTTGTGCCTTTATGGATGTTTATGATCCTGTAACAGTGTTTAGTTCCATTGATACCTATGGGCGTTATGCTTATGGGAATCAGCCGACGATAGCAGCGTGGAATCTTACCAGATTTGCCGAAACCCTGGTGCCGCTGCTCGACAGTGATAAAGCAAAGGCTGAAGCGATGGCCCATGAAGCTGTTTCAAAATTCGGAGAACTGTATCACTCATACTGGCTCAGTACAATGAGGTCAAAGCTTGGAATGTTTGGTCAGGAACCACAGGATGAGGAACTGATCGGAGAGCTGCTGGAGCTTATGCATGAGTACAGGGCGGATTTCACCAATACATTTCGTGCTCTGACCTATGATGAGGATCTGAATATTGATATGTTCGCCACGGATGAATTCCGGAAATGGAGAGAACTGTGGCAGCAAAGGTTATCAAAGCAGACGGAGCCAAGGTCTGAGTCATTTATACTGATGAAGCGCAGCAATCCGGTGATTATTCCGCGCAATCACAGGGTAGAGGAAGCCCTTGAAGCTGCAGAGAAAAATGGCGACTATACTGTTATGGAAAGGCTCGTCAGTGCTTTATCGACGCCTTATGAGCATTCGGCTGACAAGGAGTATTACTCGACGCTGCCGGAGCCGTCAGACTGCCCGTATCAGACATTTTGCGGCACATGAACCGCAGACTGCCCGTATCAGACATTTTGCGGCACATGAACCGCAGAATGTCCGTACCATATATTTCGATTGCGCATTACATCATGTATCTGATTTTTTGATACATGATGTAATGCAGCTTTTCCGGACTTTTCGAAGTGATTAAAAATTTCCCGTTAGAAACATAAAGAGTTCATGAGAGTGGTTCAAAGTACGTATTAATAATATAAAAATGGAAACTATTTATTGTATACGATACTATAAAAAGGAAGTGATATTATGTATGAAAGCATCACCTATGCCGAGCTTAAGAGCCTGCCGAGAGAGCAAAAGATAGAAGCCCTGAAGGAGCTTATGAAACTGTACTCTTCTCAGAAGAAGATCGCAGAGATGCTGGGTGTGAATCCGCCCAATATTTACAATATGATTGCCAGATATATAAAAGAAGACAGGGACGGTAAGCAGGATTCAAAAAAGGGCAGGATGAAGAGGCGGGGGGCAGGAAATGTGCGCAATCGCAATAAGATGGTGAACACTAATGCCGATGGCGCCGGCTCTGTGCCCGGAGACAGGATAGATGGCAATACTGCAGTCAAAGAAGAGATAAGCAGTGAAGTGAATGTAAATGTAAACGAATCTTTAGCGGCAGGATCAGCTGGAAGCGAATCGACACCGGCCGGAACAGCGGCAGCTGTATTTGATGGTGATGGGGCGTTAAGAAACGAACCGTTCGGGAACGGGCTGGTGGAAGCGGAGGACAATGTTTCATATGTTATTGATAACTTCCGCGGTAAATCTGCAAGAGATCGTGAGAGTTACAGTCAGAATGATTTTCTTATCTCGATAACCAAAGAACTGACGGGAGAAGAGGCTCAGGCTCTGCTTACCGGGATCGGAAATATTTTTTTCAGAAACAGGGAGTACAGGATAGATATCAGGATTACGGAGAAATAAAAGCTTTGCTGAACATGGGACAGCTCCTGTGATTGCTTCGCTTGATCGGTAGGCGATGTAACCGCAGGAACTGTCCCTTTTGCTTGCGGCGGTGGTCCGGCTCACACAATTTCCATACGGGGAACAATTCGGCCAGACGGCCTGTCTAACATAATGCTGCATATATTTGCAGGAGGACATAAAATCGTGTAATATTCAATAATGCAGGAGAAAATGTATTATGAGTATACAGAAGAGAATCAGGATGAAGAGAATAATGATTTTGCTTTTGATTATCGTATGCCTTGGTATAATTGCACTTTTCGGAATAAACAAATATGTTGAGGTATCTGTAGCTGACAGGATACTGACACCTGAGGAAGCGGCAGGCCTCGATGCAGACTGCATACTGATGCTTGGCGCCCATGTCAGGGAAGACAGTACACCGAGCCTGATTTTAAGGGACCGGCTGGAGCGGGGGATCGAGCTGTACAATATGGGAGCATCAGACAGGCTGCTGATGAGCGGAGACCATGGTACGACTGAGTATGACGAGGTCAATGTTATGAAAAAGTTCGCCGTGGATTCCGGTATCCCGTCAAAGCATGTTTTTATGGACCATGCCGGATTTTCAACATATGAAAGCCTGTATCGAGCCAGGGATATTTTCAGAGCAAAGAAAATTATTATCGTAACACAGGAATACCATCTTTACAGAGCCCTCTACATAGCTGAAAGACTGGGGCTCGATGCCTGGGGTGTGGCGGCTGCGTCTGTGAACTACAGCGGTCAGGCCTACCGTGACTTCCGTGAGATGCTGGCAAGGACCAAGGATTTCCTTTATACAGTAGTCAAACCCGAACCCACGTACCTTGGAGAAGCGATACCGGTCGATGGCGACGGGGATCTTACCAATGACAAGTCATAGCCTAATCAGGAAATAATCTGATACAGGCTTGTTATCTGATTATGGCAGGTGCGCGGAAATGAGTTATTAGCCCCGTATATAGACAATAATCCGCTGATTTGCACCTGAGCAATATGTTTGTATGTGATGTCGGCTTATGATATAATTACCGTGTAGTGAACTTTTGAAAGAGTGATTACTTTTGTATTCTCTAAAAGAAAAATTTTATGACGGGCAGGGCGTTTTACGCAACCCTGGCGAGAAATATCTGGATAAGGAAGGAATCCTGCGTGAGCCAGGAGAGGATTACTTTGATTATTTGGGCATTTTAAGGCAGGCCTATGAAGAGTTTTATGACAGTCAGGGTATTCTGAGGCAGCCCGGAGAAAGCTTTTATGATGGTGCCGGGAATCTGACCGAAAGATGACAGCCGGTTATTGCTTGTTCCCATTAAAATATATTGAACATTTTCATAAAATAAGTGCCCTTTACAGAGCACTTATTATTTTTATCTGAGTTGTTATATTCACACTGTTGAACTGCAGTCGGACCGTTTTCCGATCCAATAACCACATTTACCTAAAACAGCTTCTTCTTATAAAGCACAAAGCCGGTCAGCAGACACATCACGAGGGACATGACGATGATTATCCCGAATGCCCCGTTGGAAGTCAGCGGGATCGGCACGTTCATTCCAAAAAAGCTTGAAATCATAGTGGGTATTGCCATAACTATCGTTACCGATGTCAGGAATTTCATAACTATATTCAAATTATTCGATATAATTGATGCAAAGGCATCCATGGTACCGGAAAGTATGCTGCTGTATATGTTCGACATTTCGATGGCCTGCTTGTTTTCGACTATGACATCCTCCAGCAGCTCGGTATCCTCCGGATAACTCTTGAGGTATTCAAACTTCAGCAGCTTCTCAAGGACTATTTCATTGGATTTCAGTGCAGTGGAGAAATAAACAAGGCTCTTTTCCAGCTTCAGCATCTGAATAAGCTCTTTGTTTTTCATCGACTTGTGCAGGTCCTGTTCCAGCTTGACGCTGGTCTTGTCTATGTGCTTCAGGAACTGCAGATACCTTGTTGCGTTCCTGTACAGTATTTGCAGGACAAACCTTGTTTTGTACTGGGTCAGGAACGACTTTACCTTGTTTCTCTTAAAATCGTTGAGCAGCGTATCTTCCTTCAGACATACTGTTATAATGGCATGCTTTATTATAATCATCGCCATAGGTATGGTGGTGTACAGATTCATCTGGCCTTCTCTCTCAACTATCGGAGTATCGACAATGATAAGAGTCTGGCCGTCTTCACTCTCTATTCTGGCTCTTTCTTCTTCGTCGAGTGCAGCTCTCAAAAAATCTATTTCTACATTCATTGCACTGCTGACTTTATTGATTTCTTCTTCGGTAGGATTGGTCAGATTAACCCAGATGCCTTCTTCGAAGGAATCGGTGCTGACAAGTTCGTTCCCTACGGTCTTGAAAATCTCAATCATTGGAGTCACCCTCTTCTCTCTAATATTTTTTTACACAGAGGGCGATTTATCCATGCACAAATATCCGGCAAACAGCATGGCAAATCAAACCCTCTTCAATTTTGAAAGGACTGCATAAGTGACTACTGCCTCCAGCGTCACAATCCATACTGTTCACCTCCGTATTGCAGAATCGTTTCTGACATTAAAAAATCCGTCAGCTGCGAGTGACGGAATCAATAATAAACGTATTTCTTCTTTCACTCGTTGAGCTTTAGCACTATACAGCATAGGAACCTTATCCAGCTGCATTAAGTAAAACCTTGTCTCGGCAGTACCTGTTGACCCGTAACTGGTATCTCTCTCGATATACCAGGGGCAGCAGCATATATCTGTATGGTAGCCTCACCTAACGAAATTCACTTGTCAAGGTAATTATACTTCTTAATGAACATAATTACAATAACTTGTTATATGAAAATTTTCAGCAGAAATACGGGCATGGGAAACATGAACTGCACACCATGGCATATGGGTCTGAACCGGACACGGGTGTCGTATAAAAGCCGATGTCAGTAACAAACGGGAGCTCTTTCTAATAGTATGTAATGATGAACTGTGTTAAGCCGGTGAACGATGAGAGTGAATACCGAAGGGAGTGAAGCATATGTCAGAAGAGGAAAGAGGCTTTGGCTTCGGCTGCGGAAATGAATGGATATGGTGGGTAATCATCATTATTGTAGTGATCATTCTTATATGTCCAGGAATATTTGGCGGCGGCTTTTGCAGCAAGAAATGCTGACATTCAGAGAACCTGACCATCAGAGGGCTCCGGGAATCATTGATTTCCGGAGTCTTTCCTTTTGCGTTGCGAGGCCTTCTTTCACGTGTTTCCGGAGTCTTTTTTTGATTTTCGAAGCCTTTCTTTCATGAATTTCCGGAGCCTTTCTTTTTATATTTCTAAGCATTCCCTAATGCATTCCCGAAGGCATTCTTTATTTTTCAACAGCTCTTTTTGTGTATTTCTGCAGCCTTTCTTTTGAGTTCATTTTCATCATTCTTTGGAGTGTATTTGCGGTATAAAATCAACGCCCTGGCAGACATTAATAATGCGAACAGAAATTGCATAGCTAAATTGCATCACTCAGTTGCATATTAGTGCAATGAAGGACGAGGATGGATATAAATGACTGAAGCTTTGGTTGTATTTGTGAGAGCAATAATTTCCTTTTTCTCACTGTTGATTTTTGCAAGACTGCTGGGCAAGGAGCAAATCAGCCAGCTCACCTTTTTTGATTATGTTAATGGTATAACCATCGGTTCCATAGCAGCAACGATAACCACCGACCTGTCAAGCAGAGCCTGGCCTCACTGGGTGGGATTGCTGACATGGGTGGCGTTGTCATACCTGATGGAAATTATAACAATGAAAAGCAGATATGCGGCGAAATTCCTGGAGGGCGAGCCAACGATCCTGATCATGAACGGAAAAATCATGGAAAACGTTATGAGAAAAATGAAGCTGAGAGCAGCTGATGTGATGGAGCTTCTGAGGAACAGGGGGGTATTTGACCTGAATCAGGTGGACTTCGCCATACTTGAGCCCAACGGGCAGTTGTCCGTACTGAGAAAGCCGGAGCATCTTCCGGTTACACCGAAGGATATGAATATACCTGTTCAGCCTTCAGGGATCTCGACAGAATTGATATATGACGGAATTATATTCGAGGAAAATCTCAGGCAGATGGGCAAGGACAGAAAGTGGCTGATGGAACAGCTTAATATGCACGGCATCAGTTCGGCGGAAGAGGTTTTTTATGCTTCACTGAATTCTGACGGGAGTTTGTATATTGACGAATATGACGATCACATCAAAAAGGTGACGGATATAGGCGATTTTAAGGGGCCATTTTAGAGAGGCAGGCTAAAGCCGGCTTTTTCCGTTTCCATGCTCGAAGCCGGAGTAAGGAGGAAACTGTGAGAAAATTCATGGTTGCTGCGATTCCCGTTGCAACGCTGATTGTTTTTATACTGGTTATGATAAGCGGTAATTTTCTAAAGAAGCCGCTGGGCGGCGATGATGATGTTCCCGGTTCTATAGAAAAAACCATCCGGTCAGTCATCGATGAGAATTGGGATGAAGCCGGCACAATGGCCGATCAGTTGCAGCGGGCATGGGATAAGGTCGTTGCCAGGGTTCAGTTCAGTTCGGAGAGAGATGAGATAAATGCTTTGAGCATGAATCTTGCCAGACTGCGGGGTGCCATTATTGCAAAGGATAAATCAGGTGCACTGATGGAACTGAAGGAAGCGTATGAGCATTGGGAGGAGCTTGGTAAGTGAGCCGGTAAAATGCTGACAGTGAATTGACCGGCCTAATGCCATGAATAAAGGCGAAGTAATGGCGAAATCGACTGAAAGTCAGCATCTGTCATACCGGCGGCAATTGGTGCCGTTATAATAGCCCTGAATAAATTACTGCCGCTGACAGCGTTCGGTGTGTATACAAAAAAGGGATAAGCCTTCAGTTACGTATTATTTCCTATCAATCATGCAACAATAGTTTTTTCTGTTACGTCTATAACCTATAATATATATGATAACACACATACTGGAGGTAGTCCCTTGAAAAGAAATTCTATTGTCATATTGTTGGTTCTTATTTTGAGCATTGCCATCAGCGGATGTTCACAGAGTAATGGCGGGCAGGGAACAGAAACGGGCACAAAACCGGCCGTTTCCAATGACCAACGCGGCAGCAGTGAAGTTCTGACTCCGGCTGATGAACAGGAGGATGACAGGACAGCAGCTGACGGCAGTTCGCTTAACGGCAGCACAGGTGAAGTCTCTGAGACAGACGGCACACCTGCAAAGGATAATACAGCCGGAACAGGAACATCAGAGTCATCAGGTGCCGGCAAGTCAGGCGGATCAGCAACAGATGCGGTGAATTCAGGAGAAGCAGGAAAGGGAACTGAGGGTTCCGGTGAAACGGGATCGGAAACATCCGGTTTTGATTGGACAGAATACTCTAAATCGGCCAAACCGGATATTGCACCTGACGTTGCAGAAGGCATAATAAAGCAAACCGCCGATACGGTCATCCGTGCGATCGCCGATAAGGATTTCGAAACGGTTTCGAATTATACACATCCTGAACTGGGTGTCAGATTCACTCCCTATACATGCCCTTCTGAGGAGAGGGATCTGGTATTCAGCAAAGAGATGATAAAGGAATTCTTTGATGATAAGAATACTTACGTCTGGGGCTATTATGACGGCTCCGGGTTTGATATCGAATTAACTCCCGAGGGCTATTACGGGGCATTCATATATCCGGTCGATTACGTCAATGTTTCGAAAGCAGGATACAATACCGTACTGAGCAATACGTTAATGTATGAAAACCAGTTTGAGTTCTACAGAAATTCCATTATCGTTGAGTATTATTTTCCAGGGTCGCCGGAGTATGACGGAATGGACTGGAGAAGTCTGAGACTGGTATTCCAGCAGTATAAAGACAGCTGGATGCTGACAGGCATAATAAACAATCAGTGGACAATTTGAAAAACCGGCGGCATGAAACAGAAAAGGCAGGGTCTTCGGCGGATCCTGCCTTTATTAGTGCGCACGGCACGCGCGCGACCTTGACGGTGAAAGTCCGTTACGGGGGTTGATAGCACCAACCGTTAGCCAAGG
>Ga0134092_1003397_pt1 | contig 10798 bp, 8 predicted proteins | sample 3_6taG_FD_94454 | JGI IMG/M metagenome (GOLD analysis project Ga0134092, IMG submission 94454) | Switchgrass degrading microbial communities from high solid loading bioreactors in New Hampshire, USA - 3_6_20_6_A3 metaG | ecosystem: Engineered > Bioreactor > Semi-continuous > Anaerobic > Digestate...
AAATCTGTATCAAATACTTTATCAAATCCTAATCTTCTCAGGGCTGCCACCATTTTACCGGTAACACTTGTGCCGATGGGAAGTCCAAACTCTTCCCCTAATACAGCTCTAACTGCAGGAGCTGTTTGCACTACCACATGTTTTTCTTTATCGGCTAAAGCATCCCATACTCTTTCTATATGGTCTTTTTCTTTTATTGCTTCTACAGGACAAACATTAATACACTGGCCACAAAAAGTACAGTTTACGGATTCCAGTGGATGGCTAAAAGCAGGAGCTACAATAGCCTTAAATCCCCGCTCTATAGCGTTGAGGACGTTTACATCTTGAACTTTACTGCAAACAGCAACACAACGGCGGCATAATACACATTTATCCGGGTTTCTTACAATTGCAGGAGATGATTCATCTTTAGGCCAAGAACTAATTTCACCTTTAAAGCGAACTTCGGTAATTCCTAATTGCTTTGCTAATTCCTGTAATTCACACTTTTGACTACGTGAACATTTCAAACAATCCTGGGGATGATTGGAGATTAATAATTCAACTACTGCTTTCCTGGCTTCCCGGACTTTAGCTGTATTAGTATAAACCTCTAATCCTTCACTTACCGGATAAGTACAGGAAGGTTGTAAAGCCCTTGCTCCCTTTATCTCTACCAGACAAACACGACAAGCCCCAATCTTATTAATATCCTTTAAATAACATAGGGTTGGTATGTCTATGCCCACTTTCCGGGCAGCTTCCAAAACTGTGGTCCCGCTAGGTACTTGTACCTGGAAACCATCTATGGTCAAATTTACCATTTCCATGTTTACCACTCCTTGTTACATTTTTACAATTGCGCCGAATTTACATTTCTCTATACAGGTACCGCATTTAATACATTTTTCTATATCAATAACATAGGTCTCTTTGGGTTTACCGGAAATAGCCCCTACGGGACAAACCCGAGCACACAGTCCACAGCCCCGACATTTTTCTGCTAAAATGATGAAGCTTAAGAGGGCTTGACAAACACCTGCAGGACACTTTTTGTCAAAAATGTGTGCCTCATACTCCGAACGGAAATATCTTAAAGTGCTCAATACCGGGTTAGGAGCAGTCTGTCCCAGACCACATAAAGAGGCGTTTTTAATGGTTTGGGCCAGAACTTCCAATCGTTCCAAATCTTCCGGTTCCCCTTTTCCTTGCGTGATTCTTTCTAATATTTCTAACATTCTCTTTGTACCAATGCGACAAGGAGGACACTTACCGCAAGATTCCTCTTGGGTAAACTCTAAAAAGAATTTGGCGATATCTACCATACAATCAGTTTCATCCATAACAATTAAACCGCCTGAACCCATCATGGAACCAATGGCTGTTAAATTATCATAGTCTATTTCCGTATCAATTAATTCCGCAGGAATGCAGCCGCCGGAGGGTCCACCTGTCTGAGCTGCTTTAAATTTTCTGCCATGAGGAATACCGCCGCCAATATCATAAATTATTGTTCGCAATGTAGTACCCATGGGCACTTCAATGAGACCGGTATTATTTATTTTACCGGCTAAAGCAAAAACTTTAGTTCCTTTACTTTTTTCCGTTCCGATACTGCTAAACCATTCCGGACCTTTTAAAATAATTATCGGTATATTAGCAAAAGTTTCTACATTATTAATTATGGTCGGTTTTCCCCAGAGTCCTTCATTTGCCGGGAAAGGAGGTCTGGGCCTGGGCTCTCCGCGATGACCTTCTATAGAAGCCAAAAGGGCAGTTTCTTCCCCACAAACGAAAGCTCCTGCACCTAAACGGATATCTATATCAAAATTAAATCCTGTCCCAAAAATATTTTTACCGAATACACCTAATTCGCGAGCTTGTTTGATGGCTATTTGCAACCTTTTAACAGCTATTGGGTATTCAGCCCTTACGTAAATATAACCTTGTTCCGAACCAATCGCATAACCTGCGATAGCCATAGCCTCAATTACACTATGGGGGTCACCTTCTAAGATACTGCGGTCCATAAATGCCCCCGGGTCACCTTCGTCTGCGTTACAAACCACGTATTTAACATTTCCGGGTGCTTTATAAGCAAATTCCCACTTCAAACCGGTTGGGAAACCTCCACCGCCACGACCTCTTAAACCGGATTTTTTAATGGTTTCAATAACCTCTGCCCTGGTCATTTCATTTAAAACCTTACCTAGGGCAAAATATCCGTCTTGCGCAATATACTCTTCAATTTTTTCCGGGTTAATTAAACCACAGTTGCGAAGAGCCACTCGTTTTTGGTGGTGGAAAAATTCAATCTTATCAAAATCCGTTACTTTTACTTCCGTATCAGGTTCTTTATAAAGTAACCGGGAAACTATTCTTCCTTTAAGTAAATGTTCTTCCGCTATTTCTTGCACATCTTCCGGTTTTACCTGACAGTAAAAAGTTCCTTCCGGATAGACAACCATGATGGGTCCTAAATTACAAAATCCAAAACATCCTGTCTGCACAACTTGCACTTCTTTTTCCAGATTTAATCGTTTGATTTCTTCCCGCAGCTTTTCTCTAACTTTTTGACTATCAGACGAAGTACAGCCGGTTCCCGCACAAACTAGCACATGTGAACGATATAATTCCATTTTTATTGCCTCCCTACTCTAAATTTACAATCCATTCTTTGATTGGTTGATCATTTATTATGTGGGAATGAATTATTTTTTTTACTCGTTCGGGAGTAACTTTACCGTACAGAAAAGGCTTTTGTCCCGGTTTAGTAACTGTAACTAAAGGTTCATGATAGCAAAGACCCGGGCATCCAACTTGGGAAACTTTTACATCTGTCAAATTTCTTACTTTTAATTCCTCCAACACTGCATTCATAACTTCACGAGCACCTGCAGTTATTCCACAAGTGGACATTGCTACCTCAATTTTCGCTGAATACTCATCTTCTCTGGCTGCCATTTCTGCTTTGGCCTTTGCTTTTAATTCCATTAATTCTTCTAATGACTTCACTATTTTCCCCTCCTATTTTATAAAACTACTATAAGTGCCAATTGTTTAAACAGCCTGTTCAGCCTTCATTTTATAGTAGCGGATTAACTCAGGAATATCATCCTCTGTTAATCTTCCATGAACCTTATCGTTTACGGTCAGTACCGGTGCTAAACCACAAGCCCCCAGGCAACGACATCCTTTTAAAGTAAACAAGCCGTCTTTTGTTGTGCCGCCAACTTCAATACCCAGTTCTTCTTTCGCTTTTTCCATTATTCTTCCGGATCCTTTTACATAACAGGCAGTACCTAAACAAATATTAATGACATATTTTCCTCTTGGTTCAGTTGTAAATAAAGAATAAAAACTGACCACTCCGTAAATTTCACTTACCGGAACCTCCAATGCCTCGGCTATATACATTTGTACATTTTCCGGCAAGTACCCAAAAATCTCCTGCGCTTCGTGTAAAACAGGTATCAAAGCCCCGACCTGACCCTTATACTTTTTAATCACTTCATCCAGTTGCTGATATAAAGGGTCCGCACTCTCATTTTTTGTTTGAGCACAATGACAAGACATGACTTTTTTTCTCTCCTTTCCAGAATAATGTGAAAATTGTGAGCATATTCACAAATTTATAAATAAAAAAAATATTCTATTGAATTTTTTTATTATTATACCATGGTTTTTTTTATAACACAAGGTTCTGATTACCTATTCAAATAATGAAATTTTATTTTAATTATTAATATTTAGCATCTAATGAAAATTACTATTGTAATGTTTCACGTGAAACAAAATATAAATAAAAAAACAATGTTTCACGTGAAACATTGTTTTTTTATTTATATTTGTTGTCCAACAATCATATCAATAATTCTCTGCAAATCATCATAATTATAATACTCTATTTCTATTTTTCCCCTTTTGCCAGAGTCCTTTATTAATACTTTTGTGCCAAATTTATTCTGCAGCTGTTCTTGTAAATCAAGAAAAACAGGAGGGGTGTTTTTCTTTTTTAAGATTCTTTTAGAAGTCTTATCCTTAATTATTTTTTTAACTGTTTCTTCAGTTTCACGAACGGATAAATTTCTTTCTAATATTTCCTTGACAACTTGACGTTGCAGAGATTCATTTACTAATGAAAGCAAAGGACGCACATGACCTACAGTAACTTTACCATCTGCCAATAAATCTAAAATATCAGAGGGAAGTTGCAATAATCTCAAAAAATTAGCTACAAAAGGTCGAGATTTACCAACTTTCTTAGCTACTTCCTCCTGAGTTAAGCCAAATTCTTCAATTAAACGTTTATAAGCTTTTGCCTCTTCAACAGGATTCAAGTTTTCCCTTTGAATGTTTTCAATTAAAGCAATTTCAGTCATCTCTTGATCAGATAAAGTCTTAATAACAGCAGGAATCTTTTCCAAACCTATCATTTTACAAGCTCTTAAGCGTCTCTCACCAACAACCAGCTCATAACCGGTATTATTTAAACGTGGTCTTACAATTACCGGTTGAATAACACCGTGTTCTTGAATAGAAGAGGCTAATTCCTGCAGTTTTTCTGGGTCAAATTCTTTTCTAGGTTGAAAACTGTTTGGGATAATTTCCTCAACTGAAATTTCCAAAACAACATCTTGTTCAGGATTATATTCAACAACCTCAGGTGTAGGAATAAGAGCACCTAATCCTTTCCCCAAACCACGCTTAACCATTATTTATCACTTCCTTTGCTAACTCAAGATACATTTCTGCACCTTTAGATTTAGGATCATAGGTAATAACCGGTTGACCAAAACTAGGAGCTTCACTTAACCGTACATTTCGCGGAATAATGCTGGTAAACACCTTATCTTTAAAATGATTTTTCACTTCGTCAACAACTTGAATGGATAGGTTAGTCCTAGCATCAAACATAGTTAATACAACACCTTCAATAGTCAACTCAGGATTTAAATGTTTTTGAACTAAATGAACTGTATTCATAAGTTGACTTAAACCTTCTAAAGCGTAATACTCACACTGAATAGGAATTAAAAGAGAATCAGCAGCAGTTAATGCATTTAAAGTTAATAAACCTAAAGAAGGGGGACAGTCAATAAAAATATAATCATATTTATTAGTAATCTTTTTTAAAGCGTTTTTTAATTTTACCTCCCGGGAAATAGCCGAAACAAGTTCAACTTCTGCTCCGGCCAACTGGATAGTAGCAGGGACAACAAATAAATTTTTTATCTCAGAAGGAACAATTACCTTTTCAAGAGGAACATTATTAATAAGGACATCATAAATGCACTTTAAAGAAGAAATTTTATTAATACCCAAGCCGCTAGTTGCATTACCCTGAGGGTCTATATCAATCAGCAAAACTTTTTTTCCCAAGGTTGCAATGCAGGCACTAAGGTTTACTGCTGTCGTAGTTTTAGCCACACCACCTTTTTGGTTGGCTATCGCAATCGTCTTTCCCACTATCATCACCTCTTAGTAATACTATTAAGATAACTAATTCAACTTTAAGACTAGAACTTCCTGCTTAAATAAAAAAGACAAAATAAAAAACCACTAAAAAGTGGCTAAAAATATAGATGAATAATATATTTATTTGGCTGCTTCTTTACTTTTAGGCAACCTAATAACAACTTCATAATAATCATCACTTTCATTTTCAGAAATATCAGCAGGAAGACCTGCATCTTGAATTGTTTTCACGGCACCTCTTATTGTATTTAAAAAAATGCGCATGTCTTTAAAAACTTTTGTCATTTTCCTTTTGATTTTTTCTGATTTTTCTTTTTCAGTTTTAATTAAATAATTTTCTACAAGGTCATCAGTTTGACGAACATTAAGGTTATTAGTATAAATTTTATCTAAAACCTCTAATTGTTGTTCTTCACTTGCTAATTTTAGTAAAGCACGGGCATGACGTTCAGTTATAACATCTACAGAAATTTGCCCGCGGACAGCAGGAGAAATATTTAGTAATCTCAACTTATTAGCGATTGTTGATTGACTTTTTCCTACCCTTTTAGCGATTTCCTCCTGGGTTAACCCAAATTCTTTAATAAGCCTGGCATAACCTTCAGCCTCTTCGAAATAATTTAAATCTTCTCTTTGAAGATTTTCAATTATAGCAATTTCGGCAATTTCTTTGTCACTTAAATTTCTAATAATAGCAGGAATAGTTTTTAAATCAAGCATCTGACAGGCCCGCAAACGTCTTTCCCCAGCAACTAACTCATATCCTGTCCCCACTTTACGGACAATTATCGGTTGCAAAACACCTAACTCTTTAATAGATTGAGCTAATTCCTCCAGATGGACACGCTCAAATACTCTCCGGGGTTGATAAGGATTAGGAGAAATTAAAGAAATATCAATATTTTTTATTTCATCTTTTGAAACATCACTATTAAACCCCAATATTTTAGAAAAAGACTGTTTCATTGAGGAACACTCCTTATAAAGTTCTTGCTATACATATTCTATTTAATTAGACAAAACTCCTTCCTAAAAAAATAAATTTTTACAAATTTAACCATTGATAATGGTATTGCGAATTTCTGGTCAATCTTATAGGTCGCCATAACAGGTATCGGGATAGCCTGCATGGCAGCATTACGCCTTTCGGGTCTAGCTTTCGGTACGGCATAACGGCTCACTAGTTAAGCCGTAATGTTGATATATGGTTAGGCAATGATCCGTCATGCCTGCCAAAAATCCGTGTTTATCTGTGTTTATCCGTTGTTAATTCTTAACCTTAACCTCAACCTTAATCATACCACCAAAGGGAGTAAAGTTCTCAGCCACTGACTCAATTTTAGGCTGACATGCAGGCATACATCTAAATAGTTAACTAGGTTAATGGTCGCTTTTGAGGAATACCTGCTTTTCGGGGATATTTTGAAGGGGTAGGAGAAGTCTTTTGAAAAGCAATTAAAACTCTCTCTTGCATAATTCCTTGAATTATGAAATGTTTCAAAGTATGTACCTTTCCGCCCAATAATGACAAAGCTTCCTTACTTTCTTCTAACTCATTAATCCCCTCAGGACCTTTTAAAGCAATAAAAAAACCATCTTTTTTGACAAAGGGTAAACATAATTCTAATAAAACAGGTAGACGGGCAACGGCGCGAGCGGTTACCAGATCATACTGCTCCCGAAAAGCATCATTTTTTCCAAAATCCTCCGCCCGACCATGGAAACAGAATACATTTTTTAAATTAAGATTTTTAATAACTTCCTCCAGAAACAGAACTCTCTTTTTTAAAGAATCCAGTAGATGTACTTCCACACTATCTAAATAGATTTTTAAGGGAAGGCCGGGAAAACCGGCACCAGTCCCCACATCTAGAATTTTTTTTTCTTGCCAATTAAGATCTAATTTCAGGCAAAAAAGGGAATCTAAAAAATGCTTGTAGATTATTTCTTCATCTGTTTCCAAGGCAGTTAAATTCATTTTTTTATTCCATTCTTTCAATAAATTACTGTAAATCACAAATTTATCTAACTGATCCTCAGTAAGATTAAAGTTTTCCGCGGCTAAGATTTCTTTAAATTTAACTTTCACTTTTGTTAACTCCTTTGAGTTTTTGTTGTTCTAGATAGATTAATAAAACAGAAATATCCGCAGGAGAAACACCAGATATCCGAGAAGCTTGACCAATGGAAGAAGGTTTTATTTTATTTAGCTTCTGTTGGGCTTCCTTTCTTAATCCTTGAATTAAACTGTAATCGATATTTTCAGGCAACCGGCGGTTTTCCAGTTTAACAAATTTTTCAACCTGACTTAACTGCTTTTTAATATAGCCTTCATATTTAACTTGGATTTCCACTTGTTCCTGAACATCAACGGGTAAATTAGAATCACCATACCCCAAATTTAGCAAATCTTTATAGGAAATTTCCGGTCTTTTTAAAAATTCTAAAGCGGGAATAGCTTGTTTAAGTTGAGAACTTCCCTTTGTTTCCAGTAATTTGATTAATTCTTCCTCGTGAGGATTAATGCTGACTTCACGCAGTCGACATTTTTCCCGGGAAATACTCTCTTTTTTCCAAAGATATTTCCTATACCTATCATCTTTTACTAAACCAACTTGACGGCCTAGTTCAGTTAAACGCAAATCTGCATTATCCTGACGCAATAATAAACGATATTCAGCCCGAGAAGTTAACATCCGGTAAGGCTCATTGGTGCCTTTAGTTACCAAATCATCAATTAAAACACCGATGTAGGCATCAGACCTTTTAAGAATAAAGGGTTCTTTTCCTTTTATTTTTAAAGCAGCATTAACTCCGGCTATTAAACCTTGGGCCGCCGCTTCTTCATAACCGGAGGTACCATTGATTTGACCTGCACTAAACAGTCCCTTAATCTTTTTTGATTCTAAAGTTAAATTTAACTGAGTAGGAACTAAACAATCATATTCAATAGCATAACCCGGCCGCATAATTTCCACATTTTCTAAACCGGGGATAGTTCGTAACATTTTTAACTGAACATCTTCCGGTAAACTGGTAGACATGCCTTGAACATACATTTCAAAAGTATTAATACCCTCAGGTTCAATAAAAACCTGATGACTTGGTTTATCAGCAAACCTAACAATTTTATCTTCAATAGAAGGGCAGTAACGGGGGCCTGTCCCCTCGATAATACCGGAAAAAAGAGGAGACCTATGAAGATTATCCCGGATAATTTTATGGGTTTCTTCATTGGTATAAGTTAACCAACAGGAATAATTATAAGAAATATTTCTTTCTTCACTCAGAAAAGAAAAAAATAAGGGCTCTGTACTACCAGGTTGCTCTACCATTTTAGAAAAATCAACGGTTCTTTTATCAACACGAGCAGGGGTACCTGTTTTAAATCTTGCGATTTCAAATCCCAGTTCTTTAAGATTATCCGATAGCCTGGTAGACCTTCGCTGACCGTTAGGACCAGCAGGAAAATCTAAATCACCGATAATAATTCTACCTTTCAAATAGGTGCCGGTAGTTAAAATAACAATGGGTGCCAAAAATTTTGCTCCAGTCTCCGTAATAACCCCTTCCACTTGATTATTACTGACTAAAATCTCCTCAACCAGAGCCTGTTTAACATCTAAATTTTCCTGAGATTGTAATGTTTTTGTCATCTCCATCTGGTACAGTTTTTTATCTGCCTGGGCACGTAAAGCCCTAACAGCAGGTCCTTTCCCTGTATTTAAAGTTCTGATCTGTATATAAGTTTTATCAATATTTAAGCCCATTTCCCCGCCTAATGCATCAATTTCTCTGACCAGATGTCCTTTTGCCGGACCTCCAATAGCAGGATTACAGGGCATTAAAGCAATATTTTCCATACTGAGTGTTAAAATCAAAGTTTTACACCCCATCCGGGCACTGGCTAATGCCGCTTCACAACCTGCATGGCCGGCACCTACCACAATTACATCATAAGCTCCTGCAAAATATTCCATAACTTCCTCCTTACTTTCCTAAACAAAATTGAGAAAAAATCTGATCCAATAAATCTTCTTCTACAGTTTCTCCTGTAATTTTACCAAGACTCTCCCAAGCAGCTTTTAAATCAATGGCTAAAAAGTCGCTGGGTAAATATAAGTTGAGAGAATTTAGAGCACTTTCCAAATAATCTAAAGCACTTGTTAAAGCTTGTACATGTCGCACATTTGTAATAAGTTCATCATTAGATGTATCGATTTGTCCGGAAAAAAACAACTCTAAGATTTGTTTTTCCAATTCATCAATACCTTCACTTTCCAGAGCAGAAATCTGCAATATTGCTTTATCATCACCTACAGCAACTTTGATACTTTCTATATCAAAATTACTGTCTTTTAAATCACTCTTATTAACCAAAACGATAGTAGGTACATCTTTGAGATAATTATTTAATATATTTCGATCCGCTTCAGTTACCCCCGTTAAAATATCTAAAACAAATAAGACTAAATCAGCTTTATTTATAAACTCTTTAGCTTTTTCTACCCCAATTTTTTCAACCAGATCTTCAGTATCCCTGATTCCTGCAGTGTCAATAATTTTAATGGGAACACCGCCTAAATTTATAAACTCCTCAATAGCATCCCGAGTAGTCCCGGGAATATCAGTTACTATAGCTCTATTTTCTTTTAATAAAGCATTTAATAAGCTGGATTTGCCCACATTAGGTTTACCTATTATCACCACATTTAATCCTTCTCTAATTATTTTACCTCTCTTTGCCGTTGCTAAAATTGTACTTACCCTTTCCCGTAACGATAATATTCTTTCTTTTATTTCTTCATTAGTCAATCTTTCAATATCATCATCGGGAAAATCAATATCTGCCTCAATATAAGCCAATAATTCTAATAAATTATGCCGAAGTTTATTAATAGTTTTTGACAATTTACCTTGATGTTGATTTATAGCCACTTTTAAGCTTTGATCAGTTTTGGCATTAACAATATCCATAATGGCCTCTGCCTGGGATAGGTCCAGTTTGCCGTTTAAAAAAGCCCTTTTACTAAATTCTCCCGGTTCTGCCAAACGAGCACCGTTCCGTAGAACTAATTCTAAAACTTTTTGCACAACAACATAGCCCCCGTGGCACTGAATCTCAACCACATCTTCTCCGGTAAACGTATGAGGACCATGCATAACAAGAAATAAAGCTTCATCAATTACTTCCTTATTTTTATAATCATAAACGTGACCATAATTAACGGAATGAGTTAATACTTCTTGTAAAGATTTTTTTCCTTTATAAACCCGGTCACCTATTTCTAACGCCTCTGAACCGCTGATTCTAATGATTCCTACACCGGCAGGACCT
>Ga0134092_1003400_pt1 | contig 10795 bp, 13 predicted proteins | sample 3_6taG_FD_94454 | JGI IMG/M metagenome (GOLD analysis project Ga0134092, IMG submission 94454) | Switchgrass degrading microbial communities from high solid loading bioreactors in New Hampshire, USA - 3_6_20_6_A3 metaG | ecosystem: Engineered > Bioreactor > Semi-continuous > Anaerobic >...
CGCTGATGGTATCCACTTCGGTCTTTCGCCCGTCGCGCAGATCCGCATAAATCGAGGTATATCCTTCCCGGGAGTTACCAACCACCGTTTTAATCATTGTCAAAACTTCTTCCGCATCGAAATCCAGGCCGTCCGCATTGGCGACAGCGACAGCCTCCCGCGCCAATCGTTCTACCAGCGACCAGGCATGTTCATTATCCAAAAGGTATCCATGTTTCACCTGCAAAATACCAGTCATCACGCTGGATGAGGCATTCAAAAACAGCTTTGTCCAAATTTGCTTCTTGATGTTGTCGGATACGATCGTCTCAAAACCGCACTTAATAAAGGTATCCGCGATATACTGAATTTTTTCAACGTTTCCATCCAAAAGGCCAAAACTGGTTTTACCGCCGCCCCCGTGGCGAATCTTTCCAGGTTCAACAATGGAGCTGTTATGTTGGGTTGTTCCGATAATAATCTGCTCTCTGGGCACAAACTCCATCAATGTATCTTCATGGCCGGCGCCGTTTTGCAACGTCATCACCCAGGTCTTTTCCCCAATCAAATGCCGTTGGGCAGCTAAAGCATCCCGGGTGTGCATAGCTTTAACAAAAATAATGATCAAGTCCATAACACCCAAACCGGCCGTATCCATTACAGCCCGGGGATGAAAATGCCGGCTGCTGCCGTCAGATTCCAAAATGGTAATCCCCTCACGATTCAACTTGTCCATTTTTTGAGGATCCACGTCAATCAGCCACACTTCATTTTCCTGCGAAAGATACCCGCCAAACAACGAACCCATGGCACCTGCGCCTAAAACAGCAATTCTCATCAATAACCCTCCCTGATGTTTTATAAGATATATATTGTTCAATCACGCTTCATCAATTTACCCTGCTTTAATTGATATCATTCTAGCGGGTAGGGGAGGCTTTGTCAATTGAATCGATTAAATTTTTGTTAAGTACATCCCTTTTCTTCATTTAATAGGCATATGGGTTCTATTTCCAAAAAAGCTCCATATTTTTGTGAAGCTGAAATAAAGTATATATAAGCGATAAGTTCGGAGATCTCCCTATCATCAAACTCATTTTTTAAACTGGCAAAAATCTCATCATCCGTAGCTTTCCCCTTAGAAAGAGCATTTGCAGCTTGAACGGCACATCTGACCTTTGAGTCAAGGAGATTTTCAGAAGGTTTCCCTTTCGCCATACAAGTACGAAAAGTTTAGAACTTTTATCAAAAATTATAAACATAGTGAATGGGGATACCGTATAACAGGGGATGGTTGTTTTTTGATTAAGCTATCTGTTAAAACTTTGAGTGACATTGAGGATTTTATTAACGAAATATTACCATACGCCTACACCAAAACTTTTATAGCTTTTTCTGAAACAGAGATCGATGATAACATTAATAAGTTTTTAAAAGAATGACTGTACCCTGTTTGGTGTCTATGGATACATCCAAACGCTGCCTACAACCGGTAATAGCAGCTATTTTAGCTTTGATATCAGTTTTCTATAAAAAAACGCTTCCAAAGACTTGGAAGCGTTTTATCTTAATCCTGAGACTCCCTTTTGGAAGTCCTATTATTGTAATTTCGTATTGTTATCTGGCGCGCCGAGAGGGACTCGAACCCCCGACCTACAGATTCGAAGTCTGCCACTCTATCCAGCTGAGCTATCGGCGCGCAAGTTTTTGCACGCTTATTATACCACGTCAGACACAGTTTGAACACAACCAAATTTTTTAACAAGATATTCTTCGGTCATTTCATGATTATGCTACTTATCCAAGATCATGATTTGACTTCCCTCGGCCTAAATCGACAAGTTCCGGTTAGTAATACCCCTCACGACAAAACCCTACCCGCTAATTGCAAATATTATTTATAAGTCTGGCTATCCTGTAGGTACAATCTTTTATCCGGAATTCTTTCTTTCGCCATGAATCGGACAATGGAAACCTTATTCCATCTTTCACCTTTGGTCCCATATCCCAGAAGCCCTCAGGTTCTTTATGAATGTTTAACCATTCAACCACAAACATAAGCTTGTCTTTGCAGCCTGAGTTTCTATACTCCGCCAGTAATTCGATGGCTGCAATATATCTGCTTGCTTCGATAGATTTAAATGTTTGAGGCAATTTAGATAGTTGATTGCTATATATGTAATATACACCTGATTGACTCTGTAAAATATAATCCATTAAGGCTAACGCTATCTTATCATCTAAAAGATCTGAAACTAAGGAAATATGATAAAAATTAGCTATATCTATTAAACGTCCCCCTTTGGGCCCTAAACGATGAACTTTTTTGTATGCATCAACATATAGGTGATGATCGTATACACCATCTTTAATCGACTGACTGATAATCCCAGCCCACATTTTTCCAACATCATTTGCTTTATCGTCATCCTTCGTAAATCGACGTATCCACGTTGATAACATGAGTGCAGTGAAAATATCCCAATTATGAACTACTTCTCTTCGGTCAGGTATTGCTTTTTTCCCCACCAGACAATCATGCATATAAGAGACGGCCTTCAAGATGGGCTTATCCTGTATGGTGTATCCTAATATTTCTAGCCTTCTTAAGGCTTGTTCCGTAGTGATTGGATTGCTTTTTGACCGATTGCTAAGGGAATGAAAGCAGCCCCATGATCCATCATCCTTTTGCAATCGAATGATTTCTGAAGCCCACTTTGAATCCTTATATTCAGTCACAATGCCACCTCACTTAAAACAATCGCCAGAATGAAAACATATGAATATCCAAAAACAGAAAAATCTCCATTTCTTTCAAGTAAACCTTACCTTCTTTAGTCAATCTCAAAATTCTCCGACTTAAAGTTACTGTAGTATCTGCCTCTTTGAGAAGTAAACCTTAAAACGGAATAATCCGGATCATTAACTCCCAAGGAATAATAAATTTCATCCCCTTCACGCCAAATCATCTCTTTTGATTTGGCATCTTGCAACACTTCCATGGTTCCCGTCAGCATAACTCCTCGAAAGAACCTTTTATCATAAAAATAGATACAAGCTTTCGGATTATCAAGATACTGTTTTACCCGCATCGATGAAGTATTGGTGGTAAAGTAAATATATTTGATGCCTTCTCTCTTTCTCGGAGGAAGCATAGCTTTTGTATCGGGGAAGCCTTCGGCGTCAACTGAACTGATAATGGCGATACTTGCCTTATCAATTAAATTTCCAATCGTTTTTTTCGGGATCCCTCATCCGATCCAATCCTTTCATTCCTATTTTCGTAAATACCCTTTTTCTATCGCTGAATCGATCATCTCTGCCACATATTCCCTGATTTCTTCCGGCCCGTTGTCAAAGAGAGCATTTTTCGAGATCACCGACGCAGCAGAAATATCATTTTCCTGCCATGATTTCCCCTTTGCCCAATAGTTCAACAAGAGCGGTTGCATCCGATCCAGCACTGCGGCAAAACAGGCTTCCCGGGTCTTTTGTTCTTCGAATTCCCGCCAGAGTTCAAAAAATTCTCTCCCCTGTTCCTCCGGAAGCAGCGAAAAAAGGCGCTTCGCTGCCAAGCATTCCCGTTCAAACTTACCGGCATTGCCGGTTTCATCATAACAATAGGTATCACCAGCATCAATCTCCACCAGATCATGGATTAATACCATTTTCAACGTTTTTAAAACATCGATGTTATCCAGTTCCGACAGTAATAAGACCATAACCGCCAAGTGCCAACTGTGTTCCGCATCGTTTTCCTTCCGCGAACCATCGGCCAGATAACTCCTGCGTGTGATGGTTTTAAGTTTATCGATTTCCATGATGAAGTTCAGTTGCTTCCGGAGCCGTTCAGTTGACATTTTTATATCTCCTTTTCGATACATAAGTAAATTTGGTATAAACCTGTATTCCATTCGAAGATTATTTTAAAAAACTCACTCCATTCCGGCAACTCCAGGTTTTCATCCCACAAAACCTGTGGATAAGCTTTTCCAGAATTGAATCCCCTTAATTTCGATTTTTCTTTTAAAATTTAGACTTCTCATAATTGTAAGGAATACTGGTACCAACAACTACATCTTCGATTTTCTCAAGGATCAGCCAATCATCCATATTGCTTTGATGGTCAAATTGCAATGGCTCAATTGGTGTTACATTTTTAAATTCCACCAGACATAAACACCGTTTTCTCCAGCGCTCAATTTGTTTCTCCGACAAATTGAGTTTACTTTGAATATCAGCCAGAACTTTCCGGCTCTCCTCCTCAGTCAATTTTACATAGTTTTGGACACTGACAACCGTAGCCATGGCAGATATTTTTTTAGTGCCTTTCTTCATAAAATACAGTAATTCACCTTCAAAAACCCGGCTATGTGGAATTTTTCGTCCTGCAGCGCCTCTGACAATCATTATCTTCGTACCATCTAAGATTTTTTCCAGGACCTTTTCCTTATCATCACAATACACTAAATGTACCATAAGCATATCCCCCCTAACCGAATTTGACTTTATATCATGCCACACAATACCAATTTCTCTGTAATATCATACCATTACTTCTTTGGCCAACCCCGCCCAGCTTCCCCCCTCAATCCCCGAACACATGTTCTATGCAAGAATAACATAAAAAGTATCTCCTGTAAAGTTTTGCCATCGGATATTTCAAATGGTTATCTTTCACCCATCATTTTCTTCACTTCTTTAATGGCCAATAAATCCCGGCGGTGTATGGTGCTACCGCGGGGATCAGCCGGGTAGGTTTCCAATGATTCGATGGCTTCATCGATAGTCTTCCATTCAACGCTCTGAAAAAATTGCTTTTCCCGCTCCGTCAAGTCGGTGGTCTGTTCCGATAAAACTTGTACCAAATAATAATAGGAAACGGTTTTACGCTTCATATCGTAGAAATAGTCGATAATCTTCCCGACTTCCTTTAAAATCACACAATCATAACCAATCTCTTCCCGAATTTCCCGTTTGATGGCCATCTCCGGCGTTTCACCAGGTTCGATGCCGCCACCGGGGGTGAGGAAACAGTCGATGCCTTTCTTTTCGTTAAAACACCGGATAAGAGCCATCTTCCCTTCCTGATTTAACACGATGGCTCGAGGAGCATGTTTTTCATATGTAATTTCCCCTCGGGGATAAATATCATCGATAAACTCATGGAGAAGTTTCACTTAAATCACCTCATCTTACAGGTTCCGTTGTTTCCCTTCATTTCGGCTAACGGTTAGATACTTGATTCATAATTCTTCATTTCCGATATTAGCCCTTCCAATCTCAAACGAATATAGTTTTGATAAAATAAAAAATGACACCCCAAAGGTGTCATTTTAATGCTTTATAATGGTCGGGGCGACATGATTCGAACATGCGACCCCCTGCTCCCAAGGCAGGTGCGCTACCAAGCTGCGCTACGCCCCGACAAACGTGCAATAAATAGTATACGCTAAAAAAGGGCCGGAGTCAAGAAAAGAAATCTGCCTATTCCTCCAAAAATCTGTTATAAACGATATAAAGCCGGACGTAACCCGTTTTCGCTGACTTCGATCATTCCATATCCGATCCCGTTATAACACCGTTCCCGGCATAATGTTCCCGGGTTCAATAAGAGAATACCTTGCCATTCGGTGATGACCGGAAGATGGGTATGGCCGAAAACAACCATGCGCACTTCTTTCTCTTGGGCAGCCAGCCCGATCCGGGTTAAACCGTTCTTCACATTATAATGATGCCCATGAGTAAGCAAAATCCGGTTCCCTTCCAGTGTAAACAATTCTTCATCCGGAAAATCAGCTAAAAAATCGCAGTTTCCCCGTACGCCCCGAACAAAAACACCGGTCTCTGCCTGTAAATGCCTGATATCCCGGATGCCGTCGCCGGTAAACAGCAAATGATCGATGGGCCCCATCTGCGCCAAGGCTTTTTTCAGTTCCGGGTAATTGCCATGAATATCTCCAACCACACCGATACGCAACATTATTCCAACATCGCCTTTAACACCGGTTTGATCGCCTGGATGGCATTGGCCCGGTGACTGATCCGATTTTTCTCTGCCTCCGGAAGTTCCGCCATAGTCTTGCCATACTCCGGCAGAAAAAAGATGGGATCATAACCGAAACCATTCGTCCCTGCCGGTTTATCGGCAATAATACCCGCAATCCTTCCTTCCGCTGTTTCAATCCGGTTACAGGCCGGATCTACCACAGCGATCACTGAAATAAACCGGGCCGTTCGTTCCGAAAAAGGATAATGGCTGACTTTGGACAAGAGATATTCGTACCGGTCCCGATCCGTCCAACCCGGCTTTCCATACCGGGCCGAATAAATCCCCGGTTCCCCGCCTAATACATCTACAACCAACCCGGAATCGTCCGCCAATACCATCTCTCCGGTAGCCTCTGCAACCGCTTTCGCTTTTAAAACCGCATTTTCTACAAAGCTCTCGCCGGTTTCTTCGATTTCCGGTACCTCCGGATAAGCATCCACCCCGACCACTTCAACAGGTAAATCTGCCAACATCTCCCGGATTTCTTCGATTTTACCCTTGTTCCGTGACGCCAGGACGAGTTTTCGCATGTTGGATACCCCCAATACGTTCGGAAATCGGGCCCAAAATGTCCCGTTGCATCTCGATTAACTCAGTAATCCCCTTACTGGCAGTCGTCATCAATTCCTGCATCTGCTGCCAAGTAAAGGGTTCACCTTCGGCCGTACCCTGCACTTCAACGATCTTTCCGGAACCGGTCATCACCAGATTCATGTCCACCGAAACTGTAGAATCTTCGGCATAACACAAATCCAATAAAATCTCATCATCTTTAATCCCGACGCTGGTCGCTGCCAGAAAATCATATAAAGGCAATGGGCCTTCAGGAAGGACTTTATCCAAGGCACAAGCTAAAGCGATAAAACTTCCGGTAATCGCGGCCGTACGGGTTCCACCGTCCGCCTGAATCACATCACAATCGATCCAAATCGTCTTTTCTCCCAAAGCTGTCAGATCCACGACAGCCCGCAACGCCCGGCCGACCAATCTTTGTATTTCCTGGGTCCGTCCACCCACTTTTCCCCGGGAAGACTCACGAACATTCCGTTGCGGCGTTGAGCGTGGTAACATGGCATATTCAGCGCTGATCCAGCCCGTTCCCTGGCCGCGTAACCAAGCCGGCACTTTATCTTCAATCGTCGCTGTACAAATAACCTTCGTATTCCCAACCTCAATCAGCACCGAGCCTTCCGCGTGCATAATATAATCCCGGTGAACTTTCACCGGACGCAATTCATCGGCCTTTCGGCCGTCAATTCGTTCCATCTGTTATCCTCCACGTCAAAATTTCATTTTGTCACGGTTGAGCATATTCCGCCCGTCCCCGTTGATATAGATCATTTCCATACGCATCAATCGCCACAATCACCGGAAAATCTTCCACCGTCAACCGATGAATCGCTTCCGGGCCCAAATCAGGATAAGCGATGACTTCCGCTTTTTTTATTGAGCGGGCGATCAACGCTCCGGCTCCTCCCAAGGCAGCAAAATAAACAGCCCGATATTTGATCATGGCTTCAATCACTTCCGGTGCCCGTTGTCCCTTGCCGACCATTCCCCGCAAACCGATCTCCAATAGTTTCGGCGTATAATGATCCATCCGTCCACTGGTCGTCGGACCGGCTGAACCGATGACTTTTCCAGGTGGGGTTGGACAAGGTCCTACATAATATATGGTTTCACCGGCCAAATTCACTGGAAGCGGTTCTCCTGCATTTAATGCCGTTATCAGCCGTTTATGAGCTGCATCCCGGCCGCTTAACAACTCTCCGCTGAGAAGTACTGCTTCCCCAGCTCTCAGCTCCAAAATATCTTCTTCGGAAAGGGGCAATTTAATACGTTTCTGGGTCATTTTGATTTCCTCTTCGATTTCGTTATCTTCTTATAAGTACACGGTGCAGGTTCACAATGCACCAATTTAGACATGAGGCATGAATAGAGTTGACAGTTCACAGTTTACAATTGACAGTTCATTTTCGGAGCCATGCACAGTTTCATGGTACATAGGTACTCCCTTTTGGTTTGGAAATTTATTAATCGTCAACTGCTTAACTGTTAAATAACTGTCCACTGTCTCAACGTCAACTATCACCTATCTCGAACTCCTGTCTACTGCCTTATACCTATATCACGGCCGTCTTATGCCGGGTCACATGGCAGGAGATATTGACAGCCACCGGCAGGCCAGCAATATGAGTTGGATAGGTATTGATATGAACCGCTAACGCTGTCATCCGCCCTCCCAAACCCTGAGGACCGATTCCCAATCGGTTAATCCGTTCTAACAGTTCCGCTTCAAGCTCAGCCAAATCCGGACGGTCATTGAGAGTCCCTACTTTTCTTAACAGTGCCTTTTTGGCGATTAACGCCGCTTGTTCCATCGTTCCGCCAATTCCAACCCCGACCACAATCGGCGGACAGGGATTGGCACCAGCCCGGCTTACAGTCTCCACCACAAAATCTTTGACTCCTTCTACGCCGTCGCCGGGCGTAAGCATTTTCACCCCACTCATATTTTCACTGCCGAATCCTTTGGGAGCAATCGTAATTCGGAGTTCCGAGCCCGGTACGATCGTTGTATGAATGATGGCCGGCGTGTTATCACCGGTATTCACCCGATCCAACGGATCGCGGACCACCGATTTTCGAAGCAGTCCTTCGGTATACCCGCGACGAACCCCGGCATGAATCGCGTCCTCAAACCCGCCGCCGGTAACGACGATCTCCTGTCCGTATTCTACAAAAAAAACTGCCATCCCGGTATCCTGACAGATCGGAATATATTCATCCCGGGCAATCTCCGCATTTTCAATGATATTTTGCAAGCAAACCTTTCCAACCGGTGAAACCTCAGTTTCATAGGCAGCTTTCAATGATTGATATACATCGTCGCCCAGCCGGCAATTGGCCTCAACACAAAGGCGGGCTACCGTATCAACGATCGTTTGATAGCTTATCTCACGCATCTTCCATCTCCATCAAAGTTTTTCATAAAGCAAGGAAAGAATCAGATATAATCTATGCATACCCCCGGCAACCCATTCCGAAACGGGTTTCTTTGATATGTTCGTGAATCTTCAAAAGTTCCCTGCAAGTTTACGGAGAATTTACCACAAATATTTCAAGTCGATTAACTTTTATTTTTTTGAAGGATTTTCTTTTAAAATGCTTAAGTATTGGAATAATGTACGATAGAACCAGAAAGATCGGAACTAAATTTGAAAAAGTCATCCAGCTATGATACAATTTAACCGTTTGCTGGATCTCTTGGCTGTTCCAGTATCCTTTTCACGTTTGCCAAAGCTTTAAGAATAAATTTCATTCAGGAGGCGATATCAACATGGAAATCCGCAATGCGGCTAATCCTAACGACGTCAAGCATTACACAACCGACCGTCTGCGCAGCGAGTTCTTAATTCAAGGACTGTTCAAGCCAGGCGAAATCAAAACTATTTACAGCCATATCGACCGGATCATTGTCGGTTCAGCCTGCCCAGTTAAACCTTTAACCTTGGAAGCGGGAAAAGAGATCCGAGCATCATATTTCCTGGAACGCCGTGAAATGGGAATCATCAATATCGGCGGAAAAGGAACCGTTACCGTTGACGGTGTTGCCTATCAGTTAGATTACAAAGATGGCTTATATATTGGAAGAGGAGCTAAAGAGATCGTCTTCTCCAGTGCTGACAGTTCCAATCCTGCAAAATTCTACTTCAACAGCGCTCCGGCTCACAAAACCTATCCGACAGTTTTAATTAAGCCGGAAAACTGCGTCCAGGTCGAACTGGGCTCTTTGGAACAATCCAACCACCGGACGATCACCAAATACATACTCCCCGGCCAAGTGGAAAGCTGTCAGCTCGTCATGGGCATGACTTCCTTAAAACCCGGCAGCGTCTGGAATACTATGCCTTGTCACACCCATGACCGTCGTATGGAAGTATATCTCTACTTTGAACTTCCGGAAGACGCCGTTGTCTTCCACTATATGGGAGAACCCACCGAAACCCGTCACATTGTGATGCGGAACGAGGAAGCAGTTATCTCTCCGAGCTGGTCAATTCACTCTGCTTCAGGAACTCGGGCTTATACCTTTATCTGGGGTATGGTCGGTGAAAACCAAGACTTCGACGACATGGATGCAGTCGCCATGAAAGATTTACGTTAAGGAGGAGATATTTTTATGAATTTGGATTATTTGAAGCAATTTTCCCTCGAAGGTAAGATCGCTTTAGTCACCGGTGCATCTTACGGAATTGGATTTGCCATTGCCAAAGGAATGGCCAAAGCCGGTGCTACCATCGTTTTCAATGATATCAATCAGGAACTGGTTAACAAAGGTCTGGAAGCTTACAAAGCCGAAGGTATCGATGCTAAAGGTTATGTATGTGACGTGACCAATGAAGAACAGGTCAACGCGATGGTTAAACAGATCGAAGCCGAAGTCGGCATCATCGACATTTTGGTAAACAATGCCGGTATCATTAAACGGATCCCGATGACCGAAATGACTGCTGCAGAATTCAGACAAGTCATCGACGTCGACCTGAACGGCCCGTTCATCGTTTCCAAAGCGGTTATCCCCAGCATGATCAAGAAAGGCCATGGAAAGATCATCAACATCTGCTCCATGATGAGCGAACTGGGCCGTGAAACCGTTTCTGCCTACGCTGCAGCCAAAGGCGGCTTGAAGATGTTAACCAAGAATATCTGCTCCGAGTACGGCGCATACAACATCCAATGCAACGGCCTTGGACCGGGTTA
>Ga0134092_1003415_pt1 | contig 10757 bp, 7 predicted proteins | sample 3_6taG_FD_94454 | JGI IMG/M metagenome (GOLD analysis project Ga0134092, IMG submission 94454) | Switchgrass degrading microbial communities from high solid loading bioreactors in New Hampshire, USA - 3_6_20_6_A3 metaG | ecosystem: Engineered > Bioreactor > Semi-continuous > Anaerobic > Digestate...
AGTGAGGATGGATTTCCGAATGACAACAGTGAGGATAAGCGTCAATGCGATGGATATAGCCACCGATCCAATCATCAAAATCCATGAGGATTTCATAATGTCGGATGCGGTTTCCCTTTGATCGTCGGCCCGCTCCAACGCGATATTTTCCAGTTCCAGTAGAATATTCGTCACTTGATTGACGGCAGGTTCGTATTCGTTTAAATAGGTATTCAACGCCTGGGAAGTGTTTGCTTTACCTCCCTTGGACACCAACTCGATGATTTTGTTTCGGGTCGCCACTCCCCCTTGGGAAATGGCGGCGATTTGATCCAGTTTATCCATCAAATCGTCATTTCTCTGATTGTTCTTAAAGGCTTGTAATTGCGTCGCAAAATCCGCACCCCACCGACCGGCTTCATCAATGGCTTCACTGACGGCTGCGGGGTCGTCTTCCACAATCGCATTTAGCAAGTACTGGCTTGCCGCCCGCATGTCCACCTGCATCTTATACATATACTGTATGCCTGGCACGGTATATTTTGCGTACAGCTCCGTTTGCTCACTGGTTCGTACGACGCTGATAATGGATATGATGGCGGTTATAATCATCAGGGCTAAAACGCTCCCGAAACCGAAAATGAGCTTTTTGCTGATAGACAAGTTTTTCATCGTATTTCTCTACCTCCTGAATTTGGGGTACCTTTCGAGTGGTCCGAATATTTTGGGGCCAAGGTGCGATGAAAATAGTCCGGCCCACATCATTAGGCAATTCCGGAATATGCAATCTTTAAACGGGAACAGGAATCCAACCCGAGTTTCGATTCCGTCACCGCCTTGCCTTTTACGGTTCCATTCTTCCAAATTGACAGTACCATCAATGTAATTACATCGATTATAGAAAAAAACGTTTTCCTTTTCATACGAATTTTCTTCGTATTTTTTCGACCCAACATCGACTTCCATCCATATGGAATGGAAACATCAGGCGACCAAGGTTTTAATTTCGTCGACCGCTAACAGGCTTTCCCATCGACAAGCAATATGATGTTGTCGTCTGTTTGGCCGATGGTTTGGATATCGTTGCGCTTTTCCCTTTGAAACGCAGGAGCAGGCGCGATATCTTCTCGGTTTATCGTCAACACTTCCGCAACCCCGTCCACAATGGGGCCGAAATGGACGAAATCAGTCTGGATGACGATGATACAAGTTCTGTCATCGTATTCCCGGGGTTCTTTTTAAAATCGTTCCCGCGCATCCATCACGGAAATGATGTTGCCCCAAAGGTTGATGACGCCGCGAAATATGTCGGCATTTTAGGCACTTCGGTCACGGGCTGAATGCCGATAATTTCGGTGATGCATTGTATATCCATGCCATACCGTTTTTTGCCTACCGAAAAGGTGAGGTATTTTCCTTTGAGAGTATCCTCTTCCTGCTACGCAAAATCCCATTCCGCCACAACACATCTCCCTTTCCGTTTTTTCGACAATAAACAACAACCTGCCATTCTATTAGCTAGAATAAAGCAGATTGCTGTCCATTTCATACGAAATAAGTACGTATTTTTTGAGTTGTCATAAATCGATCTTATAGAGTTCCGCTTTGGAATGAATCCCCAGCTTGTTGTATGCATTGTACAGGATGGTACGCACCGTTGCTTTGGATATATACAGCTTGTCGGCAATTTCCTGGTGGCTCAGCCGGGCCTTGGCTAGAATGGCCACTTCCCGCTCCCTGGGGGTGAGAGGGGATTTCGACTGATTGAGGGCGTTTAAGATGGTCATTCTCCCTTTATGATACCGGTGATAAAGAGCTATGATTTCATCCATGGCCTCTTTGCATTCGGGAATGGCTTCGAAGGCTTTTGCGTATTTTCCTTCTTCCATGTAAGAGCGGACTTTTGTGAGAATATTGCCCATATAGGTACATTGAGCAAAGGGAAGATACACTTTATCCCGAACGGCGAGGTCAAGCGCTTTTTGCAAACTCTCCAGCGCTTCCCGTTTTTGGCCGCATGTGTAGTATACCCTTGACTTAAAGATAAAACTGTATAGCTGGGGATATACGTAATTCATCTCTTTTGCCACATTGATGGCGTTGTCAATTATGCCTAACAACTCGGCATGGCGCCGCTCTCTCACCAAAAGATGGGAATAAAGAATGAGGGTATAGGGCAGAGCCCGAGCATACACCTTTTTGCGGATACTCTCAATATCGCATAACCAGTTGGCAACAAAATCCGTCGTGTCCAGCGCCACACTGATGACCGACAGACAGATATCCACCATGTGCAGGACATGCAGATGGGAACTGTCCTTTCCGTAGTTCCTAATGTTTTCCAAAGCGGTAAAAAAGCTATCCACATCTCCGCGTAAAATAAAAATTCTGGCAAGTATCTGTTCGGCGCACAGACAAATACAGATTTCCTGTTTGCTGCGGGCTTGGTACAGCGCTTTATGGCACAGGATTTCCGCCTGTGTGTCGTCCCCTCTCATGAGCATGATTTCGGCATGCAACACGCTGTCCGCCCCGATGCCCTGTCCGCGGGTCAGCATGAGATGAAAAGGCATAAGGCGCCGCATATCCTCCAGGGTTTCGTTTAATTTTCCAGGCTCCCGCCAAAACATGCTGAGAACCGAGGTGACGCCCAGGGTAATGGGGAGCTGGTTCAGCTGGAATCGGCTGGGCCCGCCTAACAGCTCATGGGCCGCTTTTTCTCCCTCGTTTACCTTTTTGATATCGTTGTAGATGGTAAATGAGGTCAGAAGCGAGTATTCCCCCCGGAGCATCCGCAGCTCCTCGTGGCTCAACTTTTCCGGATTGGTTTTTAAGATTAAGTCAATCATCCGGCACAATTTGCGGTAAGCCTCGCCTTCACCATACATCCGCATTAAGTAGGAAAACATAAGGAGGACGAAAGGGTATTTGCGCAGTGTTTCCTCCGGGCATTCGTGAATCACTTCGCTCAAAAATTCAATGACATTGTTTTCCCGTTTATTGACCAGATACATACCGTTAAAGGGTATGGACAATATGGCGTCGAAATCTCTGACCTGGTAGAAAAACCGTGCGGCGGAGTAAAAGTCCGACTCGGCGATGCAGCATTGCCCTGCCCGGCGCAGGACGCTATTTTGAAACCCTTCGGGCTGAAATTGGTAAAACTGGTTTCTCAAAAAATTCTGCAAAATGCTGTGCATGACATAGATTTTTTCTTTTGGATAGTATCGAATAAAATCGTTGTACCGCAGCAAATCCCTGATATGTTCCGGCAGGGTTTCCTCTCCCATCATAATGGCGGCCTGCCGGGGTGTGAAGCTGTCCAGAACCGATAAGGACACAAGGCAGGTTTGCTGTTCCGGCATCAGCCGGTTCCAGATGGCGATTTCGACAAGATGGTCAATGTCGGCGGTATAATCAAAAGTGCCGGTTTGCCGGTAATTGGAAATCTGCAGCCGAAGAGCGGCAATCCACCCTCCGGTGCTTGCGTAGACGCTGTCCAGCTCATGGTCGTTGAGCCGAATACCCTCCATTTTAAATAAATTGGCGATGCTCTCCTTATCAAAGAAGAAAGCGGAAGAATCAATGGTATGAATATTAGTGTTGTGAAAGGTGATTTGCGATTTCAGTCCCAAATGCTGGGTAATAAATATCATGTGCAGATGGGGATTTCCATGCAAAGAAAAGATATTGATCAGCTTTTGTGAAATATCGCTTTTCAGAAGCTGATAGTTGTCCACGACAATATAGGTTTCTCCCGGGCAGTTGAATTCCTTTAGGCTTGCCAACAGGTACACCAGCGTGTCCAGAGTAGGGAACCCCAGTCTTTTCAGATTTTTGGCCATTTCGTTATGGATGTTGGAAAATAAGTCGCAGATTCCCGCCCAGGTGACGTAGGGGTTTTCACTCAAGCAGGTGTACCAATATTGTATACTATTTTCTGAAAGAGTTTCGTTTAAGAATTCTCTTACCGCCGTTGTTTTTCCAAAACCCGCCGGCGCCTCCACAACAGTCAAAGGATAACAGGATATTTGAGAAAGTTGATATTTCAACTTGTCCGGCAAAAGTATTTTCCGCTGATAAGGTTTACTTTGCATATGTTTCTCCATCTCTGTGATGACCATTCTATAGTAATTCTATAAGAATGAAACTAATTCCGCAAGAACTAGTTTCATAAAATAATCATAAAATAATATAATTCACTCAATAAAAAAATAAATAGGCTATGAATGTTTTTATTCCTATAGGATGATTAGATTTTTTCACTGGCCGCTTGAATTAAGGCATCCAGTACCTTTAATATTTTTTTTTTGTTCCATTTCCGGTAGTGCAGATAACTTTTCGTGCAACAAAGATGAGGAAATTTGGTTGGATACGACTAAAACGTCCGTCAAAATGGAATTGGCGTCAACTTTGAGAATGTTTAAAATGTCCACGAATGTTTCCAGTCTGGGCGTTTTCATTCCCCGTTCAATCACGCTGATATGGGATGCACTGAGAGCAACTTTTTCAGCTAACTGTTCTTGGGTCAATCCTTTGGCTTCTCTGGCTTGTTTAATTCGTAGTCCAACGGCTTTTCGGTCCATGCAAGCACCTCCTGCCAGAATGATTTTCGTCCTATAAGCACAAATGAATCTAAGCTAAACCAAGATTTTTAGAACCAAATTCGTTCTATTAAATTTCATTATACATGAGTTCCTTCCTATCCGTATACCCTCAAGTGAACGACTTGTCTCATAGTTGAAATCAACGACATTCCCCCGTCGGAGGAGGGTCGTTTTCTATGTTGCTAAATTGAAGAATTGATAATAATTGCTATTAAATTAGGAACTGAATTTAACATATTACTATCTTAAACTTAGTAAGCATAAATATTATTTTGGCTTAATTACAGCAAATTTATTATATGATTCAATGTTTAATTTGCATTTAATCATATAAAATGCTATTGATATATTAATTTTAATTGCATTTTTTTGCTATACTTAATTTGTTACAAATTAATCAAACAAACAATTTAATACAATCATTTTTTCGCGTGGTAGTTTTCGGATTCAGGAGGGTTACGATGGCAAAGGTTTTAATAGTGGATGATTCTTCTTTTGCAAGGATTAAGTTAAAACAACTGCTCCAAAAGAATGGTTTTGAAGTAGTTGGCGAAGCGGAAAACGGAAAAATTGCTTTGGAAAAAATCCGTGAATTAAGGCCTGATATTGTTACTCTTGACATCACCATGCAAGATATGGATGGAATTGAATGCATGTCGGAAATTAAAAAGATGGATTATATGCCAACTGTGATTATGGTTTCGGCAATGGGTCAGGAGGAATTTGTAAAAAAGGCTATTATGAATGGCGCAAAGGGCTTTGTTGTAAAACCATATAAAGACGAAGTAGTGTTACAGCAGTTAAACAAATTCAAATAATAATGTAATCAAAACTCTGCCACATTTGTCTCATCATGATAATGTGCAATAAATTTGAAGAACCATTTGGTTGCGCTTGGTTTGTTGTGCATTTATCATTTCATAACTCGTTATTGTTGCAACTATACTTTGGAGGTTAAACATATGGAGAAAAAACTTGCACAGCCAGCCAACCAAAAGGTTGAAAAAACCATTGCCACTGATGAGATTGAGAAAAAGAGAGAACTTGCAAGAAAACAGGCACAGGATAAAGTAAAAGCCCGCACCATGGCAAAACAACAGCAATTGGCGGAAAGAATTGCTGTGGCGACGGAACAACTGGCGTCTGGTATCGAAGAGGCAAGCAGTGCGGCGGAGGAACTGGGAGCAACCATGCAGCAGATTGCCAAAGGAGCCAACGAGGCTTCCTCTGCTGCAGAGGAGTCCAGAGCTGCCATCAATCAGGTGGATAAGGCCTCGGTCATAGCCGCAAAAAATGCCAAGGCATCTCTGGAGAGAGCGGAAGCCGCCAAGGATCTTATTTTAACTACTTCAACCGATATCGAATTGATGATCCAGGGCATCAAGGAATCGGCCGAGACCAATATCGAATCCGTCAAATTGGTTGGGGAACTGGAAAAACAGTCCAATGAAATAGGGGATATTGTTCAAGCTGTTGTAAGAATTGCAGATCAAACCAATTTGCTTGCTTTGAATGCTGCCATAGAAGCGGCAAGGGCGGGCGAGCATGGAAAAGGTTTTGCCGTTGTGGCGGACGAAGTTCGTAATCTTGCCGAAACGTCGGAAAAGTCGGCTCGAAATATTCGAGAGCTGGTAAATGAAATCCAAAGCAACGTCAAAATTGTTGTGGAAGATATCGAAAATGCCGGCAGAGCTGCAAATGATGAGGTCGAAAAGGCAAAGAAGACTACCGAAGACCTTGTCAAAATCAATGAAGAAGTCGCCTTGGTGATGGCTGGCATTTCGGAAGTATCTCAAAATGCGGTAGATGCCAATAAAGGAGCAGGCGAATTCCTGAGCATAGCCGAGCAGATTGCAGCGGTAGCCGAGGAGCAAAGCAGTGCCACCGAAGAAGTCGAAAAGGCCATTCAGATGCAGAATAAGGCGTTTAACGATTTGAACACCGGTGCCAGCGACCTTGCTCAGATGGCGGAGGATTTGAAAATCTCGACAGATGTGCAAAAGTCCTCGGAATCTTTGGCGGCTGCATCGGAAGAGCTTTCTGCAAATGTGGAGGAAGCGACGTCAACAGCAAGGGAAATTCTAAAAGCAATGGATCAGATCGCTTCCGGGGCCAGGGCGCAGGCGGAGCTTACCGAAAAAGCTGCTTTGCTTGGCGACAAGCTTGTGGTTGCAGCAAAGCAAATGAGCGAAAGAGCAGGTATGTCGGCTGATAAGATTAGCGAGCTTCAAACACTTCTGGAGGCCAATAAAGTCGCAGTGGACAATATGATTGCAGGTATCTCTTCGACTGCGCAAATTTCGCTGGTGGCGGCTAAAAACATCAAAAACCTGGAGGAGACCACCCGGCAGATTGACAAAATTGTAGATGCCATTGTAAACGTTACGATTCAAACCAATATGTTGGCAGTCAATGGCTCCATCGAAGCAGCCAGGGCGGGCGAATTTGGAAGAGGGTTTTCTGTTGTGGCCAGCGACATCAGGGCTTTGGCCAATGAATCGGCGGAAAATACGGATAAGATAAAAGATTTGGTAAGGGGCATTCAGAACCAGATTCAGAGAGTTTCGGAAGATACGGACCTGTCCAGCAAGTCCTCTTTTGCAGAAGTAGAAAAAGCTAAGAAGATAACCCACAACCTGAACGTCATTGAAGAAACCATGATCAAGATGCTCAATGAATCCAGGGAAATTCAGCAGGATTCCGAAGAATCTCTGGTTGCATTGGAACAGGCAAGAAAAGGGGTAGAACAGATTGCTTCCGCCGCTCAGGAAGCCAGCAGCGGGGCACAACAGGCATCCGTTGCTGCGGCGGAGCAGGCTAAAGGTATGCAGGAACTGGCGGAGGCCATTGAAGAAATTTCCGGATTGGCTGACGAATTACAGAATATGTAACGAGCGGAGGGAATCACAATGGCAACTGGTATCAATCGTGCCAGCTTTACAGAGCGCCAGCTAGTTACCTTCCTGCTTGGAGAAGATGAATTCGGAGCCGACATCATGGATGTGAAGGAAATCATCAGAGTGCCGGAAATTACAAAGGTGCCAAATGCTCCAAGCTATGTGGAAGGTGCTTGCAATTTAAGAGGCAATGTCCTGCCCATTATCGATGGAAGAACCAGATTTAGTATGGAAAGAAAAGAACGGGATGAAAATAGCAGGGTTCTTGTTATCGATGTTGATGGAAAAGCCACTGGTATCGTTGTGGACAAGGTTTTGGAGGTCATGCGGGTCAACACCTCGGATATCGAGGAGCCGCCTCAAATTGTGAAGAATATGGATTCTGACTATTTGGACGGTGTGGTAAAGCTGGAAAATGGCAGCAGACTGGTCATGCTCCTCGATGTGGTCGGTGCTTTGCGGGTTCATGCATCCAAGCAAGAAGAAAAGGCAATACAGGAGGATGACCGCTCTCAGAACGTTCATATAGTACATAATGCCAATGTGGAATCTATCGAAGAAGAACAATTGGTATCTTTCCTTCTGGATAAAGAGGAATATGCCTTTGGAATTATGGAGGTCAAGGAGATTATCCGTGCGCCTCAAATCGTAAAGGTCCCCAACTGTGAGGTTTATATCGAAGGAGTCGTTTCCATCCGCAATAATTTACTGCCCATTATAAATTTGCGCACTTACTTTGGAATGGAACACATTGAGATGAGCGACAACAGCAGAATCCTTGTGGTGGATATGGGCAGTTACACCGCAGGGATCATGGTGGATAAGATTACGGAAGTGCTTAGGATTCCCACCAGTTTCATTCAACCGCCGCCAAAATTCTCCACCCATCATGGGGAACAACTCAAGGGGGTGGCAAAGCTTAACGACGGAAAGCGCCTCATCTTAATGCTGGATCCGTCCAAACTCATTTCTGCGGAAGAAATTGGTGGAATCAGCGGTGTTGGGGAAAATCAGAGGCAGGATGAATTTGTGGGAAGTATGGCAAAACAACTTTTAGATGAGGAGCAACTGGTTACCTTTAAAGTGGATATGGAAGAATACGGTGTGAAAATCGCCAACGTTCAGGAAATCAACCGTATGACCGAGATTACCAAAATTCCAAAGGCACCATATTTCATCGAAGGAATCGTCAATCTTCGAGGAAATATCATTCCTGTCCTGAATTTAAGGAAGCTTTTTAAGTTGCCCGAAAAGCAGGTGACAGACTCTACAAGAATTATCATCGTTGACTTGAACGGAAAGAGAACCGGTATTGTGGTAGATTCTGTCTCAGAAGTGCTGAGATTTGAAAAATCATTGATTGAAGCTCCTCCCGAGATTCTAAGCAGCGGAGTGGATAGCTACTATGTGGAGTCCGTTGGCAAATTAGACGGCGGAAAAAGAATGATACTGATTTTGGATATTAATCGAGTGTTGAATTTTAGCTAATAAGATTCAATTGGGATATTCAGGAGCAACGTATCTCCTGGATATCCCAAAACACATATATGAGAGGTGATGTCAGTGGCTGACAAAATTAAAGTGCTTATTGTTGACGATTCGGCTTTAATGAGGAGGGCACTAAAAGACATTATCACGACGGACCCAACTCTTGAAGTGGTTGGAACGGCAAGAGACGGTCAGGATGCAATTGAAAAAGTGAACAATTTGCATCCTGATGTGGTGACGATGGATATTAACATGCCGGTAATGGACGGATTGACTTCCATGCAATACATCCTGAGCGAATATCCGGAAATGCCGGTTATCATGATTAGTTCCCTTACCGCTGAAGGAGCGCTGACAACTTTCGAAGCATTGGAGCTTGGTGCTTTCGACTATGTGGCAAAACCTTCTGGTACGGTTTCTTCCAACATCCATGTGGTTGGTAGAGAAATTATTGAAAAAATAAAGACGGCCTATAAGAGTGCAAATAAAAAAAGTATCAGGGAGCGACTGGCCAGAAAAAGCAAGTGGGAATCGCATTCTAAATCATTACCTACGAAAAAAAGCGAATCGAATACTAACCGACTGTCTAAAGTTGTGGTTATCGGCATATCCACAGGTGGCCCCGGCACACTGATGGAAGTGCTTCCCATGCTTCCGGAAAATTTAAACGCGGCGATTATCATTATTCAGCACATGCCCCCCACTTTTACCTCGTCTTTTGCCAAAAGATTGGATTCGGCATGCCGCATTCCAATTAAGGAGGCGGAAGCGGGTGATGTGCTGCAAAATGGCAGAGGGTACCTTGCCCCCGGCGGTTATCAACTGCTGGTGAGGGATAACGGCGTCATAAGGCTACCCACCACGCCAAAAACCGTCTTTATGCCCTCTGTCAATGTGACTATGGAATCGGTCCTAAATGCCTTTGGCGGCAAAAAGGTGATAGGAGTTCTCATGACGGGGATGGGAGATGACGGCGCGGACGCCATGGTGAAGATAAGAAATGCGGGCGGTTTTACCATAGCTGAAGATGAATCTACGGCAGTGGTTTTTGGTATGCCAAGAGAAGCCATAGAAAGAGGCGGAGCAGAAATCGTGGTGCCATCCTATAAAATGGCAGATGCCATCATACAAGCGGTCAGGAAAGTTTAGTATTTGGAGAAAGGTATCTTATGAAGCATAGATATAAGGTTCTCATTGTAGACAATATGGAAGAAGCGATCGATACTTTCAAAAATCTTCTCGAGGGGGAAGGCTACCAGGTAGAAATTGCCCCAACTGCCGCAGAGGCCTTTGAAAAGATTCAAAATGATAAATTTCATATCGCTCTTATCAACACTGTCATGCCGGATATGGATGGACTTGCGCTGCTGAAAAAAATAAAAAATTACGACCCGCTGACTCAAGTGATTATGACGGCCGAAGATCCCTCGATGGATGTAATTCTCGGTGCATTGGAATACGGAGCCAATGATTACATCTACAAACCATTGGACAATCAGGACTATATCATACAGGTTATGGATGTTTCGGCTCAAAAACTGGAGAGATGGAGACACGCCATACAACAGATTGTTACATAATTTGACCGCTGCATTTGGTAGGGGGTATTTGGATGGACGCAATGATTCAATCATATATGGAAGAAACGGAAGAAATGCTCCAAAGAGCCGAGGAATGCCTTATACAGCTTGAAATGGAGTACTCCTCGGCAAGTGTCAATGAGTTGTTCAGAATTGCACATACCATTAAAGGCTCTTCCCATATGGTCGGCTATGAAGATATTGGA
>Ga0134092_1003417_pt1 | contig 10753 bp, 11 predicted proteins | sample 3_6taG_FD_94454 | JGI IMG/M metagenome (GOLD analysis project Ga0134092, IMG submission 94454) | Switchgrass degrading microbial communities from high solid loading bioreactors in New Hampshire, USA - 3_6_20_6_A3 metaG | ecosystem: Engineered > Bioreactor > Semi-continuous > Anaerobic >...
GACCTTGCCTATTTTTAATATATTATTTAAGCTTAGATTCATGTTTTCTCTAATTTTCCTCAAATTCTGCCCATCAATATAATCCATCACTATGAAATGGTATGTTTTATTGTTTATCTTAATGTCATCAAAGTCATACACAGCTGGCACAAATGAATAGTTTTGCAGCTTCCTCATTCCATTGTATTCATTTGTGATGGACATTAAGTCTCTAGATATTTTAATAGCTCGAATATTTCCTCTATGGTCAATAGCTCTATACACCATACCATAATTACCTGATCCTATAGCCTTTACTAATTTATATTTTCTCTTATTCCACTTTCCTATTATATTTTTATATTCTAAACTACATGACTTTTTATCAAGTATTCTTCATCATCTCCTTCAAATATGTCAATGGCTCCTTTTATTGCACTGCCTGTTGGAGTGATTCCCCCTACTTCTATATGACTTATTTGCTTCCTTAATGTACTCAAATCATCAGTAAAATTGCATAATAACTGATAATCTCCATCCAAACCAGGATATCTAATAACTCCTATTTGATTTTCTCCGCTTCTCTCTTCTAAAAACAAAAGAAGCTCATATATGCTCTTTTTGCTGATGTCTATCTTATCTCTCATGCTGCCACTAGTATCTAATAAAATTAAACACTTTAAGGGGGTTTCATCTCCTATTTTCCCCATCATATCGATTATCCTCTGCCTAACATCAGGCCTTATTTCATCTAGTTCTTCATTTATTATGGACTTCAATTGATTGCTAACCACTTCTTCAATAGTCTGATAGATAGATTGGACAGTAACTTTACTAAGAGTTTCAGATAGATTATCTAATTTTGTCAACTCACATATTCCTCCACCCTTTTCAGCAATGCTTTCAAGTTCTAAAATTGATGATTCATCACAGTTGTCAATAATCCCTATGGTATTAACTCTAATACCTTTTTTAAAAGCTAGTTCTGCCATTTCAGATGGATTAGGTCCTTTATTTGATTTGCCATCTGAAACGACAATGATCTGTTTTATCATACCATCACTCCTACTAAGTTTTTTAAGGATTATTGACAACTATTGGAAATGTATACTTATTAAATTATCCTATTGTCTTCCAAACTTTTGTCACCATTACTGTCATATCATCTTTAGGCTTAGAGCCACAAACTTCATTGGCAGCACTTATTATCTTTTCTCCAATAGTCTTTGGATTAACGCTGTCTATTTTGGAAATCAGATCCTTCATCCAAAGCTCTGCATTATCAGTTTCCTCATTGGCATCCAGTACTCCATCTGACATCATGATTATAATATCTCCATCTTCTAAATATTCCTCATATACATTAAAATCTACATCTTTCAATATACCTACAGGTAGTGATTGTGAATTTATAACTTCAACTCTGTCCTTCTTTTTGATAAAAGTCGCTGGAGCTCCAGTTTTTATAAGCTGCAATTTACCTGAATACAAATCAATAAGTGATATATCAAAGGTTGTAAACATCTCTTCATTGGATTTCAACATTAGTATGGAATTTATGGTTCTTAAAGCTAATTCCTTATCAAACTTAGCTTCAATAAACTTCTCCAATAGATTAATTGCCATATTGCTCTCGCTATTAGCTTTCTTACCTACTCCCATACCATCGCTGATAGCAGAATAATATATGTTTGTCCCTTCTCCAAAGGTATAATTATCTCCAGATATTTTATTCATATAATTAGGTTTAGAGAGTATTTCTGTTAAGGCGCTATACCTATTGCCCTTAACAAATTTAAATTTCTGTCTATCATCTTTTGATTTGCTTACACTATATTCTCCATTTATTGGCATTGCTAAAACATCTGATACTATCTTCTTCACTCTATCATATCCATTTACATCCTTATATCCATTGTCAACTTCTACATAAATTTCAATATTGTCCTTCTCCAATTCCATTGCTACTACATCTACAACATCTACCCTATTTTTCTTTAGCTCCTCAAATATAAGCTCCTCTACATCCTCTTTAAAGGTAGGATTTACATATATATTCTTTGCCATATCCTTCATTATCTTTGCTACCTCTTCCAACTGTTCAGATACTAAAAGTCTACTTTGAGTTATTTTTTCTTTCCACATGTCATTAATTTTAAGCTTTTCATATTGTCGCTCTAGCTCCTTTACAACCTCTTTTTTGTTAATACAATATTCATTTATGAAGTTAGGCATAGTGTTTTCTGATACTGGAATGTTTCCTTCTATTAGGCTAACAATTTTGAACATAGAATGATAAGTAGTGTAGAATTTTTCCTCCCAACAAAATCTCCTTAAGCTGCAGTTACAACACATATTATTAGCCAAATTATCTATTAGCTCATATATTTCTGTTACATCGTATCCCTTGCTGTCTTCAATGGATTTTCTAAAAGTTTGTCCCAATTCGTTGAACACTTCCGCAATTTCATTTAACTTATCTATGGTTATCTGATCCTTCCTATAGGAATAGGATTTTTCTTTGCTCCTATTAGTAATAGCTTCTATATAATTAGACAACCAATTATCTAAGTAACTATATGAAATCAAAAATAAGCCTACGGATATTAGTAACTCTCTCCAATTTAAAAAGCTTATCCCATATCCATTTACATAGAAACTAATTATGCTGTTTCCTAATAGAAATCCCAGAACAGAACCAGTTTTACCTAGCTCTTTAAATATACCTGTAAGCAAACCTGCAAAACCATATATAGCTAGTATAAATGGCATTTCTGGTTTAGCTATATAGGAGATAATCCCTAAAGTTATTCCTACAGTACTACCAACAAGAGATCCTTCTCTATATCCTAAATATAAGACTAACAATATACAAATAATGTTCTTTATGGATATTCCATATAAATTTATATTGTGTAGTCCAGATAATACTATAGCTGCTGTAATAAATGTGGATATTATCCTTTCATTGTTATTGAACTTTACACTCACATTTGAAAATAAGCCATAAGAAAACATATATGATAGTGAAAAAATAATTAGTCCTTCAAAAGCAGTGAGCAATATGTCATATATGAAGATCTGGTTGAATAAGACTATATATACAATTTTAACTGCAACAAAAACTGTAGCTGTAACGACGGAGGATTTAACCCTGCTTAGTTTTTCCATGTTTTTAGTTCTATGCAAAATGCTAATCAATACTATGGATATTACGTAATTTATTCCTCCAAGTCCATGAAAGGATAGTATGCCTAATATGGTGGAAATCATAATATACCAATTATACTTACCGGCTAAAATATAACTGGACATGAAAGCTATGCCAAAAGGCGTAAGCTTGTCTATTATACTAGCTCTGCTAATAAAGAAAGCCATAAAAACAGTTATAATATGTTCCCAATTAAGGCTAAGAAGTTTATTTCCTTTTTTCCCTTTAGAAGGAATATAACTAGTATTTAACATCCCAATCTCCCCTTGTCTTTTTCTTTTCAACCATATTAACAGAAACTAGCAAAATATTTTGTCAATCTTTCATATCTATATCAAAGAAATTTTAGACATAAACCATTTAAAAAGTCTCTCATTCATTCATCTAAAGTATGCACACATTAAACCTTCCAATCTGTAAATAACAACAAAAAACACTTAAATAAAAGCAAATACTTTTAATGTATAATCTTGTATAAAATCTTAGAGAAAACATATTTATTGATTTGTAAATCTAATACATCATTTTCCTTTAACTTAACGTTAGCAGCTAATTCAGAAATAAAAAAGACTCCATTGATTTAACCATCAACGAAGTCCTAATGCTCATTAAATATATTAGACCTATAAGTCCATGCTTCGCCCCCTATGCCTGCTGCCAAAGCCTCTTCTACTTTCTCTCATCTTCAACATATCCTGTTTTTCACTGCTTTCCTTGAGAAATTTGGATAACTTATCCTCAAAAGACATATTTCGCTGCTTTTCATCATTCTTATTCCAATCGATTTCTATGGGATTGTTTGTTCTTGATTTAGCTTGTCTTATGGAAAGACTAACTTTACCGTCATCGGAAATGGATAAAATTTTGACTTTAACTTTCTGGTCTTTTCTCAAGTAGTCGGCTACTCTCTTTACATAATCATCAGATATTTCAGAAATATGGACAAGCCCATTTTTCCCTCCAGGTAGCTGGACAAATGCTCCAAAATCTGTAATACCTGTGACTGTGCCCTCAACTACTTTTCCAACAGTTATGGGCATAAACAAACTATTCCTCCTTACAAAATTATATTTCATTCCTAGTATATATTAGAATATCTTTATTGTCAATAATTATACTATTTAGTCGAGTGCTTAAATACATTATTTTGCTTGTTTCTATCTATATATATAATCTCTCTGGGCTTAACTAACTTCAACTCCTCCCTTGCAACCTTCTCTACAAACTCCAAGGAATCCTTCTTTTCTATTTGTTCCTGCAGTTCTTTAATTTCTTTCTCTAATTTTGTTATTTCTTGCTCCTCTTTTAACTTTCTTTCACTTAGTTCTTTCATCAATATGCTTTGGGATATTAGAGTTTTACCTAAGTAAAAAGCCAAAAGTAATAATATAAAGTGTTTTAATCTAAATCCTTTTTTTCTTTTTCTGCTCTTCATATGACATCACCTAGTATAATTATTCTATAAACTTTGTAAAAATCCTTTATTTTTTTTTGGAAATAATTTTCGTAAGTCTTATAATTTCATTTATTGATTCTTTAGGTATTTTCTTTATTTTCCTTATTTTTCCCATTCTAGGTGATATTACTTTTTTAGCTTTAATAAAAGGGAACTTGAATACATAAAGTATTCCTTTAACTATAAGAATGATCTTATTAAACAATTTAAGCAATACAGGAAACAATACTTTACTTAAAACCTTTAAATATATTAATCCTCCTATGAAAAAACCTAAAAATATATAGCCTCTTAGCTGACCCCAATTGCTCTTGTTGATAATATAAAAGAATATTAATCCTACTCCTAACCAAAACAACAAGTCTTCAATTAATGTAGCTAGCTTCTTTGGCTTGAAGAAATACCTTATGATCCTGTATAGATCATAAATTATTCCTGATATCAAACCTGCATATACTGAATTTAAAAAGATGTAGAATTCAATTTTAATATCTGATGCCATAATTAACACCCTATACTATTTAAATATTTTCCCTATGAAATTACCTTTTTGGGATGAATCCTTATCCACATAATTAATTCCATTGATGATACCGCTTATTCTTACATTCCCATCATCCAAATTTAATTTATCAACATTTAGATTTTCTCCTTTAATCACCATTCCCCCTTTAATGGTCTTTAAAACAATAGTATTATCATTAAAGCTGCCTACCTGCTCAACTCCAGTAATAGTAACCTTATTTCTATCTTCAACTAGTATATTTTGATTTTTGAATTTCATATTTTCAGTCATATAATCCACCCCCTACTACTTTTGTTAATCTATTATTATGAAAAAAAAAAGGCTTTTAGAACAAAGCCTTTAATCAATATATTCATACAGCTGAGACGCCTGATCCTTTTTTACATTATCACTAACATCTAATACTTTAACTTTAACAAGGTTAGAACCGAAGTTTATGCTTATGATATCTCCTACTTTAACTTCATCTCCTGGTTTAGCTATTTTATCATTTATATAAACTCTTCCCTGTACACAAGCTTCCTTTGCTACGGTTCTTCTTTTAATTAACCTAGAATTCTTCAAATACTTGTCCAGTCTCAATTTATCATCTCCTGTAAAATTACTGATATAAAAAAACCAGGTCAATGACCTGATTTTTTATTAACTTAATAGATTTAAGTAATAATTATGGATATTTGTTATATTAATCTTCTAAGAATACTATTTGTTAACAGCTTCTTTTAAACCTTTACCAGCTTTAAATACAGGTGCTTTTGATGCTGGAATTTGAATAACTTCTTCTGGATTTCTTGGGTTTCTACCTTCTCTAGCTTTTCTATCTCTTACTTCAAAAGTTCCAAATCCTACTAATTGAACTTTATCTCCTTTAGCTAAAGCTTCACCAACTGCTTCTATAAATGCATTTAATGCAACCTCTGCATCCTTTTTAGTCATATTTGCTTTTTCTGCCATACTAGCAACTAATTCAGCTTTATTCATTATAAATTCCTCCTTTTGAAAATATAATTTTTTCTTATTAGTTATTCTATATTGATTACAAAAATCCTTCTATTTATACTCTATTTTTACTAATATTATCAATATTTATGTAATTTTGCTTCATCCCAAAGTTTATCCAATTCTTCAAGAGTCATTTCTTCTAGTTTCTTTCCCATTTTTTTGCTGTATTTTTCCATCATTTTAAATCTGGATATGAATTTATTCACAGTTTTATTCAATGCAATTTCAGGATTTACATTTAAAAATCTGCATACATTAACAACAGAAAATAATAAGTCACCTAGCTCCTCTTCAACTTTCTCTATATCACCACCTTTTAAGTTATTGATGGACTCTATTACTTCCTTGTACTCTTCCTTCACCTTATCTAGAGCCCCATCAATGTTATCCCAATCAAATCCAATCTGCGCAGCTCTTTCTTGAACTTTATAACTTCTCATCAATGAAGGAAGCTTTGGTACATCTTCTAATATTTCTGTATAACTTGAAATACCTCTGTCTTCATACTTTAACTTATTCCAATTATATACTACTTCATCAGATTTTTCTACTTTTTTTTCACCAAAAACATGAGGATGCCTATAAATTAGCTTTTTATTTAGTGCAGTTGTAACATCTATGATGTTGAATTCACCTTCTTCTTGGCCTATCTGACAATGGAAAATTACTTGAAATAGCAAATCACCTAATTCTTCAACTAATCCGTCTATATCCCCTTTATCAATAGCGTCTACTACTTCATAAGCTTCCTCGATTACACATTCTCTTATAGATTGATGAGTTTGTTTTCTATCCCAAGGACAACCATTGTTACTTCTCAAAATCCTCATTGTATCAATAATATCGTCAATACTATAAACTTTTTTAATTATTTTATCCAATTTTGGGACATATATACTTGTAAGTGAGTCTATAGTTTTAATCCTATCTAATTCGAAGGTTGGAATTTTTATCAATTCTTCCTTTCCTTCTATTCCTGCACTCTTTACTACATATATCTCATAATCATCCCCATAAACTTCAGATAGAGCAAGTTTTATATTAGAGGCAACTCTATTATTGTACACCTGAACGATTAAACAATCAATATTTATATCTAAATGATTTATCTGTAAATCAGTTCCATCTAGTATTTTTAATCCCTTAACAGGATCTCTTTTTACTAACTGAACAACAGGTTCTATAAAACTCATTCCAGGAAATATTTCAATTTCTAAATCCAAACCTTCCTTTTGTAGTAAGAGTTCTACAGTTTTCTCAGCAACTAATGGATTGCCAGGTACTAAATAATTTATGACCTTATGTTCTTTTGATTTTCTTATTAAATCTTCAACTATGCGTTCATATACTTTGGAAAAATCATCTTCTTCCTCATAAATATAATCATAGGATTCATAGGTAACATTATTGTCTTTAAAATAGCTAATAGTTGGATGTTTCTCTGTTCTCAAGTAGTTTTTTACTCCACTGTTTATCTTATTTATTACTCCAATAGTTAAGGAATTAACATCGCCTGGACCTAAACCTAAAACGTTTATCTTGCCCATGATATTTCTCCTTTGCTCTTATATTTTTATCTATTGATAAATTTTAGTTTTACTAAAATATCGGCAATCTTTTCTCCCTTTGGAAGTAAACTAAAATCATCATAGGTCAATGTTCTTGTTACTAATAACAATATACCATAAACTCCAGCAGCTATCATTATAGCTACTAAAGTAGCTATCCTGTCTCCAACAAAATTGAGCATACCTAAATAAGTTAATCTTGCTGCAATTGTCATTCCTAAAGCTGATATTATAGGTTTTATAAATATTTCCTTTACATTGATCTTTAATCTAGTATATTTACGCACGCTTATTAAATCCAACAAGCTAGCAATTAAATAAGCAACTACAGTACCTATTGCAGCTCCTTTTACATTTATCCACTCTATACCCGTTAAAGCATAAGTAAGAATTATCTTTACAACTGCGCCAATAAACAAGTTCTTAACAGATACAAAAGGTCTTCCAAGTCCCTGCAGTATTGCAGTAAGAGATTGAACTAATGTTAAAAATATTACTCCAAAGGAAAGCACAGCAAGAATCTGTCCTGTACTCTGTATTGTTTCTAAAGTATTTTTATAATATAACAAATTTATAATAGGTGTTGCAAGTATAAACAATCCAAGTCCACAAGGTAAACCTAAAAGCAATGTAATCCTTATACCTGAAGAAGTAATGCTCCTTATATCGTGAAATTTCTTTCTAGCATTTTCTTCAGATATAGCTGGTACTAAACTAACAGCCAAAGCTGAAGAAAATACCTGTGGTAAATTTATTAGAGTCTGAGCAAGTCCCGTTAGTTGGCCATACAAACTGTTGGCTTCCATTTTCGTATATCCTATACTCTGAAGCCTTCTTAGTACAATAAACGTATCTATGGAATTCATTATAGGTGCAATAGCTGCACCTATAGTTATTGGTATTGCTATAACGAGTAAATTCCTTATAATTCTAGATACGGTTTCTTCTTCATGGAGTACAGTAGCATTCATTTCATTTTTTATCTCTCTTCTATTCTTAAAGAATATTATAACCATAACTATAGTTCCAGCAGCAGCTCCTATAGAACCTCCAAAAGAAGCTCCTCCAGCTGCTATAGCTGTTCCCTTATCCAATAAAACTATAGTAAAGGCTAATCCCATAACCACTCTAAAAAACTGTTCAGCTATCTGAGATAGGGCAGTAGGAACCATATACTGCCTTCCTTGAAAGAACCCTCTAAAGGCAGACATTACAGGAACAAAAAATAATGCTGGCCCTAACGCAATAAGGGAATAATATGCATTTTCATTTTCTAAAAATTTCACAATACTATCTGCATTTATAAATACAATTAAAGAAGTAATCAAACCAGCTATAAGAAGCCCAGCAAAAGCAACTTTAAAAACCTTAAAAGCTCCTTTGTAGTCACCTAAAGCTCTTTTTTCAGACACTAATTTTGCAATAGCTACTGGGAAACCAGATGTAGAAACTGTAAGCAATAACACATATAAAGGATAGGCTGTTTGGTAGTATCCCATCCCTTCCGTTTTTATAATATTGCTTAGAGGTATTCTATAAAATGCTCCAAGAATTTTTACAATGATACCTGCAATTCCTAAAATAGCAGCTCCTTTTAAAAAGTTATTCTTCGTCATGAAATTTCCCCCTATTTTAAATCAAAACTACACTTATTATATCAAAAATATATTTATTTTAACATAATTTTATTCTAAAGTTGAGCATAATTGGAACATTTACTCAGACTTCTTAAAATAATTTAACCTACCAATTCTGGTAGGCTAACTTTCCATCTGCTTGGATAAAAATCCAGCAGCTGTTTCAAGAAGTTTTATTTCTGTTTCTCCAACCTGTACACTCGAATCTTTAGATAGAAGAATTACGCTTCCAATTGGATCTCCCTGCATTATTATTGGTGCTATTATCTGTGCTGTATACTCATTTGGATTTTCATCTTCATAGAATATTCTTATTGGTTTGTTTTGTTCATTTGTCACATACATATTTCTTGATTCCATTATTTTTTCTAATTCTGGACTTACCCTCTTATCAAGGTATTCTTTCTTAGACCCTCCAGATACAGCAATAATATTGTCTCTGTCTGTAATTATGGCAATATTTTTAGTAGTTTCATATAAAGCCTCACAATACTCACTGGCAAACTCATTCAATTCTCCAATAGGAGAATATTTTTTAAGTATAACTTCACCTTCTCTATCTGTAAAAATTTCCAATGGATCTCCTTCTCTAATTCTTAAAGTTCTTCTAATTTCCTTAGGTATAACAACTCTTCCTAAGTCATCTATACGTCTAACTATACCAGTTGCTTTCATAATTTCCCTCCTTAAAATTATGTTGTGTTTTTATTATTTTACCAATAGGAATTTTTTATACATTTATGGTAATCTTAAACTAAAGTATTTACATTAACATTAATTCTATTAAAGTTTCCAAATTAGGAGGTTTTTATTAGCAACCAAATATTATTTTTTATTATAAAAATGTCTAATCTTGTTTATTACATCTTTGAGTTCATTTAGCAAATTCTTTTTATATCTATAGCTAAAAGAAGGCTTTTTTGACAAATCAAACCCAATTGCATTGCCATATTCCTTGGATAGATAGTGAACAAAATCAGGTGAAATGTGTTCTACAGAATTAAATTCTAAAGTAATTATTTTACCAGATTGAGTGATGTTTTGTATATAATAATCGCTGGCATTGTTTTTAATATAGGAAATGTCTAACAGATTTTCAACTTCTTTAGGTATATCTCCAAACCTGTCCACAAGTTCGTCTACTAAATCACTATAATCCTTATCATCTTTAACAGCTGCAATCTTCTTGTAGACTTCAATTTTCTGTTCTTCATCCTCTATATATCTTGAAGGAATATATCCATCTACTGATAAGTCTATAGTTGTATCTATAGTCTCTTTTACTATTTCTCCCTTTAATTTCTTTATAGCTTGATTTAAGAATTTCACATAAAGGTCATATCCTATTGCTTCTATATGTCCATGCTGCTCTAC
>Ga0134092_1003424_pt1 | contig 10723 bp, 11 predicted proteins | sample 3_6taG_FD_94454 | JGI IMG/M metagenome (GOLD analysis project Ga0134092, IMG submission 94454) | Switchgrass degrading microbial communities from high solid loading bioreactors in New Hampshire, USA - 3_6_20_6_A3 metaG | ecosystem: Engineered > Bioreactor > Semi-continuous > Anaerobic >...
AAAACAAAGGACTGGTCCTTACAGACATAGCCGGTGTCCAGAATAATTAAGCACCATCTGAATAGGCTGCTTTCTCTGATTAGACAGCCTTCTTTAAAGAACCTCAGAAAAATTACCGACACCCGTTCAGGGTGTCTTTTTAATTCCTGCCCGTTTTCCTTAACAGGGATTTTATTGTATAATGAATATGTAAACTAAAGAAGAAATCATTTACACACTAATATAACAAAAGATACATATGAGGCGGTAAAATGAATCCTTCAAACAATAACGTCACTTTCAATGCAGCTCCCGGAACGGTGATAATGACTGAAGGCAGCAGTCAACCATCTCTGAAGCTATTGCTGCAGGGCAGACTCGAAGCATATATAACCCCGTACCCGGGAGCATCCCTGCCTGCAGGCATTTCTGACAAAGGCAATGCGGGCTATAAAATTCTTGATATCGATCAGAATGTCTTTATAGGTGCTAACGACCTGTTTACGGGAAGCAACACCACCTCCCTGACATACAGAGCGGCAACAGACTGCACTCTGTTTTCCTGTCCTGCCCGGAGCCGGCAGGAGACAGATGAACTGATCCAGCGGCAAAAGGATTACGGTGCCTATATCAACAGCTCTTTATGCAGTCTGATTCTGGGTGCATACCGTGCCCTGAACGGGATACGCTCTTATTGCCGTACCGAGGATAGCATACTGGGTAATCTCTGTGCATTCTATGTATCTCTTGCCGATGCACACCAGCTGAACAGGCTGCCCGGGACCATATCGGAGACCGGGACAAGGGTGCTGTCCCTGTTTGACCAAAATGGTATTTCGGTACCCCTGCAGTTCAGCCGCAGCTTTATCGAATCTGCGGGCAAAGAGACCGAACTTGCTCAGATTACAGATCAAAACAGCGAAATAGAATATTACACCCATTTATACAGTATACCGGCCGACATCAGAAAGTCCTTCTTCTCGGCTGACAGCTGCGTTGCCGGCAGGCACGCCACCGAAGCGTCATTGTATATGGAAAAGCTTCTGAAAGAGCTGAAACAGGCCTTTGGCCGCTTTGAAGAGATATTCTGTCTGCTGTACAGCGCAGAAGCTGATAACCTTTACGGAGCCTTCATGAAAGCAGCTTTTGAGTTAAAGGAAAAGGGGCTTGACCACACTCCGGCACTGGATGCAGCATCCTGCATCCTTGACAGGATCAGGGACATTTCATCACACATCGAAAACAGCTACAAGCACAATATGGGCGTTGATTTTGAATATCTGGAGCATATACATGCCGACAGGGCAGCAGCCCTCAAATCACCAGTCTCTGTACAGAGCGGCGATGCGACCGTTTATGCTGCAGATTCCGTGCAAAGCCTGCCGGAAGAGCTTGTCAACAGTGCGGCCAAAATACTTGAATATGCGGAGATACCGGAAGAACAGGCCTCCGGCTTCATGACTAATCTAAATGATTTCCGCAACCTGAAAGATAGGCTTTCACTGGATGAAAAGGCAAGATCCGTGAGAAAAGCCGTTGCTGACCAGTTTTTCGAGATATATTCCAAAGTATTTAAAAAAGCCCATGAAAATAAGGATGAGTCCAGACTTATCAGAATGTTTCTTTCCTTTGGATATATGGACGAGAAGCTGCTGGATCCCGGCCAGACAATGGCAATATACAGGCTTGCCGGAATGGATCACAGCTGCAGCGGTATAAATGTGTACTTCATGCATCAGTGGCTCGGTGAAATTTACAGCATGTCAAAGGATCCTTCCGTAAACAGCTTTGGAAGCGATTATGCGGATACCTTCCGTGAACTCAAAAAGCAGGGCCGCCTCACAGAAAGCGACAAGGCTGCATATATGAATAACCGTGACGGCAGGCTGGAATTTGAGATAAACAACATGCTTAAAACCAACCACAGATTGTGCCAGGGGCAGATATCCCAGTATTTCCCGATACTCCACAGGGATGCTGCGCCGTATGACCCTATGCGGTCGTTCCTGTCACCTTCGGTCATCAATGAAAAGCTGTCAGCGATACTTGAAATTGATTACTCGCTTTTTCACAGGGAAATACATTACATCAATCCCGAAAAAGGCATAGAAAAAGAAATAATAATGTCCAAAGTCATGCCCGACATCATCCTCATGCCCGTATACGGCACAAGGGCCATGATGTGGCAGGAGATCGCAGGAAGATTGAGGAACAGCCCCGGAAGATTCATTTTACCTGTTTTTACTGACGAAAACACATCCGACATGATCTTAAAACTGGCAGGTAATTTCAGATGGGAGCTGTGCAGAACGATGATGGGAGCTGCATGGAACGATATAACTCAGAGCTCGCTGACATCAGAATATGCCGATTATATCCAGTTTTACCGCAAAAATCGCGACCTCACCGATGAGGCAAAAGAAAAGGTAAAATCATTAATCTCAAAGCACCAAAATAAATTGCGCGACATATTTACATCAGAATATGAAATATGGATCGCCAATGAGTCAAAGGGCAATCCAAGACTGAACAGAGTCGCCAGGAGCATATTCACCAGATACTGCCCGTTCTCAAAGGAGATAAGGCAGAACCTTGCAAGGCAGCCTATATATTCAGATCTGATCTCAGCTTTCAATGTGCAAAGGGCCAAAAAAGTACGTGAACTGGAAAACCGCTATAAAGCCTACACAAAATCAGGCGGTACATTGGATCCGGCTCTCCGTGAAAATCTGGACTTCTATAAAGACCTGTGACGTTTCAGACAGCTGTGTTCAGCTAATGATGTAAAAATCATACGGACCCTGATCAGACTCATTGGAGTTCTGACAGGGTCCATACAGGCCAAAAAGCTATCTTTTAATCAGGCTTCATTTTGCTTTGGGTATCATGTTTGCATAATTGCTTAACTGCTTGTTAAGATAGTCCTGGAAGTGGTACTTGGTGGCAATATCATAATGGGTAAGCTGCAGACCGTATTCAAAAATGTTGTCCAGCTGCTTTTTCCATATTACTTTGCCGCTGAAATAGAACATATTCTTTTCTGTTATAAGGTCTATATCGATACTTTCTTCCTCATCAAGCTCAACCTCGGATATTACTCCCATTCCGTACAGGCTGAGGTTCTTTACAAGCATATATATCCTTTTATTTAAATACTTTTTCCTGGCACTAACCATAAGAGACGCAGGGTACCTGTCAAATACGCGGCGTTCCTCCGGGACCTCCTCATTCCGAATGCTCAGTGTGATACTTTTCGATGCACTGTCTATATCCGTAACATCCCCGGCAGCAGCGGTAATATTTCCTGCATCATTTGATATTACCACGACCGGGTCATATTTCTGAAACATATCAGTTTTGCCCGAAACCGGTGATAATTTAAGTATGTCCTGTGTGAGTTCAAGAATATTGCATCTTAAAAGATAATCGATACTGTAGATATCAATGAGAACTTCTCCTTGCTGCTCCAACTTATGTCGCCTCCGTTATCCATATATTGCTGCGATTAAATATATATGTTTTGCTGTTTTGACGCTTAACGGCCCTATTCTAGCAGACTGTGACCCGGAAATCAATTGGCGGTTTTTAAAAAAAATATTCACATACTGCATAAAGATTATGAACCTCATTGTTCATATCATTTCGATGTACCTTCAATACGGACAGCACGAAATGGACCGACCGGAATGTATGCATTGCATGTACAGATAGCTTCATCGGCATTCATTTTGCTTTGGGTATCATGCTTAAGTAATTGGGTTTCTGCTTATTAAGATATTCCTGCAGGAGGTATCTGGTGGCTACGTCGCAATGGGTAAGCTGGAGCCCATATTCAAAAACATCGTCCATTTGCTCTCTCCATATCACCTTGCCGCTGAAATAAAGCATATTCCTTTCCGTTATAAGGTCGATATCCACACTTTCTCCTTCATCAAGCTCCACCTCGGATATCGCCCCCATCCCATACATGCTGATGTTCCTTACCCGCATGTACATTCTCTTATTGGAATACTTCTTTCGGGCGCTTACCATGAGAGATGCAGGATATCTTTCAAAGAAGCGGCGTTCTTCGGGAATCTCCTCATCACGGATTTTCATCGCAACACATCTCGCTGATTTGTCTATATCCGCCACTTCTCCCGAAGTGACATTAATATTACCGTCATCATGTTTGATCAGCACAACCGGGTCATGTTTCATGAAAATATCAATCTTACCTGATACAGGCGACAAAAGAAGAATCTGCTGATTGGATTCCAGAACACTGCATTTGAGAAGATAATCGATGCTGTAGATGTCAAGGAGTACTTCATCCCGCTGCCCCAGTACCATGATGCCTCCTCTGATCATATATATCAGCATTAGCAGTCAGATGATAACATATATGATCTTTTTTTGCTCATTATGGACATATTTTAACAAAATCTTACCTGAAAATCAATCATCTGCTATTTTTAAAACTATTCACATAATTGGTAGAGTTAACATAATATACACTGTACTGGAGGTGTTATGAATGCATTCACATTATTATTTAGGCAAAACAACGATTGACGACATGCACTGGCACAACTATGAAGGTGTAACCAGCTGCGAAAATGACGAACCCGGCCATGTCCACCATATGGAAGGCAAGACATCGGTCAACGACGGTCATTCGCATGAATATTACAATGTCACAGGTCCGGCCATATATGTGGGCGGCAAACATTATCACATGTACTGCGGGATCACGAAGGAAGCCGATGGACATGTACACAAATATGAAGACGCGACCCATAAGTATTATGACGAATATTTCAAAAAGTGTCCTTCTGACAAGGCTCCGTGCAAATAGGTACAGCTGCAGTACTGTAATGACTCTGACCCGCCTTTAAAGTTTTCTGCTGCTCTGTCAGTGTTTCTGCTGCTCGATCAGCGAGCAGCATTTTGTTTGGAATCACTACCGTTCAGCTGATCATACTGATTGCAGTTTTTTCTCCTCTTTGCGTGCCTTAACAGGAATGCCGGCATTTCTGATGAGCAGGCAATAGGCTGTTATCGTCAAAGGCTTGAAAGGCAGACAGAATCCCGGCCCTAAAAGCACCGAGACGCATATCCCTGCTGTTCCGCCTGCAAAGGCAACAGCGAAACAAAAAATAAGTTCATGAAAACGTTATGTTTTCATGAACTTATTCTGGTGAGCCATCCGCGACTCGAACGCGGGACACCTTGATTAAAAGTCAAGTGCTCTGCCTACTGAGCTAATGGCCCACATCTTATGATATATACCCGTGTGTCCGCCACACAAGTATATATCATACAGTATGTTCCACAGTTTTGTCAACTATGGATTTTTGACATTATATCATATCTTAGTCCTGCTTTGATTCAAGATATGCATTGAGTTCATCAACAATCATATCTACATCTACGCCATGGACTGCACATGCATCCTCAAGGCTCTCACCGGACGATGCGGGGCAGCCGAGGCAGTGCATACCGATCTTGAGCAGTATCGGTGCAGTTCCTCTGTCGAGTCTCAAAATATCAGCTATGATCATGTCTTTCGTTACTTTTGCCATAATGGTACCTCCTATACCAAATAATACTGTTTCAATGTAACCCCCTCGGCAGGAATATCTCCGCTTCGCCGGGAGATGGACATAAAACTCCAATTCATTATACACTATTACTGATCTAAAATATACCCTCTTTTAAGCTTCATTATCATCATTTTTCAGCTGTGAACAGAATTAGCGGATACATATGTCATCTTCTGTACAATTCCCGGCCTATGCTGTAAAGATCTCTTCCTTCGCTGTCAATGACCACGACCGCCGGAAAATCTCTGACTTCAAGCTTTCTGAGCGCTTCTGTCCCAAGCTCCGGGAAAGCAGTTATTTCTTCCGAGATGATGCACTTGGACAATAATGCGCCCGCACCGCCCGTAGCACCAAAATAAACCGCTCCGTATTGTTTCATTGCTTCAATGACAGCATTGTTTCTCAGCCCTTTTCCGATCATTCCGGTCAGCCCAAGCTCTATAAGTCTCGGAGCATATGCATCCATCCTGCCGCTGGTGGTAGGTCCCGCAGATCCTATCACCTGACCCGGGCCTGCTGGACACGGACCAACATAGTATATGATCTGCCCCCTTATATCAAAGGGCAGCTCCCGGCCTTCATCCAGCAAAGCTACGAGCTTCTTGTGGGCAGCATCCCTTGCAGCATAAATTATGCCGCTGATTTCCACCGCATCACCTGCTTTGAGCCGTCTTGCCGCTTCTTTGGTCAATGGCGTATTTATTTTAACCGCAGCTTCCATTGTCTTCTCTCCCTTTACAGCCTGCTGTTCAGGCTGTTTCTTTTACAGATCCGGAAAGTATCCGTCTTATATGGCAAAAATGTCACCGGCTTATATACACATAACACATCCTACAGTACTGCCTCAGCATGTCTCGTAACATGGCAGCTTATGTTGACCGCCACCGGCAAGCCGGCTATATGTGTGGGGAAAACCTCGATATTTACTGCCATTGCAGTAAGCCTGCCGCCCAGGCCTGCAGGTCCGATGCCGAGATTGTTTATCCTGCCGAGCATTTCATCTTCAAGCTGTTTGATCCTTTCATTCTCACTGCGTTTGTCTATCGGTCTCAAAAGAGCCTTCTTGGCGAGGAGTGCTGCCTTTTCCATGGTTCCGCCGATGCCGACTCCCACTACAATCGGCGGACAGGGATTCGGTCCTGCCCTGTCCACTGTTTCCAGTATAAAGTCCTTTACTCCCTCTATCCCATCGGACGGCTTGAGCATCTTGACTCCGCTCATGTTTTCACTGCCGAAGCCCTTCGGCGCAACGGTTATCTTAAGGCTGTCCCCGTCAACAATATCATAATGGATAATGGCCGGTGTATTGTCACCCGTATTTATCCTTTCCAGAGGGTCTGAAACGACGGATTTCCTTAAGAAACCCTTCTCATAGCCTCTCCGGACACCTTCATTAACAGCTTCGCCAAGGCTTCCGCCGGTTATATGCACATCCTGCCCGATATCAATGAAAACTACTGCCATGCCGGTATCCTGACATATAGCCATTCGTTCCCGGGATGCTGTTCTTGCATTTTCGACCAGCTGACACAGGATCCTCTTTCCTGTGTCTGATTCCTCATACCGGATACCATCCTCAAGAGCCTGCATAATATCGCTGTTGAGGTCGTAATTGGCACTGATGCAGAGTCTTTCGACCACATCTGTTATTTGTGAGGCATGTATCTGCTTCATTGTGTCCTCCGTTCACGCCCTGTACGGTCACTGAATACTGCAGTCAGGCCAGAATGACCGCCGGGGCTGCAGATCGATCCAAGCCTGATACTGACTAGCTTTAACATCGATAATTTAAATATAATATATAATATATGATTTACATGACCAAAACAAGATTTGCCCGTTCAGGGCCGAATCAGGGAGAACCGGCAGGCTGCATCGTTAACACAAAATTAACATCTTCCTGAAAGACATTTGAACGGTTTGGCGGTATAATGTATGTGGGATTACAAACAACAGAAAAGGGGCTTTTATAAGACACTATGAACATACTTGTATGCGTAACACAGCAGAAGACATGTGAACGCTTGATAAATAAGGCATATGAGCTTGCAAGAGAATATGACGGTAATCTTTTTATCATAAATGTAGTCAAAAACGATCTTAATTTTCTGGACAGTACCAAAGAGTCGGAAGCTCTTGAATACCTTTTCAGCATTTCAAAGAAAGTCGGGGCAAATCTTTCCGTACTCAAATCAGATGATATCCCCGGGGCCATAGCCGATTACGCGGATGAAAACGATATTGATTTTATCGTTCTTGGAAAATCTCATGACAAAAATGCAGGTGAACGTTTCGTAAAAAAGCTGAACAGTTTGCTGAAAAATGGTGTAGAAATACGAATTATGTAGTAAGCAAAAAAATTAGTCATATTTACATATTTTGTGTAGTTCAAATTTACTAAATTATTGCGAAATGCTTGACTTTACGCCACTTTCATTATAAAATAATGTCGAATTCCAAATTTAGGAGGTTGTATTAATGAACAAAACAGATTTAATCAATTCTATCGCCTCAAAATCGGGTTTAAACAAGAAAAACAGTGAAGCTGCTCTCAACGCATTCATCAGTTCCGTTGAAGAAGCTCTTCAGGGCGGAGACAAGGTTGTTCTGGTTGGTTTCGGAACATTTGAAGTTAGAGAAAGAGCAGCAAGAAAAGGTAGAAATCCTCAGACTAAGAAAGAAATCACCATTCCTGCTTCAAAGGCTCCTGTGTTTAAAGCCGGTAAGGTTTTGAAAGATAAAGTCAACAAGAAGTAATAAATGTCCATAGCAAAAAAAGCTGCCATTTGGCAGCTTTTTTGTGTATATGCTTCAAATACTTTATCAGGACTGTTTCTGTCTGGTCAGCTCTGCCAAATACCGGATGACATGAGCACTGTTAGGACTCTTTTTGCCGTTTATCATGATCAGAGGATCCTGATCGGTTTTTTTTGTGTTTATTGTCTTTTTTTGCGCACTTAACAAAGCACATCTTATAGCCCTGTCGATATTTCGTACATTTGTGCCGTGTTCTGAAGCTATCTCAGGATATATGTTTTTCGCGACATTCTCCAGCCTCTCCGGCTGATTCACAGCGAGGATGACAGCTTTCCTCAGGAAGTTATATCCGGCCAGATTCGGAGTTATGCCGATACTCCTGATGATATCAGTGACGATCTTCTCTGTGCCGTTCTCACCATATGGTGCATTGTCTGCGGCGCTGTTCAGTACTTGCACCGTATCCGGGACAGCTGCATTTTTCTCATTGTAAAGCTGTCTTATACGGTTTATCAGAACACCGATGTCAAACGGCTTAAGTATGTAGAAGTCTGCTCCAAGCTCCAATGCATTTCGTACCACAATATCGTTTCCTATTGCAGTAAACACACACACCAGAGGCATTTTTGCCGGTCTTTCATCTCTGAGCTTCTCAAGGACCCCGATGCCGTCAAGCCTGGGCATAATGATATCAAGCAGGACTATATCCGGTTCAAGCTCATAAATCAATTTGACAGCAGTCTTTCCGTCACCTGTAAATGCAACTACATGCATATCATCAGTATTGTTAATCTCATCGCATAAAATCCTGCAAAAACTGGAGTTGTCATCCGCAATCAGAACTGATAAACGTTCATCCATTTCTCATTATCTCCTGTACTATTTCTTCGGCTGTCTTACCGACGCAGTCTATTATACGGTCTGCATATTTAATATAAAGGGGCCTGCGCTCCATATATACTTCTCTGAATGTCTGTCCCTGGATCCTTGCAAGTCTTCTCCCGGGATCGAGCCTGTTCTCCAGGACTTCGGGACTCTCATCGAGAAATATGACTGTCCCTGATTCTCTGAAGTACCGCATCAGGCCCTCGCTTTTGACAACACTGCCTCCTGTTGCGATCACATGGTTCCGGAAAGACTTTGATGTGATTATCTGCTGCTGCAGCTCCAAAAACCTCTCATATCCGTCTTCCTTTACGATATCACCCAGATCGCGTCCATCGGCATCCTTCATCAGTTGATCCGTGTCCACAAAGTCCATTCCTGCTTTCTGTGCAAGGAGCGGACCCACAGTGCTTTTGCCTGAACCAGGCATCCCTATCAGGACTATATTCCTGCCGTCGCTGTATGCCGCTCTCATATGCCCTCCCAGTCAGGATCGATATCGGAAGCCACGCTTCTGTAAGCCCTTGACATGTAGATCGCATCAAGCAGCACCAGCCTCATCATTGCTTCACATACGGGATAAACTCTGGTACAGATGGTAGGATCGCTCCTGGAAGCAAAAATATGGCTGACATTTTCCGATGTTGCGATGTTAGCAGTTTCCTGGCTCTTAAGTATTGTCGGCGTCGGTTTGCACGCCGCTCTGACCCTTATTTCCTCGCCGGTGGATATGCCTCCGAGAATGCCGCCTGCGCGGTTCGTCCTGAACCGGATCCTCCCTGCTTCCTCATCGAAATATGGAGTATCATTTGCCTCTGATCCGGTCATTCTTGCATGCTCAAATCCATCACCGATCTCAACGCCCTTTATCCCTCCGATAGACATTATGGCATGGGCGATCATGGCACTGAGTTTATCAAACACCGGCTCGCCAAGCCCTGCCGGAACTCCTTTTGCAATGATTTCGACCACACCGCCGCACGAATCACCGGCAGCTTTTACTTTCATGATATCTTCTATCATTTCCTGAGCTTTTTCAAGATCAGGGCAGTTAATTTCATTCTTCCTGTAATTCGCCCTGGCTGTTTCATATGTCACGGGCGCTGCCTTTATGCCGTGGGATTCGACTACATATGCTATTACATCTATTCCCATGGTATCGAGTATGACCTTGGCCACGGCACCGCCGGCAACTCTGGCAACAGTCTCCCTTGCCGATGCCCTTCCGGCACCGGCCCAGTCATAATATCTGCCATATTTTTTAAAATACGTGTATGATGCCTGTCCCGGCCTGATCAGCTCTCTGTTGCCTTTATGCTGCTGTATGTGTACATCCTCTATATCGCTGCTTGGTATTATCATGCCCACTGGAGCGCCGGTGGTAAGGTCGTTCTCCATTACTCCCGAAAATATGTATACCTTGTCTTTTTCCCTCCGGGGAGTGCTCAGCTTCGATAGCCCCGGTCTGCGTTTGTCAAGCTCCTCTTCGATAATCTCCGCAGTGATTTTAAGTCCCG
>Ga0134092_1003442_pt1 | contig 10655 bp, 9 predicted proteins | sample 3_6taG_FD_94454 | JGI IMG/M metagenome (GOLD analysis project Ga0134092, IMG submission 94454) | Switchgrass degrading microbial communities from high solid loading bioreactors in New Hampshire, USA - 3_6_20_6_A3 metaG | ecosystem: Engineered > Bioreactor > Semi-continuous > Anaerobic > Digestate...
AAATTATAAATCCCTACGGTAACGGCATTGCCTGCCGTAAAAACTAGAATTAAGATAATTGTTGCATACCAAAGACCTTCATATATTAACATTTTTCTGACCTGCCTGCGGCTCATTCCCACACATTCAAGATTTGCCAGTTCTTGCCTCCGTACTGTGATACCTACTGACATTACATTTATAAAATTGAGAATGCCAACAAAAGCAAGAATTAATGAAATACCTCCCCCAAGGATATACATTATTATTTTGCCTTCGCGTAATTCTTCTCTTGCTTCAGCCTTTGACCTGCGCGATATTTCATAATCCTTGTCCGTTAATTGCTTTATAGTTTCAAGAGTTTGCTTTTCATATTCTTTTGCCACATCAATACAAATTTTATATATTACAGGTTCTTCATATATGGAATCCATTAAAGCATTTGACACAAAAACGGTAGGAGCCGCACTAAAACCTACTCTTTCAAAAAACAGAGGCACATAACCTCCAACCGGAACCTTCACAGGTTTTCCTTCCGTTTCTTTATGCATCTTTGTTTCATCGGTATTTTTTATCGGGTAAATAGTCAGTTCATCAACATTTTCAAACAGTTCCGGAGTATCGGTGGAAATCAGGGCTATTTCTCCCCTGTCAAATGCATCAATATCTATAGGGTTTCCCGAAGAATAATCCAGACTAGCAAGAGCTTCCTTATCTATACCCACCAAAATTCCCGAGAAGTTATCTTTCAGGTAATCTTCGCCCAGTCCTTCGCCTCCATATTTTTTAATGTACATGTCTGCATATTTACCAAAGTCCTTTTGCGTATAATCAAGCCGCATCCATTCCCGGCTTGTTATGCGCAAACTTTCAAATCCGGATAAAGTTTTTATTTTTTCAATAAATGAGGAGTCAAATTTTTGCTTTGGTTCTAAACCACCGGAAACAGTGTTATTTATCAGCACGATATCACTTTCCAAATAGGAATCAACATAATTATCCGTATCCATGCTTGTTATAAGGGTTGTTACGCAAGTAAATGTTGTCATTCCCAAAAACAGGCTTATTATGACTATCGCTGCCCTCTTACCGTCTCTGAAAATATTACGGAATGCCATTTTGAACGGTTTTCCGTTGGCAAACGAAAATATCCTTCCCGGATAAATCCGTTCCGGACGAACCATTCTTTTCTTAATCTTTAGCTTTACACCGATATACTTCACCGCTTCTATCGGAGTAATACCCGCAGCTTTTTTGGCAGGTTTGAAGGCTCCGAGTAAAGCTGTAAGCAGGGCAAAAAGCGCTGCTCCTATATAAATTATGGGAGAAAAGGATATGACAGTCCCCGTTTTTGTGTCTTCATATATTGAAAGAGCCATGGGAACGGCAGCAAAAGAGACAAGAAATGCTGCCGTTTCTCCGACCGGAATGCCTATTATACATAACTTAAGGATCTGTCCTGTGACAATCCGTTTAATTTGCCTTGGCGTTGTTCCGATGGTTTTAAGCAGGCCATAAAAACGTATATCCCGTGAAACCGAGATATAAAGTACATTATATATCAAAAGATAGCCCGTCAAAATCAGAAATATAACAATACAGGATAATGCCAGTATGGAGTTTTTTATAGTCGAGGCATCCACATTATAAATCGGAACAGGCTTTACATTCTGGTTTTCGGATAAATTCAAATCTGAAACTAACCGTTCACAATACTCAGAAACTTTCTTTGAATTATCAAAAACCACCGATGCGGCACCGTCGGTTTCGGCTGTTTTACCAAGCCTTTTAGAAAACTCTTCCGATACCAAAATAAAATCTATATTACCGGACCTGATATGCATATAACTGGTAAACCACCCGGACAAACTAAATATTTTATCAACCGGTAAACCATCATTTACATTTTTGTCATGATAAGTGAGAGGTATTTCCATGCCTATCTTTGGATTATCAACACCCATTTTTTCAAGTACCCATAACGGAACCATGATTTCATTTTCTTTCTGCGGATAGGTTCCGACTATATTTGTATAAGCAGGGGCGCGCAAATTCTCCCATTCGGTAGTATCAAAGTAATGTAGTGTTAAGCTCATATCGCCCATTTGCGGTGTGTTTTTTACTGTGGCAACATAATTTCCTGTACCGACTTCTTTTACGTAACTTAACTTTTTAAGTTTTTCCACTTGTATATCGGTAGGCCGAGTTATTGCCGCATGGGCTAAAGTCCCCATAAGGCGGGTTTCATGCATTTTCATTGTTTCCATAATACTCATACCGATGCTGAAAACTGAAGCAATGAGCAGTGTCGTAAGAGCAATAGCTGTCGTGATAAAAAAATTTCTTTTTTTATTTGATTTTAGGCTTCTGTTTATGATTTTTTTAATAACAGCTTTGTTGTTATTTTTCATTTATGCCCCGTCCTTCCCCAACAATTTTACCATCCTCTATACGGACAATGCGGTCCGAAAGCTGGGCAATGTGTTCGTTATGGGTAATCATAACAATAGTCTGGTGGAATTTGGCAGATGTCATCTTAAGAACTCCCAGTACATCCTGGCTGGTTTTCGTATCCAGGTTACCGGTAGGCTCGTCCGCCAGTAATATTGACGGTTTAGTCGCAAGAGCACGGGCAATGGCTACCCGCTGCTGCTGGCCGCCTGATAACATATTTGGCAGGCTGTTTCGCTTCTCTTTAAGCCCCAGCAGTTCAATTATTTGGTCTATATACGCTTTGTCCGGCCGGTTGCCGTCAAGTTCAATCGGGAGCACAATATTTTCATATACGCTTAAAATAGGAACCAGATTAAAACTTTGAAATACAAATCCGACATTTCGCCTTCTGAATATGGTAAGTTCCTCATCCGACATTTTATCAAGTTCATGTCCGTCAACTGTTACTTTGCCCTCTGTCGGTTTATCAAGACCTCCCAACATATGAAGAAGCGTACTCTTTCCCGACCCGGATGCTCCAACTACCGTAACGAATTCTCCGGCTTCCACCTCCAGATCGACACCGTCCAAGGCCCGGACAATATTCGGTTCTTCTCCATAATATTTTTTTAGTCCCTGTGCAGACAAAATCGGCATTTTATCTCCCCTTCCGAATCCTGTTCATGCTGAACCAGATTTTTTTAAAGTTAAATAATATCTACGGCTTTATATAATACAGGGCAATTCTTACAGGGTCATGACAAAGATATACTTATTTCTTACAGTTTTGTAAGAAAATTGAGAAAGTCGTATATTGTCCCGGCCTGGAGTCTGCATATATATATCCGCCTTGTTTTTGCAGGATTAAATTTGCCAGATAAAGCCCCAGCCCTACGCCATCCGTGTCTTTTGCGTTTCTTCCCCTGTAAAAACGCTTAAATATGGAATTAAGTTCGTCGGGATAAATGCCGATGCCATTGTCGGTTATAATTATTTTTGTGTAGACAGGAAGAGTTTCCACAGATATATAAATTTCACTGTCAGGTGGGGAATATTTGATTGCATTATCCAGAATATTTGTTATAGCCTCACTTGTCCATTTACGGTCATGTAACAGGGAAATATCCTCAAATTCTGCCGTTTTAACAGATATGTTTTTCCTTGATGCCTCCATATAAACGGTATTGATACTGTCTGAAATGGTTTTCTTGATTTTTGCAGGAACGGGATTTAGTTCTATTACTCCCGCTTCCAGCCTTGATATCTTAACCAGGCAGTCCATCATCCATTGAAGCTTTTCTGTTCCCGTTTTTATACGGGATAAAAATTCCTGTCTTTCAATTTCGGTTATGTTGCCTTCAAGAAGCAAGTCTGTATACATGGCTATACTTGACAGTGGTGTTTTCATCTGATGAGCCATATCTGAAATGTACCTTTGTATAATCTCTTTCTCCTGCCTGGTTTTTTCAATATCCATTGTACTTGTCTTTAAAATTCTTACAGCTTTATGCGTTAATTTTGATAAGCGGCTTTCTTTTGCCGTTTCCGACAAATTGTCATATTTTCCTGCCATCATACTGTCAAAAACCATGTCAATGGCATCATACGTTCTTTTTACATACAGATAACATAATAAAGCGGTCAGGCCACATAATAATACACTTACAACAGATATAACTATTAGTGCCATTTTTAAGCCTCCCCGTTCCAGATATACCCTATGCCGTGTACGGTTTTTATGGTTCTAGGATTTTTAGGGTCATCTTCAATCTTTGCCCGCAAACGGCTGATATTAACCGGCAGGGTATTATCGTCCACAAAATTTCCGTCCTTATCCCATAGAGCAGAGATAATTTGATCTTTTGAAAGGACTTGTCCGGCGTTTTTCATTAAGTATGAAAGCAATCTGAGTTCCGTAGCGCTGACCAAAATTTCCTTATCATCCCGGTAAAATTTGCATGTATCCATGTCAAGTTTGTATTTGCCTGAAATAATTACATTCCCTTTTCCCGCTTCCGTCCGGCAGCATCAGATCCAATATAATTAAATCGACCTTATTATGCTTTATCAGCCTTTTTCCTTCATTTATAGATTTTGCCGAAAGAATCTGATAGCCGTCTTTCTCAAAAATAAATCCTACTCCACGGTTTAAATGTTCATCATCTTCCAATATCAGAATCGTTTTTTTCATTATGTACCTCCGTTATCAGTAAAATTTTATATAATAACCGAGATCTAATTACTAAAGAATCTAAACATATTATAATAAAAGATACCAAATCTGCTTTTGTTTAACAATATAACAACTTTATACTATTTATTTCAAAAAATTAATTTTGTGGTATAATTATAGCGAGTAATATACATTTATTTCTAAATATCATTAATTAATGTATAAATTTACTATAATTAGAAAGGAGATTGCCTTGGATAGTATTGTTATTGTTGATGACGAAAAAGATATTGCAGATTTAATATCTTTATATATTGAAAATGCCGGATATAAACCTATTGTCTTTTATAATTCCCGGGAAGCTGAAAAGTATTTGGATAATAATATACCGTCTGCTTTAATATTGGATATAATGATGCCTGAAATTGACGGTTTATCCGTTTTAAAAAAGTTAAGAGAAAATCATAATTATCCTATAATTCTGCTTACTGCAAAAACCGGCCAGGCCGATGTACTAAAAGGCCTGTATTCAGGGGCAGACGATTATATTAAAAAGCCCTTCGATCCTCTGGAACTTATTGCCAGACTCAATGTTCATCTAAGAAAAGTCCCTAAGCAAATATCAAATGAGATTACTTACAGAAATGTAAGTTTAAATAAAGCAAAACATGAGTGCAAATTAAACAATATAGACCTCCAGCTTACACCGATAGAGTTTAAGATAATGGAAATCTTGATGGAGCAGGTAGGAAGTGTGGTCAGTTCTGAAGAAATTTTTAAAAAAGTTTGGAAAGAGGATTATTTTGAAAAAGACTCTAACACTGTCAGTGTACATATTAGAAATATAAGATATAAAATGAATAAAATATCAAAAAACACCGATATAATAAAAACTATATGGGGAGTAGGATATAAAATTGAATAGTAAAATTTTTTGGATAAAAAAGGCAGTAAAAGCAATAACGGTTGTTTTAATAATTTCCTTTATTCTATTAATTATAAAATATTTCTTCTCTATAAAAATAGGTGATTTATTTGTTGACCTTTTTATGTCAGATGTAGAATTACCGGATAATATCCCATTAAGCAGGGGTACTCTGTTATGGCCTAAATTAAAAACAGCTATAATAATTTCCCTCATTTTCATAGTATTATCGGCAATTTTTATATATATTTATACGGGATATCAGGTTGAGAAAAAAACAAAAGATAGGGTTGAAAAAGACTGTTCCAAAGTATTGGCTGAAATTATAAGATCCAACGAACTTCCAAATGATTATGATAAAATTCGCGATTACAATATCTTTTTTAATACTCTTAAAATATTTTTCAGTAAATATTATCGCATAGAAGATGAAATAGAAAAAAATAAAATTAAAGACGAACTTATAACTAATTTTACACACGATATAAAAACTCCCTTAACATCAGTTATTGGATATTTAAACTTACTTGATACAGATACGGATTTATCGGAAAAATCCAAAAATAAATATATTAAAATAGCTCTTTTGAAAGCTTTATATTTGGAAAAGCTGTTGGATGATTTGTTTTATCTGACCAAATATGATTCAGATTATAATAACAAATTAAAAGAACAAGTCAATCTCGCAATACTTCTTAATCAACTAAAAGATGAATTTTATCCGCAGCTGACAGATAAAAATATGGATATTAATCTACTTATAGAAAAAGATGTGTATATAATTACATTTGTTGAAGAATTTTCCAAAGCTCTAGGAAATATTATAAAAAATGCCATAAATTACGGATACGAAAATTCCAGTATCACATTGGAAGCATTAATTAAGGACAATATGTTAACTCTTAATATTTCTAATTATACCGATGAATTAACAAAAAACGAATTGTCATTAATTTTTGAAAGGTTTTACAGAGGCAAGAACTCAAGATCATCAAGTCAAGAAGGGTCAGGTTTAGGACTAGCGATCGCAAAAAAAATAATTACAGATTTAGGCGGTAATATTAAGGCACACAGTAATAACAATCAATTTACTGTTTCAATTAGCCTGCCTAATATAGTAAATGAAAAAACCGATATAAAATCTTAAGAAAATCTTCATATTTTCTTGCAATAATATACATAAATTACAATTCCGTATTTAGTACACTATATCAAAGTACTAAATACGGATTTTTATATAAAGGGGGGAATATTCTTGATAGATAATATAATAGAAAAAATAGAATCTGTTATACATTGCACCAACTTTTCCAGATTGGGCAGATGCTTTAGAACCAGAAAAAATTATTATTTTTATGACTTAGGTACAGGAAAAGTCTTTCAAGTAAATAAAGTAACATTTGATATATTAAATAACATGTTAAATTATAATGGTTTTTCTCATATAGACGAAATTAATTACTCAGAATCGGAAAAAATGTCAGCTCTAGAAGAATTATATGATGTAATTATAAAAGAAAATATATTACAAGCTCCTGAACTAACAGAATTTATCGGGCCTCAAATTAGTGAACTAGATGAATTCCTTAGATCAAAAAGAAAACAAATAACTCTGGAATTAACAGAAAAATGTAATATGAGATGTAAATATTGTATATATCATGAAAACCAAGGTGGATACAGAAGATTTGGAAATGCAGACATGACATTTGACATTGCTAAGAAGGCTATAGATGACCTTGTTATAAATAGTGGAGAAGAGACAATACATGTTACATTTTACGGTGGTGAGCCATTACTAAAATTTAATTTGATAAAAAATTGTATTGATTATTGCAAAAATTTTAAAGATAAGAAAATATCATATGCAATAACAACAAATTGTACATTAGTAACTAAAGAAATTGCAGAATATTTTTCAAAGTTAAAAAATCTTCATATCACAGCTAGTTTAGACGGCCCTAAAGATATTAATGATAAATATAGAGTATATATTAACGGAAAAGGTACATTTAAAGATGCAATAGCCGGCTTAAAATTGCTTGTTGATATGTGCAGACATGAAAATTCTATAACATTTGGAATCAACTGTGTATTACCAGAGCACGATATTAGCACACTTGAAAAAATTGATAACTTCTTCTCGAGTTTGGAATGGTTGCCTGAGAATGTGATATTCACATCATCGTTTGTTTCAAGTGGAGAAAGAGAAATGGATTATATGGGTGTTGATAGTGAAATTGAAAAAGAAATCATGGAAAATAGCAAAAAAATTAAAGGATATTTTGATCCTTTGTATGAATGGGCAACTAGTGATATCAATAAAAGTGAATTTGCATTTAGAAATATAGCAAAAGATAACATAATAAAAGATTTGGCGTTGATCCACAAAAGGCATCTCTTTCATCATCCAATGAAATTTTATTATATGAATGGTTGTTGTGTTCCCGGTGCCAGACGAGTTTATGTAACAGCTAAAGGCGAATATCTTATTTGCGAAAAATTAGGGGAAGCCCCATCTATAGGAGATGTTTATTCCGGTTTAGATATAGAAAAAATAAAAAAACATTATGTTAACGACTATTGTAATGAGGCACTAAAATATTGCAAAGACTGCTGGGCAATACATTTGTGCGGAATGTGTTATATGAACTGCTATGATAAAAATGGAATTCATATTAGCTATAGGCACAGCCATTGTATAATGAACAGAATTTATATTGAAAAAAACTTATCACTTTACCATGAGTTACTTGAAAATAATCCAAAAATAATTGAAGGATTAAATGATTATGTTTTTACATAAATGTTTAAACATAAAGCAATAAATTTATATTATGAAGGAGGTGTAAAAATGAAACTAATTAACCCTTTAGGCAGAACCCCTGCAAGCAGCTTGTTTGAAGGAAATGAAATTCTTCCTATGGCTTGTATGTGTTCTACCGAGACAGCTTTTGTTACTACAAGGGGCGATGACAGTTGTTTCAAATGTGGCTGTTCATGTTCATCAACTACATACAGCGCAGGTAATTCTCAAGCAGCTTTTTGGACAATTAGAAAGTCTGGCTCAATTGAGTAACGTAATTATGTTATTATGTAAGGAAAAAGAATTCATGAGCAAACATTTAACTCATGAACTCTTTTACAAAGTATATCCGGAGGAAATAAATGAATGTAATGTATATAAATAACATATCCATGAATTACGGGAAAATAAAGGCTTTGAATAATATTAATTTAACAATAAGTAAAGGATTATACGGTTTACTGGGTGAAAATGGTGCAGGAAAAAGCTCATTAATCCGAATAATTACGGGCAGGCAAAAGCCAACAAACGGAGAAGTTATTTTTAATAATGCTTCAGTAAAAAGAAACAAAGAATTCCATCAGGCTTTGGGGTATATGCCGCAAAATTTTAAAGCCCCGGAAGATATGAGATGTTATGAATATCTTACTTATGTAGGAATGTATAAAGGCCTGTCTATGAATCAAATAAACGAAAATATTGATTGGCTGGTCAATATTTTAAATTTAAATGATCATATCAATAAAAAAATAAAGAATCTTTCAGGCGGAACATTGCGGCGGCTCGGTATCGCACAAGCTTTTATAAATCAACCAAGCTTTGTAATTTTAGATGAGCCCACTGCCGGATTAGATATTACTGAAAGAAGAAATTTTCGGGATTTTGTATCACGTTACAGCGAGAAAAACACTGTTATTATATCAACACATATTGTTTCCGATATAGAGTATATTGCAAGCGATCTGATACTTTTAAAAAAAGGTAACGTAATATCAAACGGAAAATATAAAGACCAACTGAACGAAATACAGGGAATGGTCTGGGAATGCAAGGACAGGGAAGATAAAATATTAAGTTTAAGAAAACTAGTTGAGAATTATGGTGGCATTATCACTAATTATAAAGGCGAAGATCCAATGGAAAATCAGCTCAGATATATTAGCAGTATCAAATTGAGTGATACATCAGTAAGTGCAATTCCAAATTTAAATGATTATTATCTTTGGAAAATGTGGAGGCAGCAATGAAATTTATAAAAATATTTAAATTGGAATTATGCTATTTTTTTAAGAAAAAAATTAACTTCATTATTTTAATTCTTGCTGTTGTAGCAGGCTCTTTAACCGGCTATTTCTTCTTAAGGGGAATTATGGCTGATAAGATAACAGAAACCGGTGACGTAGAAATAATTAAAGGAAAAGAAGCAATTAAATTGACTGCAGAATATAATCGGGCATTTGAAGGGGAAGTTACTGTAGAAAAACTTCAGAAAGCCCGAGAAATATATATCAATCATTATGACTTTATTAAGGAAAAATTAATATATACCTGCGAACTTTTTGAAGCTACTCCTTTATTAGGTATTATGCAAGGACTTACCTTCCCTCCCAAAGGAGATATGATCATTATTCCTTGGAACTCCCATATTCCGCCTACTGAATATGCCGACCAATATTATTCATTAAGAAAAAAAATGATCCAAAAATATATAGATGCACTAAGTGACAAAAAAATTGGCAGGAAAATTGCAGATATGGAAGACAAAATAAAAAAGCCATTTGTTTATTATGAGAACTATGATAATTGGGGCGATTCAATCGAATGGCTGACTATGCTTATAATTTTAATAACCGTTATGGTTATTATAGTTTCTTCTACGGCATTTTCAGAAACCGTTGAAAATGGTACTAAAGATATTATATCAATTACAATAGAGGGAGAAAGAAAGTTTCCGTTAGCAAGATCCCTTTCTTTGTTTATCTTAAATACATTACTTTATATTATTCCTATATCAATCTACTTAATTTCAATTTATGTTTCATTAGGCGGAAAAGGACTTCAAACAAGTTTACAGGTTAATACCCCATTTTCTCCTGCCAATTATACGTTGGGAAAAGCTATGCTATTAGAAGTAACAGGAGGTTATATTGGGGTAATCGCAATAGGATTTCTTAGTCTTCTTATTTCTTCTATTTCAAAGAAAAGTGGTACGTCAATAATAATTTCAGTAGGAATGTTTTTAATATATATGATTATGGAGATTTTTATAAGACCTCAGGGCAAATTTATGAACTTATTAGTGTCGTTATTTCCTGCAGGAATTAGTCAAATATTTTATA
>Ga0134092_1003457_pt1 | contig 10621 bp, 10 predicted proteins | sample 3_6taG_FD_94454 | JGI IMG/M metagenome (GOLD analysis project Ga0134092, IMG submission 94454) | Switchgrass degrading microbial communities from high solid loading bioreactors in New Hampshire, USA - 3_6_20_6_A3 metaG | ecosystem: Engineered > Bioreactor > Semi-continuous > Anaerobic >...
CAGGACCCCAGCGTCCGTTGTGTTTATAAATAGTTTATGTTAATATAATATAATCTGTAAAAAGACTGAGCCAACATGGGGCCAGGAGGGAGATATTTGAAATATTTCAGGAATTTAAGCTTTTATATAGTCATATTCGTATTGGCACTGTTTCTGGTGATGATTTATTCCAGTACAGGGAATCCGGCACAGCTCAGCTACACACAGCTGCTCGCACATATAGAAAACAGCAATGTGCAGAGCATCGTCCTGAAGGCTGATGAAGCGACGGTAGAGCTCATCACTCCCAATAAGGGATCGAAAACAAAAGAGTATGTGGTCTATATATCATCGGTGGATGCATTCACCGAGTTGGTGACGGAGGCCTGGAGGAACGGACAGGTCAAGGATTTCAGGGTCCAGAGGCCGCCGACGGCCCCCTGGTGGGTATCGATCCTTCCTACCCTTGGCCTTATAGTCATATTCGTGATATTCTGGGTGTTCTTCCTTCAGCAGTCCCAGGCCGGGGGAGGCAACAGGGTGATGTCCTTCGGGAAGAGCCGCGCCCGGATCAACACCGACGAAAAGAGGAAAGTCACGTTTGATGACGTGGCCGGCGCTGACGAGGAAAAGGAAGAACTGAAGGAGATCGTGGAATTCCTCAAATCCCCCAAGAAATTCATAGAACTTGGCGCCAGGATACCCAAGGGCGTGCTGTTGGTAGGACCGCCCGGTACAGGTAAGACGCTGCTGGCCAGGGCCGTTTCCGGGGAGGCGGGAGTTCCGTTCTTCAGCATTAGCGGATCGGACTTCGTCGAGATGTTCGTCGGCGTAGGCGCTTCGAGGGTGCGTGACCTTTTCGACCAGGCAAAAAAGAGCGCTCCGTGCATAGTGTTCATCGATGAGATAGATGCAGTAGGAAGGCACAGGGGAGCAGGCCTTGGCGGAGGCCATGACGAGCGCGAACAGACGCTGAACCAGTTGCTGGTCGAAATGGACGGATTCGGCGTAAATGAAGGCGTTATCGTGCTGGCAGCCACCAACAGGCCGGACATACTGGACCCGGCGCTGCTAAGGCCCGGAAGGTTCGACAGGAGGATATATGTCGGGCTGCCTGACATAAAAGGGCGTGAAGCAATACTGAAAGTACATGCCAGGGGCAAGCCGCTTGGCTCCGACGTGAAGCTCGATGAGCTTGCCAAGAGCACGCCCGGGTTCACAGGCGCGGACCTGGAGAACCTGCTCAACGAAGCCGCGTTGCTTGCAGCTCGCAAAAACAAAAGGCGCATCGAAATGGAAGAGATAAAGGAAGCAACGTTCAAGGTGGTCGTCGGCCCCGAAAAGAAGAGCAAGGTAATGAGCGAGAAGGAGAAGAGGCTTACGGCTTACCATGAAGCCGGCCATGCGATAGCGGTGAGGGTGGCTTCATCCACCAACAAGGTGGACAGGGTTTCGATAATACCGTCAGGCCGTGCAGGCGGATATACAGCGCACAAGCCGGATGAGGACCTGTCCTATCATACCAGGTCCCAGCTCATGGAAGAGATCATCATCGCAATGGGCGGACGCGCTGCCGAGGATCTTGTGCTCGGTGAGATAAGCACGGGAGCGGCCAACGACCTCAAGCAGGCCAACAGCATAGCCAGGAGCATGATTATGAAGTTCGGCATGAGCGAAACTCTTGGCAACATGGTCTTCGATGAGAACGACGAAGTATTCATCGGACGTGACTTTGGGCACACCAGGAGTTACAGCGAGGAAATGGCAGCTATCATAGACAAGGAGATCAAGCGCATTATCGATACTGCCTATGAAAAGACGAAATCAATACTCAGTGAACATATGAACGTACTCCATAAAGTAGCGGAAGCGCTTCTGGAGAAGGAGAAACTGGAAGGTCACGAGTTCGAGGCGATCTTTGCAGGCGCCTGATTCTCGGATGACCTGACCGCAGACGAGAGGAGAACGGCAAATGGCAAAAAAATTCTTTACTTCGGAATCCGTTACTGAAGGACATCCGGACAAGATTTGCGACCAGATATCCGATGCGGTGCTCGATGCTTATTTTGAGAAGGATCCGTATGCCAGGGTCGCATGTGAAACGGCTGTGACTACCGGAATGGTCCTTGTTATAGGGGAGATATCTGCGAAGTGCAGTGTCGACATACCCAAAGTGGTCAGACAGACGATACTCGATATTGGATACAACGATTCACGCCTTGGATTTGACGGCAATTCCTGTGCGGTGCTGGTTTCAATAGATGAACAGTCCGCCGACATAGCCATGGGTGTTGACAAGGCGCTGGAAGCGAAGGAAGGCCTGATGGATGACTCACAGATCGAGGCCATAGGCGCCGGTGACCAGGGCATGATGTTCGGGTTTGCGTGCGATGAGACTCCTGAACTGATGCCCATGCCTGTTTCACTGGCACACAGACTTACAAGGCGGCTGGCTGAAGTCCGCAAGAACGGCACGATATCTTATCTGGGACCCGACGGCAAGTCCCAGGTGACTGTGGAGTATGACGGGGACAAGCCGGTCAGGGTCGATACTGTGGTTATTTCAACACAGCATGAAGACGGGATCCCGCGTGGGAAGATCGAACAGGATGTTATAAGCCATGTGATCCGGGAAGTGATACCGTCCGGACTCATCGACAGCAATACAAAATTCCTGATAAACCCGACAGGCAGGTTCGTTGTTGGCGGACCTCACGGTGACTCCGGGCTTACCGGCAGAAAAATCATCGTCGATACATATGGTGGATATGCAAGGCACGGCGGAGGGGCATTCTCAGGAAAAGACCCGACAAAGGTCGACCGCTCTGCGGCTTATGCAGCGCGCTACGTGGCTAAAAACCTTGTGGCGGCGGGCCTGGCAGAAAAGCTCGAAGTCCAGCTGGCATATGCGATAGGGGTCGCAAATCCTGTATCGATATCTGTCGATACTTTCGGCACAGGAAAGATAGCAGAGGATAAAATCATCGAACTTATAAGGAAGCATTTTGACCTGAGACCAGCCGCCATAATCAGGGACCTGGACCTCAGAAGGCCTATTTACAGGCAGACTGCAGCTTACGGGCATTTCGGGCGTACGGATATCGACCTGCCCTGGGAAAGGACTGACAAGGCTGAAATACTCAGGAATGACGCCCGGAGAATATAACACTGCACCGGTATATAAGCCAATACAGCCGAGACAGTACTGATCGACCGATCAACGGATGTGCGGATCACACGAATATCTCGACGATCTCCACATCCGTTCTTTCGTTCAGATCGATGATATAAGGCTGCAGTACCGGCGGGCCGGCTTTATTCGAGAATACGTTGACTTTTTGCCTTTCCCCTCCGATACGCCCCGAGGACACGACGCTTCCTACCTCGCCGGTGCTGAGGAGCACCAGAGTGCCTTCAGTGTATACCGCGATGCTGTTTATGAATAAATCGACGATGTAGGGATCGAACAGAATACCGGAGTTGTTTTTTATGTATTCTGCCGCCACATGCGGAAGTTCCCTTTTCTTGTATACCCTGTCGGATGTAAGGGCATCGTAGACATCAGCAAGCGCGACGATCCTTGACAGAGGGTCGATCTCATTTTCAGATATGCCCATCGGGTATCCGCTGCCGTTCCATTTTTCATGGTGCTGGAAAGCTATATTGGCGATTTTTGTGCTGAGCTGGTAGGAGTTCTTCACTATTTCATAGCCATATACGGTGTGCATTTTCATTGTGAGGAATTCCTCATCGGTCAGCCTGTCCGGCTTCTGGAGGATCTCTATCGGCACCTTGCATTTCCCGATGTCATGCAGGATCGCTCCCATGCCGAGCGTCATAAGGTGCTCCTTTCCATAACCGAGTTTTTTGCCGATTATGATGGAATAAATGCATACATCCACAGAATGCAGGAACGTGTAATTATCGATGTCCCTTATCCCTGTGAGCTGCAGCATCACTGTCTCGTTCTCCATTACCTTGTTCAGTATGTCATTGACCGTATCGACGACGGCAGTGATATCCGCATCCCTGTTCTTTCCGGTCATGGCGAAGATGCTCTTTATCGTTGCCGCAGCATGGTTGTAAAGCCTTTCTTCCTCAAACTCCTCCAGGGGTTCATATTCGCCATCTTCAACATAAACATAATCCACTTTGAAGGCTTCAAGTTTCCTCAGATACAGCGGTTTGACAATGAAGCCGGCAGCAGCAGCAGCAGTCTGCCGTCCGGGAGGATCACGTCTTTTGCCAGCCGCATACCGGGTTTCACTTGAGAAAGTTCCAGCCTCAGCACATTACATCCTCCCGATTTACTCACAGTATACAGTGCTATTATACCATATTGTGACATATCATTTAACATAAAGTCAAACGATTTACCCGGGCAATGGTAACATTCCGGCACCATGTCGCATATTATATAACCTGAACCTATCCGGAGGCGGTTTGATGCTGTACGAGGCTGTTGTGTGCCTGACATACATACTTGCGATATACGGATTGCTGATGCTGGTTTATGGCATTGCAGAATCGATGCGCTGCAGGATCAAAGGGCGCCGGCCCATGGTCAGGGTCATACTGCTCGTACGCGATTCAGAAGAACATATCGAGTACATAGTGAGGAGCGCAGTAAGGAAGGAACTGGCAGCCAGGCTTCTGTCAGATGCGAAACTCACTGTCGTGGATGCAGGCTCCTCCGACAACACGTATGAACTGCTGGAGAGGCTACAGAAGACATACCCGTGTATAGAAGTCCGCAGGATCGGTGAGATTGACGAAATCCTGGCAGACTTTGCATCAGCGCGCCAGTGACGCTGTGCCTGGACGTTTATGCAGGATCTCCGCTCTCTTTTCACCCCGCTTAAAGTGTAATATACTATAATTATCAACTATAAAACTGGAAGCCTGTGCATATACAGGTTTCGATGCATGGGAAAATGGATCTGACACTTGTTGAAGGCGTCATTGAAGAAATCATATACAAGAACGAGGCAAACGGCTATACGGTCTGCGAGATAGCTTCCGGCAGGAAGATCATCACGGCCGTGGGATACATGCCGTTCGTAAACGAAGGGGAAACCATAAAGGCGAACGGAAGATGGGAGAAGCATCCCGATTACGGCGACCAGTTCAGGGTCGAAATGTATGAAAAGGTGCTGCCCCACACTGCCGACGCGATAGAGAAATACCTGGCGTCCGGTATAATCAAGGGAGTCGGGCCTGTTACCGCGAAAAAAATAGTCGAACGTTTCGGCGCATCGGCGCTGGATGTGATAAGCAATGAACCCGGACGCCTGGCCGAAATCAGGGGTATCAGCCTTGCAAAAGCAATAGATATCGGGCGTGCCCTGAACGAGCAGAAGGGATTGCAGGAAGTGGTAATGTTCCTGCAGGAGCATGGGGTGAGCCCATCGGTCTGCATCAGGATATTCAGGGCGTACGGAGACAAGTCCGTCGCGATGATCAGGGAAAACCCGTACAGGCTTTGCGAGGATGTATTCGGGATAGGTTTCAAAACAGCAGACAGGATCGCGATGAAGCTTGGAGTCGATCCCGCCTCGCTGTTCCGTATCAGGAGCGGGATCAGGTATATACTTGGACATGCGGCATCCAACGGGCATACATACCTGCCCGAAACTGTCCTGAAACAATACACGGCCCAGTTGCTGGGGATCCAGGATGCAGGCATCGATGACGCCCTGGTGTCTCTGTTGTTTGACAGGGCTGTATACACGGAGAAGACGGAAGACGGCAGCAATGTCTACCTGGCTGCGTTCCATACCGCTGAAGTCGGGGTATGCAAACGGCTGATGGCCCTGTCACGGACAAGCCATGCCGGGAATCCGGAAGACCTGGAAGAAAAAATAGGGCTATTTGAACAGAGGGAAGGCATACTACTGGATCCGAAGCAGAGGGAAGCTGTGCGTGAGGCCATGCTGAACGGTGTCATGGTCATAACCGGTGGACCCGGTACCGGAAAGACGACGATCATAAAATGCATACTCAGTCTCATGGCTCATTATGGACACAGGGCTGCCCTTGCAGCACCCACCGGAAGAGCGGCGAAAAGGATGTCCGAAGCGACCGGTTATGAAGCAAAGACGATACACAGACTGCTCGAAATAGGTTATACCGATGATGAAAGCGAACCTGCCTTCCAGAGGAACGAAGCGAATCCCCTGGAGGCTGATGCTGTGATCATAGACGAGATGTCCATGGTCGACATAGTGCTGATGTACCACCTGCTGAAAGCCATACCGCCCGGGGCCAGGCTTATCCTCGTGGGAGACGCGGACCAGCTGCCGTCTGTCGGACCTGGCAGCGTGCTCCATGATATAATAAGCTGCAACGGAATCAGGACAGTGCGGCTTACCGAGATTTTCAGGCAGGCCGAGGAAAGCCTGATCATAGTGAATGCACACAGGATAAACAGGGGCGAAGCCCCGATACTCAATGCAAAAGACAAGGATTTTTTCTTCCTTTCAAGAAGCGGTCAGGAAAGCATACTGCGGACTGTCATAGACCTTTGCGCAAGAAGACTGCCGGAAACTTACGGCCTTGATCCCCTGAGAGACATACAGGTTATTTCTCCGACCAAGAAAGGGCCGGCTGGCGTGGTAAGCCTGAATATGGAACTGCAGAAAGCACTTAATCCGCAGGACGGGAAAAAGGCGGAGAAAGTCTCCAGGGGTTACACCCTCAGGGAAGGCGACAGGGTGATGCAGATCAGAAACAATTACAGCCTCCGGTGGGAGAAGCCCGGCAATGCCGGGATCGATGGGACCGGGGTTTTCAACGGCGATATGGGGATGGTCGTCGGGATAGATGACGAGGAAATGAAGGTAAGCGTCCTGTTCGATGATGACAGGCTGGTCGTTTATGACTACAGCATCCTCGATGAACTGGAACCTGCATTTGCCGTTACCGTACACAAAAGCCAGGGCTCGGAATTCCCTGTTGTCGTCATGCCGATCTTTCCGGGACCGGAAGTACTAATGACAAGGAACCTGCTCTACACAGCCGTGACACGGGCAAGGGAAATGGTCATCCTGGTGGGCGACGAAGATGTCCTCCTCCGGATGGTGGGAAACAAAAGAGAGACCTTGCGATATTCCGGTCTGGCGGACAAGCTTAAGGCTTTTTCGGAATATGCCGATATTATTTGACGAAAGCGGGCTGACGGCAATTGAAGATTTCAGATAGAATACTGAACCTGATATATCCTCCCAGATGCATCTTTTGCCAGCAATTGCTGGATTACAGGGCAGGCATACACATTTGCGGCCAATGCTTCAGCAAGCTTCCGTTCTCGGAAAGTACGGTAATCAGGACCGGCGGGGATGATGGAAATGGTTGTTGCGACGGGGCCATAAGCGTTTTTGAATATACCGGAATGGTGAAAGAATCGCTGATCCGGTTCAAATTCTACAACAAGCCCGGCTACTATATGACATATGCGAGGCTGATCGCCGACAAGCTGCGCAAACTGGCCAACATCAGGGAATACGACATGGTCATGAGCGTACCGCTGCACAAGCATAAGGAATTTATGAGGGGATACAACCAGGCATATTTGATATCTAAGGCACTGAGCAGGATCATTAAGCTGCCTGAACGTTCCAAAGTTTTGAAAAGAGAAAGATATACGGAAGCCCAGAGTTTGCTGGACAGACAAAAAAGGAACCAGAACGTAAAAGGTGCTTTTTCCGTAAGATCGCCTGAAAAAGTAAAAGGGAAGTCGGTACTGCTGGTTGACGATATACTGACAACAGGCTCTACGCTTGAAGAGTGCAGCAGAGTGCTTAAACAGGCAGGCGCCGTGAAAGTATTCGCCGTAGTGGTTGCAACAGGCAGAAAGTAGATGAGGGAGGGGTTTTCATGCCAGATGTGAGGAACTGCAGGAAATGCGGGAAAATTTTCAACTACATCGGAGGAGCGCCTATATGCCCGGCGTGCAGGGAGAAAGAGGAAGAGGATTTCCAGAGGATCAAGAAATACCTTTACGAGAATCCAGGCGCCACGCTGACGCAGGTTTCCACCGAACTGGACGTGAGCGTTGAGACAATCAAGAGGTTCCTGAGGGAAGGCAGGCTGGAAATAGCAAATGATGACGGCAATCTGCTCCTGGAGTGTGAAAACTGCGGGCGATCCATCAAGACAGGCAGATACTGCCAGGACTGCGAAAGAATGCTTGCGTCGGGTTTCAGGACAGCGGCAAACCAACTGAAGACAGAGCTGGACGGCTTGGGCACGATTGACAGAAAGTCGCTGGGCTTGAGATACCTGAACAAGGAATACGAAAAAAACAGATAATTTTCAGAAGGAAAGCAATTTACCAGTTAATAAACGGATTAGTTGTTCCGATATACTATTTGAATCGAAAAGAAATAAAGTGTTTAAGGATGAGTGGTTAAAATGAGGATACCAGGAGATGTGCCAAAGATAACCGGTATATATGGTCCACAAAAGAATACGAACAGGGTCGGAAGGACCGGAAGTGTAGCATCCAGGAAGGATGTTCTGTCCATCTCCAGCGAAGCAAAGGATTTTCAGACAGTATTGAGAGCCCTGAGGGAAGTTCCCGATATCCGGCAGGAAAAGGTGGACGACATACTGGGCAGGATCGAGACAGGCCGGTATGATGTGAAGGGGCGCGATGTGGCCGAAAAGGTCATCAGGAATGTGTTTGACAGGAAAGCATGATGATCCGGGGAGTAAAAAGCTCCTTTCTTTTTTCCGGAAACGGTTTTGCCGGTCAGGTCAGGTGGTGGTATTTTGGATACCGGAATGGTGAAAAAGCTTATAGAGATAATAGGTAAGGAAGCGGAGATATATGAAACTCTGCTCAGACTGTCCCGTGAGAAAACGGACGTTGTCGTCAAGGGAAAGGTAACGGAGCTTGAGAACATCACGAAGGTCGAGCAGTCGATGATACTGCAGCTTGCCAGGCTGGAGGAGAGCAGGGAGAATATCGTTGAAAAGCTCTCGGAAGAACTCGGGATGGATGCTGAAAGCATTACAGTTACACAACTCGAAAAAGTGCTTCCGAAGGACCAGTCAAAAGAACTTGCCGAGTACCAGGAAAAAATGACAGGCATATTCAGGGATCTGAAAAACTCGAATGAACTGAATGCAAGGCTTATAAAGAACTCCCTCGACTATATCGATTTTTCGATAAACGTCCTTTCAAATATCGGGTCTGCAGGTGATATATACGGCAAATCCGGCCAGTCAAATGATCCGGGGAAAAGGAATTTCTTCGATGTAAAACTTTAGGAGGGTATATGGGAGTAAGCTTCGCCAGTTACGAAATAGCCCGGTCAGGCCTTACGGTCAGTGAGCGCGGGCTTTATGTGACCGGTCATAATATCGCCAATGTCAATACGCCCGGGTATGTCAGGCAGCAGCTCATGATCAGGAACGGGCCTGTCGAGACTGTACTCACGCGCGCTGGACTCGTTCAGATGGGACTCGGCGCAGATATCCAGGAAATCCGGCAAATCAGGCATACCTTCCTCGACAACATATACAGGCAGGAGAATTCTGCACTTGGCTATTGGGAAACCCGCCAGAAAACATTCTTGGATCTCCAGGCCATATTGGGCGAGCCGATGGGATCAGGACTGCAAAGTGTCCTGAACCAGTTCTGGGATGCGTGGCAGGAACTGGCCAAGGAGCCGGACAGCCTGACGGCGAGGGCTTTGGTCAGGCAGAGGAGCGAGGCGCTGGTACAGCACATAAATTACCTTGGCGCCCAGCTTGACAGGCTGCAGAACGATCTCAACACAGAGATAGTGGTCAGGATAGACGAGATAAACGAGATCACGAGGCAAATCGCACAACTCAATGTTACGATACTGAAAAACGAGGTCTCGGGAGATACGGCCGCCGACTACAGGGACCAGCGCAACACACTTATAGACAGGCTCACGAAGCTGGTCAAGGTGGATGTCATCGAAATGCAGGACGGCCAGGTGGATATCACGCTGGGAGGATATTTCCTTGTCCAGAAAGGGGTCAGCACCGACCTTTACGCTGCGGAACGGAATCCGGGTGAAAATTTCTACGTTGCCAAGCTTGCCGGCACGGACATAGAGGTCCCGATAAAAGGCGGCATACTGAAGGGCCTCATGGAATCCAGGGGCGAAGTTTCGGGCGCCGTCGGGAGCTATGAGAACGGAACGCCGAACACCAGGGCAGATGTGGTGTTCTATATCGATACCAGTACGATGAGCGTTGACGAAGCAAATGCAAGAGTCGCATTATATGAGGCTGAGCTTAAAAAAAGAGGACTGGATGTAAAAGTCACTGTTATAGATGTGGCTTCAGCGGACGGATTTGCCGCAGCGGTCGATAATACTGACGTCACCCTTCGCAAAGATGCCAATAAATATGCCTTTTTCGTGACCAATGGTTCACTGACGGCAGAACAACTGGATGTGCTGCAGGCCGGGCTTGAAGAAGCAGGCATGGATGCGTCCGTTATTACCGACAAACCTTCAGACTGGACTGCACTGACCGGCAAGCTTGACGGCAAGACATACAGCTATTCCGGTTTCTCGGCGGACACCGGCGATACCTCGTTTGTCTCACTGGTAAGCAGCATGGCGTATGACACTAACATGGACGTTTCAACAAATTACTC
>Ga0134092_1003462_pt1 | contig 10608 bp, 5 predicted proteins | sample 3_6taG_FD_94454 | JGI IMG/M metagenome (GOLD analysis project Ga0134092, IMG submission 94454) | Switchgrass degrading microbial communities from high solid loading bioreactors in New Hampshire, USA - 3_6_20_6_A3 metaG | ecosystem: Engineered > Bioreactor > Semi-continuous > Anaerobic > Digestate...
CAGAAAAGTATTAAGTCCCTGTTTTTACTGGATATACTACTTCAACGATGTGTACTACGACCTAAGCGCCGCGTGTGTCAGGTGTGTTTCAATCCTTATTTTGCTGGAAGTTCTACTTCAACTGCTGACCTTGAGTTTACAGCATTGGCAACTGTTATGTTTCAATCCTTATTTTATTGGAAGTTCTACTTCAACGAATTATATTATAATGATTATTTTATTGCCGAAAATATGTTTCAATCCTTATTTTACTGGAAGTTCTACTTCAACTGTGAAATTGGACGAAGATGGCGGATTAGATACTGTGTTTCAATCCTTATTTTACTGGAAGTTCTACTTCAACTTATGTAATGAATACTAGTTTTGATAGGGATAGTTTAGTTTCAATCCTTATTTTACTGGAAGTTCTACTTCAACTGTGAAATTGGACGAAGATGGCGGATTAGATACTGTGTTTCAATCCTTATTTTACTGGAAGTTCTACTTCAACCTGGTAATGTCCACGTTTATACCTGGAATTTTATTGAGGTTTCAATCCTTATTTTACTGGAAGTTCTACTTCAACCCAACATACGCCAAACAACACCCATAAGGCTATATAAGTTTCAATCCTTATTTTACTGGAAGTTCTACTTCAACTGAAACATGGGAAAAGGTTCTGCACCGTGTCAACGGTGTGTTTCAATCCTTATTTTACTGGAAGTTCTACTTCAACTACAGCAGTTACTTATGCATTATATCAACAAATAAAGTTTCAATCCTTATTTTACTGGAAGTTCTACTTCAACTAGCTGGATCAATGATTATTTCTTCTATATCCTCCGGTTTCAATCCTTATTTTACTGGAAGTTCTACTTCAACGGAAATTGGCACACGTGTATCAAGAGACAGTAGTGGGTTTCAATCCTTATTTTACTGGAAGTTCTACTTCAACATATCAGTGATATATTGGATAATCCTGAGGCCGTTCGTTTCAATCCTTATTTTACTGGAAGTTCTACTTCAACTGAATTGACGGTTTAATTCAATATGCTTGACAAAACAGTTTCAATCCTTATTTTACTGGAAGTTCTACTTCAACGAACTCCTGGTGGAAGCCGTAATACTGGTCTATGTGTTTCAATCCTTATTTTACTGGAAGTTCTACTTCAACGTTCGCCTGCAAAGTTATTTCCTATTCTAGCAATTGGTTTCAATCCTTATTTTACTGGAAGTTCTACTTCAACGGAAGGGAGGATTGGAGGACAAATATTAATTAATGGGTTTCAATCCTTATTTTACTGGAAGTTCTACTTCAACGCCTTTACAGGCCTTATTTTTTTGCTTTGACATACCAGTTTCAATCCTTATTTTACTGGAAGTTCTACTTCAACCGGCATTGGCGCAAACGTTGGAAAGTTTCAACTTCATGTTTCAATCCTTATTTTACTGGAAGTTCTACTTCAACATAGGCAATATTTCTTTAATACTATACCTGTCTGCAGGGTTTCAATCCTTATTTTACTGGAAGTTCTACTTCAACTATCACTGTATGCAAGTAAAAAAGATGTAGAAAACATGTTTCAATCCTTATTTTACTGGAAGTTCTACTTCAACTTGTTCGGACGTTATTTTACACATTATGCGTGCGAAAGTTTCAATCCTTATTTTACTGGAAGTTCTACTTCAACTGTATCAAACCAGTTTTATGTTGACGCAAACGGATTGATGTTTCAATCCTTATTTTACTGGAAGTTCTACTTCAACTGGTTTTGCACCATCACTAAAATGATGTATTGTTAATTTAGTTTCAATCCTTATTTTACTGGAAGTTCTACTTCAACTCTTGGTTTGGATAGAATACATCTTTTTGAATTGCATCCAGTTTCAATCCTTATTTTACTGGAAGTTCTACTTCAACTTACTTTCTCAAAAAACGAAAACTTTCGCAAAATAGTGTTTCAATCCTTATTTTACTGGAAGTTCTACTTCAACTTTACGCTTTTTGGTTGTGTTACATTTGTAAGGTCTTAGTTTCAATCCTTATTTTACTGGAAGTTCTACTTCAACTGAAAGGAGAAAATAAACGGAAAAACAAATGATATTGTTTCAATCCTTATTTTACTGGAAGTTCTACTTCAACGACAAAATATTTGTTAGATTTGCAGAAAAGATATCCGTTTCAATCCTTATTTTACTGGAAGTTCTACTTCAACTCCTTTTGTCCCATAAAAATCATTAGAAGAAAAGACAAGTTTCAATCCTTATTTTACTGGAAGTTCTACTTCAACACAGCAGACGAATACGAGGTTGAGAAATGGCACAAAAAGTTTCAATCCTTATTTTACTGGAAGTTCTACTTCAACTTATTTTATATTAACGCAACATTCTATATAAATATAGTTTCAATCCTTATTTTACTGGAAGTTCTACTTCAACTGCTTGAAGCTTAGAATTATTTTGTACGGAAAATGTAGTTTCAATCCTTATTTTACTGGAAGTTCTACTTCAACAGTATGTATATAGCCACTATGGCTATACACATCTGAAGTTTCAATCCTTATTTTACTGGAAGTTCTACTTCAACTGTAATAAACAAGACTGGACCTATTGTAATGCCGGATAAGAGTTTCAATCCTTATTTTACTGGAAGTTCTACTTCAACAATTCTCGTTTTCCCATTTGTAGCTGTACAAGTCTGGTTTCAATCCTTATTTTACTGGAAGTTCTACTTCAACTGGGCTACCAATCCCGAAAAATATATGCTGTTGATGTTTCAATCCTTATTTTACTGGAAGTTCTACTTCAACGGTTACAGAACAACGAAACGCCGACCTGATGAACTGAGTTTCAATCCTTATTTTACTGGAAGTTCTACTTCAACGCTTCTAACAAATGAGGAAATTGGCCAAATACTCACGTTTCAATCCTTATTTTACTGGAAGTTCTACTTCAACCGCTTGCTCTTGATTGTCTGCAAAATCGTAAATACGTTTCAATCCTTATTTTACTGGAAGTTCTACTTCAACTCGCAATTTCATCATATTATGAAACTCAATCTTAATGTTTCAATCCTTATTTTACTGGAAGTTCTACTTCAACATTCATACCCGAATTTATTCCGTTTTATGATGAAATGTTTCAATCCTTATTTTACTGGAAGTTCTACTTCAACATGAAGACAGTGATCCGACTGAACACGAGAACTTTAGTTTCAATCCTTATTTTACTGGAAGTTCTACTTCAACCAGCGAAAACGAATTATTGCCTGCATTAGTATAACAGAATGTTTCAATCCTTATTTTACTGGAAGTTCTACTTCAACTTACATCTTTACTGAGATTAGCGGACTAAACCTATTGTTTCAATCCTTATTTTACTGGAAGTTCTACTTCAACCTAAAGCATATTCTTCTAAGTCAGACACCCAAGCTTTGTTTCAATCCTTATTTTACTGGAAGTTCTACTTCAACAAGTCTTGTAATTCAGGAAATATATTTTTATATCTTCTGTTTCAATCCTTATTTTACTGGAAGTTCTACTTCAACATATTTTACAGAATTATTGAGCTGTCCAGGCGGTTAGTTTCAATCCTTATTTTACTGGAAGTTCTACTTCAACGATTTATCAATGGAAGACTTTATATTAAGTAAACATGGGTTTCAATCCTTATTTTACTGGAAGTTCTACTTCAACTTATATTTTTGCAACCTTACAGCCTGTTATGGCTGGTTTCAATCCTTATTTTACTGGAAGTTCTACTTCAACAGGACTACCGATATCCATAAAATGTACAATCTACGCGGGGTTTCAATCCTTATTTTACTGGAAGTTCTACTTCAACCTTCTTGCATAGATCAGCATAGGTCTGCCATTAGATGTTTCAATCCTTATTTTACTGGAAGTTCTACTTCAACTTCACCATCCACGGCTAATAATCTTTTTCTTATATCGTGTTTCAATCCTTATTTTACTGGAAGTTCTACTTCAACCAGGCTAATCTGAAACACATTATGGACATATATGGGAGTTTCAATCCTTATTTTACTGGAAGTTCTACTTCAACTTAACTTGCAACACGATACACACATTGAATTCAGACTCTGGTTTCAATCCTTATTTTACTGGAAGTTCTACTTCAACAATGACTGAAAAGTTAAGAAAGTTGTTGGAAACAGTAGGTTTCAATCCTTATTTTACTGGAAGTTCTACTTCAACGTTAATCATGCTGAGATTATAAATTGGTACAAGGACCTGTTTCAATCCTTATTTTACTGGAAGTTCTACTTCAACCTGCAACATAGCAATTGCTGACGAAATTCATGCATTGTTTCAATCCTTATTTTACTGGAAGTTCTACTTCAACAATATTAGAATCATCGGAGGAGATACTTGATGATCTGTTTCAATCCTTATTTTACTGGAAGTTCTACTTCAACTTATTTGCTCGTTTGTCATATTGTGTCTTGATAACCAGTTTCAATCCTTATTTTACTGGAAGTTCTACTTCAACGGCCGGATCATCATCATAAAATTTAAATGCAATGTTGTTTCAATCCTTATTTTACTGGAAGTTCTACTTCAACTCGATGGAGGCACAATCAAAAGAAAATATCAGTCTTGTTTCAATCCTTATTTTACTGGAAGTTCTACTTCAACAATTATCAAGCCATTCCCAGTTAAACTCTATCCAGCTGTTTCAATCCTTATTTTACTGGAAGTTCTACTTCAACTTAATTTTCTGTTTTCCACCTTCATTGTTACTTCTTTGTTTCAATCCTTATTTTACTGGAAGTTCTACTTCAACGCTATATTACAAGCTATTCTATTCATTGCTTACATAATGTTTCAATCCTTATTTTACTGGAAGTTCTACTTCAACCAGAAAACTTCGAAAACGATTCATGCATCTTGTATATCCGGTTTCAATCCTTATTTTACTGGAAGTTCTACTTCAACCTTCGCCGTCTACAGTATGAGTTTCTGCAAAATCGGGTTTCAATCCTTATTTTACTGGAAGTTCTACTTCAACGCTGCGTAAACACGAGATATACTATTACAAGTATTGCAAGTTTCAATCCTTATTTTACTGGAAGTTCTACTTCAACTTGAATTCTTCGCATTAGACGATACTCTTATTAGCAAGTGTTTCAATCCTTATTTTACTGGAAGTTCTACTTCAACCAAACAGATGATTTTTATTTACTAGACCCGAAACTAAGTGTTTCAATCCTTATTTTACTGGAAGTTCTACTTCAACATATATTATATCATTGCTTACATAATTAATAATATGTAGGTTTCAATCCTTATTTTACTGGAAGTTCTACTTCAACTAAATGCGAGCAAAGAAAATGTATAAAAGAATAGGTTTCAATCCTTATTTTACTGGAAGTTCTACTTCAACTGTTCGGCCGTTATTTCACGCATTACGCGTGTACAAGTTTCAATCCTTATTTTACTGGAAGTTCTACTTCAACCCGCAGTCGTCGTCGAATATGCACTTTTTCTCGATGGTTCGTTTCAATCCTTATTTTACTGGAAGTTCTACTTCAACTGAATATTTTGCCCAATTCGGGCAATACGAATGGGGTTTCAATCCTTATTTTACTGGAAGTTCTACTTCAACTATACAAGTGGTTGTAGTGCATTAGATTTAGAGAATAGTTTCAATCCTTATTTTACTGGAAGTTCTACTTCAACAATTTGAAAAAATTCTCAAATTGATATTGACAATATGTTTCAATCCTTATTTTACTGGAAGTTCTACTTCAACGGAGGGATAATTTAACATGGAAGTATTAAACAAATAGTTTCAATCCTTATTTTACTGGAAGTTCTACTTCAACCCACTCAAGTGGGTCAACCTCGGTTATGCCTAGAAGAGTTTCAATCCTTATTTTACTGGAAGTTCTACTTCAACAGTTTTTGTCCGAATTGCGGATACTCACCATGTAAGGTTTCAATCCTTATTTTACTGGAAGTTCTACTTCAACTCTTATGGAGCAAAAGAAGCATTTTGAGATTGCTTGTTTCAATCCTTATTTTACTGGAAGTTCTACTTCAACATTTTGGAGCTTTGCAGCTAACCATCTTGAGTATGACGAGTTTCAATCCTTATTTTACTGGAAGTTCTACTTCAACGAAGGTTTCTTGAACACCTGGTTCAGGAAATCGTAAGGTTTCAATCCTTATTTTACTGGAAGTTCTACTTCAACAAAGGTATACAACTAGGTCACATTTACGGCAAGGAAAAGTTTCAATCCTTATTTTACTGGAAGTTCTACTTCAACCTGTTGTACTCTTTGTAACTCATTGTAACAGTCATAGTGTTTCAATCCTTATTTTACTGGAAGTTCTACTTCAACGTAGAGAAGATTTTCTAGAACCGTATTTAGTTGTAGGTTTCAATCCTTATTTTACTGGAAGTTCTACTTCAACTCATTGAGTGTAATTCATCAGAGCTTGTTGAAATGATGTTTCAATCCTTATTTTACTGGAAGTTCTACTTCAACATTGGGAGGAGGGTCAAAAAATCAATATAAAGCAGATGTTTCAATCCTTATTTTACTGGAAGTTCTACTTCAACATTAAAACGGCGAATAACAGAAAATGGGACGGCAAGTTTCAATCCTTATTTTACTGGAAGTTCTACTTCAACAGGTACTCATAAGTTTTATGAAACTCCAGCAAGAAAATTGTTTCAATCCTTATTTTACTGGAAGTTCTACTTCAACGTTATATTTGTCAACAATTTTATATTAATATTTTAGTTTCAATCCTTATTTTACTGGAAGTTCTACTTCAACTTATTGAAGAAAGGTGGAATTGTTGAATGGCAGGCAGTGTTTCAATCCTTATTTTACTGGAAGTTCTACTTCAACTCAACGTCTCCATATCTATTGTCTACAGTATTTGAAGTTTCAATCCTTATTTTACTGGAAGTTCTACTTCAACAACATGCAACATATAACAAAGTTTTAGCAGCACAATTGTTTCAATCCTTATTTTACTGGAAGTTCTACTTCAACCCCCGGCCAACATAAGCTGCCGCTGTTTGGAAACATGTTTCAATCCTTATTTTACTGGAAGTTCTACTTCAACATTTGAGTGATAGTGCTGTCGTATACTACTTCCTCGGTTTCAATCCTTATTTTACTGGATGTTCTACTTCAACAAAGATACTCTTGGCCTTTGGAGTTAAGACATTAGGTATGTTTCACTCCTTATTTTACTGGATGTTCTACTTCAACCCCAGTAAGAAACTAATAGGAGGATAATGTTATGGAGTTTCAATCCTTATTTTACTGGATGTTCTACTTCAACGAGTTACTGCAATGAGACTTTGTTGATAGCCATGCTGAGTTTCAATCCTTATTTTACTGGATGTTCTACTTCAACCAAAAAACCGTTGAAAAACAGGAAGATCCAACGACATTTCAATCCTTATTTTACTGGATGTTCTACTTCAACTGGTTGTTGCAAAAGATGAAAACTGGGAAGAAGAATAGTTTCAATCCTTATTTTACTGGATGTTCTACTTCAACTTATTTGCATATTCCATCTGTGAAGCGTTCTTCACAGGTTTCAATCCTTATTTTACTGGATGTTCTACTTCAACTTGTCAATATTAATTTTGATTTTATATTACTATTTTATGTTTCAATCCTTATTTTACTGGATGTTCTACTTCAACCTTTGTATCCGATGCAATAGCTGGAAGCTATACTTTGTTTCAATCCTTATTTTACTGGATGTTCTACTTCAACCGCTCAACCTGTTTTTAAAGGAGGTCTTTATAATGAAGTTTCAATCCTTATTTTACTGGATGTTCTACTTCAACTGTTGTAAAATATGGAAAAGTTTTAAGCAGCGTAAATGGTTTCAATCCTTATTTTACTGGATGTTCTACTTCAACATAAGAAATAACCTACATTATTTTATAATAATGTAGAAAGTTTCAATCCTTATTTTACTGGATGTTCTACTTCAACAAACCTAGCTTTTTTAAGGTTGACTTTTTAGCATATGTTTCAATCCTTATTTTACTGGATGTTCTACTTCAACCTAAGTAAAAAAAAATAACCTGGTTGTTGAACCAGGTTGTTTCAATCCTTATTTTACTGGATGTTCTACTTCAACCTGGTTTCTCTATAGCCAGTGTCGAAAATGAGGGGGGTTCAATCCTTATTTTACTGGATGTTCTACTTCAACACGTTCGGTCGTTACTTCACGCACTATGCCTGCGCCAGTTTCAATCCTTATTTTACTGGATGTTCTACTTCAACTAGCATTACTTACTCTTATCTTTCCTTTTATGTTTGTTTCAATCCTTATTTTACTGGATGTTCTACTTCAACCGGGCTGGTTTTTCACAACGCAGCCGCCCGCAACTAGTTTCAATCCTTATTTTACTGGATGTTCTACTTCAACGAAATTACGACGAAGCATTCTTGTAACGATGGACTTGTTTCAATCCTTATTTTACTGGATGTTCTACTTCAACTTGAATTTTATCCTGAGTTAATAGGTAGACCATTTGAATGTTTCAATCCTTATTTTACTGGATGTTCTACTTCAACTACGAAAATGTGTTACTATATAATTAAGAACACGAAAGTTTCAATCCTTATTTTACTGGATGTTCTACTTCAACTATATTGTTTATATGTTATTATATGGTAGTTATAAGGTTTCAATCCTTATTTTACTGGATGTTCTACTTCAACTGATTTGGTACGAGACTCGCATGGCAACGTAATTGGTGTTTCAATCCTTATTTTACTGGATGTTCTACTTCAACTCTACATATACGGATCCGAGCATTTTACTGGACAGTGTTTCAATCCTTATTTTACTGGATGTTCTACTTCAACTCAACGATCACGAGATAGACAGCGGCATCGAAGATAGTTTCAATCCTTATTTTACTGGATGTTCTACTTCAACCATATACTTCGCCACGAAAGCACACTAGCTGTCGAAAATCAGTAGTTTCAATCCTTATTTTACTGGATGTTCTACTTCAACTACATGTTGATTTGAGATACACTTATGTAATCCTTTGGGTTTCAATCCTTATTTTACTGGATGTTCTACTTCAACTCTGTATCGTATTTTAACTTATTTTTTTTAAAAGCTTGTTTCAATCCTTATTTTACTGGATGTTCTACTTCAACGATGTGATGTTGGTTACTATAGTGACCACAATTTAATATGTTTCAATCCTTATTTTACTGGATGTTCTACTTCAACAATGGGAGACATGGGAATATGACATAGATACATGGAGTTTCAATCCTTATTTTACTGGATGTTCTACTTCAACTCAAAATCAAAATATAATATAATCAAATAAATAATTGTTTCAATCCTTATTTTACTGGATGTTCTACTTCAACCAAAAGAAAAAAGAAGTAATGTTAAGCATATTATAATGTTTCAATCCTTATTTTACTGGATGTTCTACTTCAACTATTTGCCCTATCTGAACCACCGTGGCCTGGGTCAAGTTTCAATCCTTATTTTACTGGATGTTCTACTTCAACTCTTAAGGCCCCATCGATGCCGATCTTAAGTCAATTTGTTTCAATCCTTATTTTACTGGATGTTCTACTTCAACTGCTTTATTACTTTAATACTTTAACTCAGTAAAGTAGTTTCAATCCTTATTTTACTGGATGTTCTACTTCAACTAAGTATAATGCAAAATAATAATATAACAGGAGGGGTTTCAATCCTTATTTTACTGGATGTTCTACTTCAACTTGGTCCAACAGTTCCAATTTATCAGGACAAGCCAAGTTTCAATCCTTATTTTACTGGATGTTCTACTTCAACTTTCGTCAACTTTTCAACAATTCAAGAAAACAAAAAAGTTTCAATCCTTATTTTACTGGATGTTCTACTTCAACAATTTACACTATCAATATTAAACTATGCATTATCTTTGTTTCAATCCTTATTTTACTGGATGTTCTACTTCAACAGTCCGCGAAGCTTAATCCTTCATACCTCAAGCCTTACAAGCTTTTTTTGACGGACTTTTTTTGAGCTAATTTTATTGCAAAACACAATTTTTTCATATAAAAAATCACATTTTTTAATCATCAACACAAGCTTATAACCCCCAAATTTCAATACTTACAAGCCTGTGACTTCAAATTTTCCAATAATTTTACATCCACATATTTCCATATACCCATCTCTTTCATTTTTAACATATCACAATTTAACTATATATTCAACTTCTCTGTTCCTATTCCTCCATAAATCTCCTGATTTTTTCAATGCTTTCCTCCAATATCCTGTTCTGCTCCTTAATTGCATTTACAAATACAGGCTTTATATCCCTATACTCCGTCAACACTTTAGTTGCCCTGTCCACTTCTGCTTTTATCAAAAAGAACTCTATCTCAATCAAATTCTTTAAAAGCGACGGATAGATGGGTGAGTTGATAACCTTGTCGGAAAGTTCCTTTATGGAATTTACTGTTCTCTCATATTCCCTTCTATTCTTTCGAGGATCACAAATATCATTTTCAATTAAGTTTACCAGTTTTAGCTGTTCTTTTGAAAGCTTGTCCAGCTTATCCATCTCCATAGCGACAAATTGCAAATATTCCTGAAC
>Ga0134092_1003465_pt1 | contig 10590 bp, 9 predicted proteins | sample 3_6taG_FD_94454 | JGI IMG/M metagenome (GOLD analysis project Ga0134092, IMG submission 94454) | Switchgrass degrading microbial communities from high solid loading bioreactors in New Hampshire, USA - 3_6_20_6_A3 metaG | ecosystem: Engineered > Bioreactor > Semi-continuous > Anaerobic > Digestate...
ATATGGAATGGAAAAGGAGTTTTGGAAATTCTAATTGAGCTTTTTGGGTGAGTTTGGATAAAGATTAGTTTTATAAAAAGTTGGGTTTTCATATTTATGTTATTGTTAAAGGCATATAGCAAAATTCGAGCCTCCGGGCTACAAGATTTGTGAAGTATTTCGGCTTGCGAAACCGATTTTGCAAATCGATTTTCCGAGTGGTGATGCTTTCCAAATTTCGGAAACGGAGGGCTGGGTTTTATATATTTATGCTGCTTGCTCAACTACAGCAAAAAAGCATATTAGCAAAAACTCTATCTTTGCTAATATGCTTTTCATCTAGCTATATTTATATTTCTTTCCTCAATATATCTGCCTTGTCAGTTCTCTCCCAAGGTAGATCTAAATCCAATCTTCCAAAGTGTCCATAAGCTGCCAATGGTCTGTAAATTGGTCTCTTTAGATCAAGGTTCTTTATGATAGCAGCAGGTCTTAGGTCAAAATGTTTGCGAACTAGCTCTTCTAATTTCTCATCAGAAACCTTACCAGTTCCAAAGCTATCTACATATAGGGAAAGAGGTCTAGCTACCCCAATAGCATATGCAATACCTACCTCACACTTATCTGCTAAACCAGCAGCTACTATATTTTTAGCCACGTATCTAGCAGCATATGCAGCTGATCTATCCACCTTTGTTGGATCCTTTCCTGAGAATGCTCCTCCACCATGTTTTACATATCCACCATAAGTATCAACGATTATCTTTCTTCCTGTTAATCCTGCATCTCCCATAGGTCCGCCAATTACAAATCTTCCTGTAGGATTAACATAGTATTTAGTATCATTATCTAGCATTTCATGAGGAACTACCTTTAATATTACATGTTCCATAACATCCCTTTTTATTGTCGCCAAGTCAACATCTGGGCTGTGTTGAGTTGAAACAACAATATTTTCTAATCTAAAAGGTTTTCCATCCCTATACTCTACTGTTACCTGAGTTTTACCATCTGGTCTTAGATAATCTAATGTGCCATTCTTTCTAACATCTGCTAAACGTTTAGCCAATTTGTGAGCTAGAGATATGGGCATTGGCATAAGCTCTTCTGTCTCATTACATGCAAATCCAAACATCATTCCCTGATCTCCTGCTCCAATTTTGTCAAACTCATCTTCTCCACTGGTCTTATGTTCTAATGATTTGTCTACTCCAAGGGCAATATCTGGTGATTGCTCATTGATAGATGTAAGTACAGCACATGTATCTGCATCAAATCCATATTTAGCTCTAGTATAGCCTATTTCCTCTACAGTCCTTCTTACAACCTTTGGTATGTCCACATAGCATTTAGTTGTAATCTCTCCTGTTACAAGTACTAATCCTGTTGTAGTAACAGTCTCACAAGCTACTCTTGCATCTGGGTCCTTTGAAAGTATTTCATCTAATATTGCATCTGAAATAGCATCACAAACCTTATCTGGATGTCCTTCAGTTACTGATTCGGATGTAAAAAATTTTCTCTCCATAAAAACCCTCCTTTATCTTAAAATCTGTTTATTTCTACTTTATTTTTTCCAAAGAATAGGAATATAACAAAAAAACCTCTTCCAAAAGGAAAAGGTATAGAAGATTTACCTCATCTTTCAGAATCTACATTCTGTGGGATTTAGCACCTTGTAATAATACAGGTTGCCGGGTTTCACTGGGCCCATTCCCTCCACCGCTCTTGATAAGGCATCAAGATTTTTATTCAATTTACTATATTATTTTAGCACAACAATTAATGCTCGTCAACACATCTGTTAATTTTTAATATTCCATTTATATCTAAAAATTATTATATCATAAGGATTTTCTTCTTAAGGTGCTTATTTCAATTTCATGTTCTTCTACAACTTCAGTAATGGACTTTTGGGTTTCAGACAGCTTATGAAACTCATCATTGACCTTTTTCCCCAACTCATTCAAATGGACAGTTTCTTCATAAATTTCATCAATCTTCTTTTCCAATTGTTCCAATCTGTTAGCCAATTTTTGCTGAATTAATTCTAAATTCTTTAGCATTTCTTCTATGCTCTCGTGGCTATTTTCCAGTTGTTGTATATCCTCCCTTAATCCCCTCAACTCCTCCAATACAATCTCTTGAAATTCCTGATTGTCCATTACTTCACCCCCAGTTATCTTTATTTAATATATTATATTAATAAATTTATCCGTTAATATTAATGTATTTAACTATATCCTGATACTTTCTATAAAAAATTTTATAAAAAATATGAAATACTTAATTTTATTTAGATATTTTGTGAATTAAATAGATATTTGATTACAATTTAAATTTTCGACTGATTTTGACCTGTTTTTATATGTTGCATTTATGTCGAATATGGTTTATACTAAAATAGTCGACGGCAGGAAAGAAAATAAAAAACAGAAAACAACGGGGTGTAGCGCAGTTTGGGAGCGCGCGTGGTTTGGGACCATGAGGTCGGAGGTTCAAATCCTCTCACCCCGACCATTAAAAAGAAGGATTGTGAGTTCAATCCTTCTTTTTTTATTTTTTGTATTTTCTAATTGTTCTTGTAGTTGTTTTTGGTTTGTAATACAATTGTAACCCTATTGATATAAATAAATTATATAATAGACATGTATGGAAATAGATGAAATATAAGGAAAGGAGGGGAAAAGATAACACAAGGATTAAGTTTAAGACGTGGTAAATTTTTACAAAGAAGGTGATAAGCTTGAATAAGTGGTTTAATAAGTTCTTATTTTCCTCATTTTTGCTGTTTATTCTAGTACTTTCATTAAATCCTGTATTGGCTGCAGAGCCTGCGGACATGCCCTTTGTAATATATGAAACTAGCAATTCCCAATATTTAGGTTCTGGAATTAAATACGAAAACATCAAGAAGTTCACATCAGATGGCTGGTGGAATCTAAATGTAATCAGAGTAGATTTAACCGATGAGTATGCTGAAGTAAAGGGACTCGTTGGTCAAAACGGCATATCCGGCAGGGATACTGTATCAAACATGGTAACCAATAGCAAAGCTGTTGCAGGAGTTAATGGAGACTTCTTCAATTACACTCCTATTCCCTACTCTTTAGGTACTCTCGTATCAGAAGGAAAAGTAGTATCCTCTCCTAGAGATAAGGAACTAGCACTGCCAACTTTTTTTCTCGACTTTAACAACAATCCTGATATAGGATTTTTTGATAAGAATATGTCCATTACATCTTTAAATTCAGGAAAATCAGTAAAGGTACATGAAATAAACAAGTCAACAACCTATAATCTAGTAATATATTTGGACAGCAATTGGGGACCAAAGTCCTTCGGAAATGAATACAGAAAAAATGTAAACAACGCTGATATATTGGAAATGGTTGTAGTAAATGACACAGTACAGGATATAAGGATAAACAGAGAAGCAGTAGCTATTCCAAAGAACGGATACATAATCACAGCTATTGGAAGCAGCAAAGATGCAGTACTTAATAGTTTTCAAATTGGAGATAAGGTAAAATTCAACATCAATATGACTCCTAATCTAGATAATATAAAATTTGCCATAGGTGGCGGCAGCGTAATATTAAAAGATGGACAAGTTACCAATACACATATTAACATTGCAGGAAAGCAGCCAAGAACAGGTATAGGTATTTCTCAGGATAGGAAGGAATTAATCATAGCCACCATTGATGGCAAAAATACCTATATAGGAGTAACTCAAGAGATGTTTGGCGCAATATTAAGGGACTTAGGAGCTTATAATGCCATCAATTTAGATGGTGGTGGTTCCACTACAATGGCTATAAGAAAATTAGATGAAGACGTAGCTAAAGTTGTAAACAATCCATCAGAAGGAACTCAGCGCAAAGTAGTAAATGGAGTAGGAGTATTCTCCAATGCTCCTAAGGGGGAATTATCTTATATTGAAGTTTACACAGATGATTCTAAAATGTTTGTGGATACCACTAGAAGCTTTTTCATAAAGGGATACGATCAGTATCACAATCCTGTTGAAGTTGACAACAGTAAGGTTGAATACACTTTCACTGGCGTTGATGGTGAAATCAGCGGAAACAAATTTAAAGCCAAATCCTCTGGCACAGCAGTAGTGCAAGCTGCTTACGAAGGCATAACTTCTTCTATAGAAGTTAAGGTTTTAGGAGAAGTGAAAAGCATAATTGTACCAATGGATAGATTCAGCTTAAATGTTAACAGCAAAAAAGAAATAGGAACTATTTACGGATTAGATAAGAATGGATATAGAGCTAAGATATATAACGAAGATATCATGTGGACAGTTAAAGGAAATGTAGGATATGTTGAAGATGGAGTATTCTACAGTAGAGAAAACTCAGGTGCCGGAGCCATAACCCTTAAGGTTGGAGATGTTATAAACAACATATTGATCTCTGTAGGCACTGGTAAGGGAACTGCTATTGAGGGATTTGAAAATATAAACAATTTTAATAGTCTAGTATATCCTGATTATGTAGTAAGCAGCATATCCTTAAAAGAGGATGCTAAAGAAGGAAAATATAGCATAGGCTTAAAATACGATTTCACTAAAGGCAAAGATACTAGAGCATCCTATTTAGCATTTATACCAAATGGAAAAGATGGACTTGCCTTAAATGGAAATCCAGTTAAGCTATCCCTTTGGTTAAAAGGCGATGGTAATGGAGCTTGGTTAAGAGGTAGGATCAAAGATGCTAAAGGAACAGTTCACACTGTTGACTTTACCAAAAATATAAACTTTACTGATTGGCAAAAGGTTGAGGCTGATATTCCTGCATCAGTAGTATATCCTATAACTCTTGAGAGAATATATGTAGCTGAAACAAATAGCAACAAACTCTACACAGGAGAAATACTAATTGATGGTCTAGAAGCTTATTATCCACCAAAATATGACGAATCAATAGCGCCAGCTCCAACAAAATTTGTAGATGAGAAAAATGTAAAGGGCAAAAAGGCTGAAGATGGATTTACACTACTAATAACAAAATTGCCAGATGGCTTTTCTGCACCCCAGGAAAACACATTGAGAAACAAAGCCAATAAGTATGATGTGAACTTGTTTATCGGACAAACTACAGCGGAATTCAACAACAGCTTAAAATCTGAAAAGATAATAAACATTGGAAAGCCATATATAAATCACACCCATAGAAATATATCAGTAATCGACGCAAGCAGTAGATTAGGTGGAATAAGAACTACTAATCCACAGCAGTGGACATGGCTTAAAAACCACCTAGCCAATACTCAAAACGACCACATAATGTTATTCTTAAATACACCAATATTTGGATCAGGTGGATTCAAAGATCAAATGGAAGCAGAAGTTCTTCACAATACTCTAGTTGAAACCATGGAAAGAGGAAAAACAGTTTGGGTATTCTACCCTGGAAGTAGTACTGAAGTTCAACTAAGGGATGGAATAAGATATATTCAAATAGGTACTTCAATGGAATTTGTAATAAACGGCAGTGAAATAACCTATCAGATAAATTAAAAACTGGATAGAAATTTCTATCCAGTTTTTATTTAATATCTAAGCATAAATCCTACAGTGAATATGGTAACTATGATAGCAAATAACAAGTAGATAATCCTTCTTATGAACATAAAATCACTCCTTTGACTGTTACTATTATTAACAGTAAAAGGAGTTTTTATAACCACAATTACCACCTTACATATCCTTTTGTAAACTGTTCATAAAGCATTTTTGCTATACCATAGCTATTTTCCTTAGTGACTTCTTCAGCTAATGTATCCATATACATATCCTCGAATATTTCAGTTCCTAAAGACTTTTCAATCAATCCATCATCAGGAACAGTCTTTTTCATCTGTTTAAACATCATGCTTAAGAATACGGACTCAAATTCTCTGCATACCTTTCTTAAAGCTTCATCATCCTTATTCCTTGAAGCCAACTCAATTTGTTTTTCCAACATGGATGGATTATTTGAAATTCCAATATTGTCTATGTTCATCTAAACACCCCATTACCTCTTCAAGTTGTTAACAAGTTGAAGCATTTCATCAGAGGTCTGTATTGCTTTAGAGCTTATTTCATAAGCCCTTTGGGCTGTAATCATCTTAACCATTTCATCTACTACCTGTACATTAGATGCTTCTAAATATCCCTGAAGTATTCTACAGTCCATTTCTTCTGCATCCATGGGTATTTCCTCTCCTGAAGCAACAGTTGCACTATATAGGTTTGAACCTACCGATAGAAGTCCGTTAGGGTTGGTAAAGTTAACAACTTTTAGTCTTGCTATTTCAACTACCTCTCCATCTTCATCTAGTCCTGTTATGTATCCCAACTCATCTATTGAAATATCAGTAACACCTTCTTCAATATATATCTCATTATCATCTTCATCTAATACTATATATCCTTCTGATGTAACCAACATGGCTTCTCCATCATCAACGCTTAGTTTAAAGCTTCCATCTCTAGTATACCTTATATCCCCGTTGGGCATAAGAACTGAAAAGAAACCGCTTCCATCGATGGCCACATCAAAGGTGCCCTCAGTTTGCATGAAGCTGCCGTTTTGAAAATTTCTACTAGTAGCCATAGGCATAACTCCATGGCCCATTTCTAAGTTAACTGGGCTTCCTTCCTGGTCATATTGATTGTTTCTCTTTAAAGTAGTATAGAACAAATCCTTAAACTCCATCCTTTGTGCCTTATATGCAGTAGTGTTTACATTGGAAAGGTTGTTGGCAATAGTATCAATATTCAACTGTTGTGCCTTCATACCTGTTGCAGCAGTCCATAATGCTCTCATAAAATTCAGCCTCCTATACTCTTCCTATTTCATTTGAAGCTTTTTCTAGCATTTCATCCTGTACCCTTATCAACTTTTGTGATGCCTCAAATTCTCTAAGTAGGGTAATCATCTCTACCATTTCATATATTGGATTCACATTGGAACCCTCTAGATATCCTTGAAGCACTTCCCCTTCGTAAGGAACCTCCTGTGGTTCAGCTCCTTCTGCCATCTGATACAAGTTGTAACCAATCTTTCTTAAAAATTCTCTGTTTTCCAAATCCACTATATCAAGCCTTCCTACTACATTTCCATCAACTATAACAGTACCATCTCTTCCTATTTCTACCTCATTTCCATGGATATAAATGTTTCCGTTGGTACCCTGGACATATTCTCCTGTAGATGTAACAAGAGCTCCTTCTTCATTTAATTTGAAGGATCCATCTCTCGTATAATATGTATTGCCTTCCTCATCTACTACTCTAAAAAATCCAGACTGGTTTAAAGCTAAGTCTAACTTTCCTCCAGTTTCTGTTAGCTCTCCTAAGGTGAAATCTGACACTATCTTTTGGAAGTTTACTCCTGCGCTCATTGTTCCTATCACGTTGGAAGGTGGATAATATATATTCTGCTGTAAAATCTGCTCCAAGTTTCCTGCTCCTTGAAGAGGATTCCCTTGTCTGTCGCATATATAGCATTCGTTATCAGTTTTAAGGTCTTCTGTACCATCTCTATAGAAAGTCTTCAAGTATCCTTCCTCATCTATGGTAAATCTAATTTCCTTTACATAGCTTAATCCAAAAGGAGTACTGATTACAAAATATCCATTATTAGTTCTGGCTGTATAGGTTTGTCCATCTTCCTGGAAAGTAAATTGGTTTTGCTGGGCTTGTCTATTGTTTACCCTTGCATTTATCTTATATAGCAATTTTTCAGGAAAGGACTCAAGTAAGGCAAAATCCTTCTTATAACCAGCAGTATTCACATTTGCCAAGTTGTTAGTTATTACTTCCAGTCTCTGCTGATTGGCAATCATTGAACTGGCACCAATATACAATCCTCGGTTCACTTATGGTTCCCTCCCTAATTGGTTTCAAAAAATAATATCGACCATTTTTTCAATCTCTTTAGCCATTATTTGACCTTAGTGTATTTGAATCTACAGAATCTGAGACTAAATACCTAATCCAATCTAAGGCCCTGCCTGTTCCTACTGCTACTGCACCAATTGGATCTTCTACTACAAAGGTATCGATGCCTGTTCTCTTTGAAATTAGGGTAGATAATCCCTTTAGCAAGGAACCTCCACCTGTCATGTATATGCCCTTATTTCCAATATCTGCTGCCAATTCAGGAGGGGTTTTTTCCAATACTTGATGAACAGTTTCTACTATTTGAGATACCGGTTCTTCTAAAGCTTCTAGCATTTCACTAGATGAAACCTTAATAGTTCTAGGTAAGCCTGTCATCAAATTCCTACCTCTTACTTCCATATAGGTTTCCTTTTCCCTAGGATAAGCAGTTCCAATGTTCATCTTCAATTCTTCTGCTGTCCTTTCACCAATCATCATATTATGCTTTTTGCGTATGTATCTTATTATGGCTTCGTTACATTCGTCTCCCGCAATTTTGATGGATTTGCTTACTACTATTCCACCTAGAGAAATGACAGCCACATCTGTAGTACCTCCTCCTATATCCACTACCATGTTTCCACTAGGTTGGGATATATCTATACCAGCACCAATAGCTGCTGCAATAGGTTCTTCAATTAAATAAGTCTTACTGGCTCCTGCATTTCTACTGGCATCAAGGACTGCTCTCTTTTCAACTTCAGTTATGCCGCTGGGAACACAAATGATAGTTCTAGGTTTAAAAAAGGTTTTGCCTATAGTCTTATTGAAAAAATACTTAAGCATCTTCTCTGTAATGTCAAAATTGGAAATGACTCCGTCTCTCATAGGTCTAATTGCTACAATATTGCCGGGGGTTCTTCCAAGCATTCTCTTTGCTTCTTCTCCCACAGCTAGAATCTTGTTAGTGTTCTTATCTATAGCTACTACTGAAGGTTCATTTAACACTATTCCTTTTCCCTTCAAATATACCAATACGCTTGCTGTACCTAAATCTATGCCCATATCTGTCCTAAATCCACTAAAGAATCCCAATCATAATCGCCCCCTCAACTTCTTCTATACGTTATACATTATACCATATAATGTATCATAAAATCCAAAATTTTTCTTCTATTGTATATTGACCCAATAGAGGAATATTATAAATTTAAGACTATAGTTGGATGTTTAATTAAAAAGGTCCAAAAGAAGGCAGAACCTTCTAATTGGACCCTTAATCGTTGATAGCTTTATATTTTAACTTAGTTGCTTTTCCCCCTCTAATATGCCTTTCAGCTTTGTTTTTGTCTAACACCTGTTTTACCATAGCAGCAATAAGAGGGTTTATCTTAGGGAGCCGTTCAGTAACATCTTTGTGGACTGTACTTTTACTCACTCCAAAGACGCCCGCTGCTTGCCTAACAGTAGCTTTTTCACTTATTATGTATTTTGCAATCTCCAATGCTCTTTCTTCTATATAATCTTTCAAATAGGTCTACCCCCTTTGGACTTTATTGGGTTTTAGTCTTTCTTAATACTTATGCATTTTTTGTTCTCATTAGAACAAATATATTAGTTTGATTGCATAAAGGATGGCAAATATTTGTTTGGATTGACGCTTATCCCATTTTCAATTACTTCAAAGTGAACATGGGGTTTCATAAGCATTTCAATTTGGGCACTTTTACCAACAGTGCCAATTACGTCTCCTTTGTTGACTTTAACTCCTTCTTTTACTAGCCCCTTTTCGGATAGATTTGCATATTTTGTCAAAAGTTCATTTCCATGGTCTATTATTACTACCTTTCCCCACAAGGGGTCATCATATACTTCCTGAACTGTACCAGATAGTGAAGCCATCACTTGAGCACCTTCTTCTGCCATGATGTCAATACCCTTGTGTGCTGTCCATTCTTCTAAGGTTTCTGAGTAGATTAGGCTGTCTTGAGTATACTCTGTTCCAATAGCTCCTATGACAGGGGCAACCATTTCAGATGAATCGTCAACGGGATTAGAAATAGCAATTGTTTTATCAGCTTGCACAGGGTCGGTAGAAGGTTCTTCTGCTGCTACTTCCTCATCAATGGGTTCTTCTTCAGCTATTTCCTCTTCATTCTTCACTTCATCTTCAATCTTCTTATCCTCCATCTTGGCTATTTCAATGGTTTCTTCTGACTCAAGATCATCATCCAATATTATCAGTTCATCTTCTTTGTTCTCTGCTATATCCTTCCCTTTCTCCAAATTCCCCTTAGAAGTTATAACAGCGGTAATTGCAACTATACAGACGCAAATGAATAGGATAATATAAAATCCATCCTTCTCAATCAGTTTCCTGAACCTTTCTCTCAATTCCCCCACCTCCATTAGTTAGTATTGCCATAATTGACTATTTAATACATGCTTGTATAAAAATTTAAACTTAATATTTGGAGTAGGAGGCTAGAACTTCCCTATGTAGCTTTAATAGTCGCATAAATATATAAAGCGATAGCCCGACTTTGCACATATGTCAAGGCCATATAGCGAAGTTCGAGCCTCCAGGCTACAAAATTTGTGTAGTATCTCGGCTTACAAAACCGATTTGCATATTCGCTAACGCTCAGGATGCAAATCTAATGGTTTTGTTTCGCCGGATACTTCATACAAATTTGTTCGCAGTCGGCTCTCACTTTTGCTAATAT
>Ga0134092_1003484_pt1 | contig 10526 bp, 9 predicted proteins | sample 3_6taG_FD_94454 | JGI IMG/M metagenome (GOLD analysis project Ga0134092, IMG submission 94454) | Switchgrass degrading microbial communities from high solid loading bioreactors in New Hampshire, USA - 3_6_20_6_A3 metaG | ecosystem: Engineered > Bioreactor > Semi-continuous > Anaerobic > Digestate...
CCTGAACTCTTTGAAATGTTGCCTTAAATATGATAGTAGAATATAATAGTATTTCGAACGAAAGAGAATACATATCATATGGTATAGCACTGTAATGTTAATTTTGCAGACGTGCCTGTGAGCAGGCTTTTAATTTTGATATGAAGAAGTGTCCCGCAGGAGAGGTGTATTAATGAAAATTTTATTCGTTTCTGCAGAAATGTCCCCATTTGCAAAAACAGGTGGATTGGCGGACGTGGCGGGATCTCTGCCCAAAGCGCTTGCCGAGCTGGGGCATGATGTACGCGTAGTCATGCCGAAGTATCGGATGATCAGGTATGAGCTGAAATATGTGACTGATTTCCCTGTGAGAATCGATCAGAGTATTGAAACATGCATTATAAGGCAGGCAGAAGTACCTTATGTATGGAAGAATAAAGCGAATAACCTGACGGTATACTTTACAGACAGCTACAGGTTCTTTGACAGAGAAGGGATATACGGGCACTTCGATGATGCAGAGCGTTTTGTGTTTTTTAGCAAAGCAGTTTTGGAGATGTTGCCCAAAATAAACTTTAAGCCTGATGTAATACACTGTAACGACTGGCATACAGGTCCTGTGTGTCTTCTCCTTAAGGAGCAGTATTGCAACAACGATTACTATAAAGATATTGCCACATTATTCACGATCCACAATCTTGAATATCAGGGACATTTCTCAAGCCACGTCATAAGACTGCTCAATTGCGATTATGATATTTTCACACCTGAAAAAACGGAGTTTTACGGCATGTTCAATTTTATGAAAGCCGGGCTTGTTTATGCTGATATTATCAGTACTGTCAGCAGGGTGTATGCTGAAGAAATTAAAACCCCTCAATATGGCGAGCGGCTTGAGGGAGTCCTGCAAAAGCGTGCCGAGGACCTTTTTGGCATAGTGAACGGGATCGATTATGAACAGTTCAACCCGCTCAATGATAAAAATATTGTTAGTAATTACGATATAGATAATTTGGAAAACAAGAAAGTAAATAAAACAGCCCTGCAGAAAAAAATGGTCCTGCCTTGCACTGATGTACCGCTAATAGGCCTCGTTTCAAGGCTATCAGGGCAAAAAGGCCTGAACCTTATAATCGAGCGCATAGACGATATGCTTTCAAGAAATATTCAGTTTGTATTGCTAGGAACTGGAGATGAGTACTATCATGAGCAATTCAGAGCGATTGCATCAAGATATCCTGAGAAAATCGCTGTTAACCTGGAGTTTAATGCTGAGCTTGCGCAGATGATCTATGCCGGAAGTGATATGTTCCTGATGCCCTCCAGATTTGAACCATGCGGACTGGGCCAGATAATCAGCCTGAGATATGGAACGGTGCCAATAGTAAGGGCTACAGGCGGTCTTGCTGAAACGATTATTGACTATAATGCCGACAAAGAAAACGGTAATGGCTTTTCATTTGCCGAATTCTCTTCGGATGCGATGCTGGATGCTATCGACAGGGCTGTCTATGTTTACAGTAATTGTCCTGATGTGTGGCAAACGTTGGTAAGACGGGCTATGAAAATGGATTTTTCGTGGGACAGTTCTGCAAAAAAGTATGAGGAACTGTACAAACATACGATTGAAAAGAGGAAAAAGGATGACACTTAAGGAGAGGACAAAGGTCATATTGAAAATTCTCGATGAATTATATCCCGACGCGAGCTGTTCATTGGTTTATAAAGACCCGCTGCAACTCATGATTGCAACTCAGCTGGCAGCTCAATGCACAGATGAGCGTGTTAACATTGTCACGAAAGACCTTTTCAGGAAGTACAAAACTGTGGATGATTTCGCAAATGCAGATGTCCTGGAACTGGAGCAGGATATAAAATCTACGGGTTTCTTTCGGAACAAAGCGAGGAACATTATAGCAGCATGCAAAATGATCATTTCTGATTTTGGAAGAAGCGTCCCCAACGACATGGAGAGCCTGCTGAAGCTGCCTGGAGTTGGGAGAAAAACAGCGAATTTGCTGCTGAATGAATGTTTCGGTATTCCGGGGGTCGTCGTAGATACCCATGCGAAGAGGCTTTCACAGCGGATCGGTCTGACAAAAAACGATGATCCGGAGAAGATAGAGTATGACCTGATGGAGATCGTGCCCAGGGATAAATGGGGACGGCTCTGCCATTTGCTTGTTGCCCACGGGCGCGCTGTCTGCAATGCGAGAAAACCAATGTGCAACAAATGTGATATCAAAGAATTTTGTGATTATTATAAAAACATAAATCTGAACCAAGGTGAATAAAAATGAAGATTATTGCTTTATTTTGAAGAAATGTCCCCCTACACTTTGTATCTATTGACTGTTCCGAGGTTTTGCAGGCATAATAGACTTGCATGCATCATCTCAGTTCAATTGCATAACATTATCTGCCAGAATCATTACAGCCATATCGAAACAGAAGAAGTAATAAAATATCAGGAGGAGACGGGTAACAATTGAGCGAGATAACAGCAAAATTCAAAGAGGTTCTGATATCAGTTATACCGATTACAGCCATTGTCCTTATCCTTCATTTTACTGTTACACCGCTGGAGACGGACCAGCTGCTTGCATTTCTTATTGGTTCCGTGTTGGTGGTACTGGGTCTTACCGTATTTCTGTTCGGTATCGATCAAGGTCTTGAACCTGTTGGACAGGGCATCGGCAATACAATAACACGTTCCAACAGTTATGCGGTACTAATAACAGTATGTTTGGTCCTCGGATTTTTCATTTCATTTGCAGAGCCGGATCTCCGCATCCTTGCCAACCAGGTGGACAGCGTGACTTCCGGCCAATTCGATGGCTTGCTGATGGTTGTGGTTGTTTCGATTGGCATCGGAGCCATGATGACTCTTGGATTGGTGAGAATACTCAGGGGGGTCAGGTTAAAATATGCATTCACGATTGCATATGGCCTGATATTCATCCTGTCACTGTTTTCTTCATCTGATATTCTGGCGATTTCATTTGACGCTTCCGGAGCAACGACCGGGGCTATTACCGTACCGTTCATACTTGCATTGGCAGCCGGGGTGTCATCTATTAAAAAGGACAGCAAAATGGGTGAGGCTGACAGTTTCGGACTGGTAGGGATTGCATCGACAGGTGCCATCCTGGGGGTTCTGATTACCGGGCTTTTCCTCAGGGTGGACAAACTGAACGGTGCATTGCCGGAAGCAGAAATTTCAGCTTCGAACCTTTTTGAAGTATACATTTCCAAGCTGCCGGACATTGCTTGGGATTCGTTTATATCACTTCTTCCCATAATTATTGTATACATATTATTCGAGATTTTCTTCTTTAAACACAGGAAGAACAGGATTATAGACATTTCCAGAGGCATTGTCTTAACGTATGTGGGACTTGTCATATTCCTGCTGGGAGTCAATGGGGGGTTCATGGATCTTGGCGCCCAGCTGGGATTGCGGCTTGCCTCGCTTGATTCCAAAGTCCCGCTTTTGATTGTAGCATTGCTGCTTGGCCTTTCCACTGTGTTGGCCGAGCCGGCGGTTATTGTACTGACTCACCAGGTTGAGGATGTTACCGGCGGATATGTCAAGCGTCCTTTGGTATTGATCTTTTTATGCGTAGCAGTAGGTATGTCCATCCTGATGTCTGCCATAAGGATCCTGGTGCCGGATATCCAGCTTTGGATGTACGTCCTGCCTGGGTTCGGACTTTCTGTGCTTTTATCGTTCTTTGTGCCAGACTTGTTTGTCGGCATGGCATTTGACGCGGGAGGTGTCGCTTCAGGGCCTGTGACTGCTACGTTCTCGCTTGCCTTCGTCCAGGGCATAGCCGCGCATGTGCCAACAGCAGACGTAGTAACTGACGGGTTTGGTATGATAGCAATTGTTGCAATGATGCCGATATTGGCGCTGGAACTGCTCGGTGCACTGTACCAGGCTAAATCGCGAAAGGCATCTACATCTGCTATTCTTAAGGAGAAATCGATTGGAGGTAACCATGGATAACCAGGAAGCAAAACCCATTGGGCATCAATTTCAGATTCTGACTCTTATCCTTAGCGAGCATCAATGCCACAAGTGCATCCATATCGCAAGGGAGAACAGCATTTGCGGCGGGATACTGACCATAGGCAGAGGCACGGTTCACAGCGGCATACTCAACTTGCTGGGGATAAAAAGCCAGAGAAGAGAATTAGTGAGTTTTCTGCTTGAAAAGGATAAAGCAAAATATCTGCTGGACTGTTTTACCGAGGAGCTCCAGCTTTACAAGCACGGTCATGGTATTGCCTATCTGACATCTGTTCTGATGGCAAACAATGAAACCGAGAAAGGGCAGATTTACAGTAATATTGGACAAAATTCGGAGGAAGAGGGTATGTACAGAAAACTGACAGTTATCGTCGACCGCGGCATGGCGGAAGATGTAATGGATGTAGCGTTCAAGGCAGGCGTCGGTGGAGGAACGATCATGCATGGACGCGGTGTCGGGGCAGAGCATACCACAAAGCTGTTTGGTATGGAAATAGAGCCTGAAAAAGAACTGGTAATAATCCTGTTGCCCGGCAGCATTATTCACAAAGTGATGGATGCTTTGCACCAGGAACTCGGAATAGGAGATCCGGGCAAGGGCATAATGTTTGTTGAGCCGATTGCCGAAGTACGTGGACTTTTTGAGCCGGAACAGAATGATGATGAAAAACATAAGTGAACCTAAGAATTGCTCATAGATCATGCAAAGCCCTGAAGGATAAGCTGCGGATGCAGTGCTGTCCTGGACACCAGTGTGGCGGTTATTTGCCTGCCATAGGTGTCCTTTTTCAGGAATTGCATCACGAATTGCAGCAGGAATCCGCAAACCGGAAATCGCAAGTACTTAACCGCAATAATTTCATAAATCTGTTGCGCTACGCCATTACTGCGCTTTGTTCTGTTGAACATTCCAGAAAGCCTGAAGATAATATTGGTAAAAACCGACGCTCTACTTGATCAACTGCGTTATCTGTCTGTGGAACGCCATCTGTCTGCATAATTCCGAAACAGGCATCGGCCTGTGCCATACAACCGAAGAAGGTTGTCATAGCGTTACGATGCCTCCCGGGTTTACATTGGCTCGATTTTCGCAACTGACATCAGCCTGATTACAGAAATCATACAAGCTTTCGATAAGCCATCCAGATCCGCGTCTTTTTAAAAATCTCTCAAGAATTCCGGCCTTGTCGTTAATGGATCTTTCCAGGATGTGCTTTCCTTTTGCAGGTCATGATACTGTAAATTCCCTGGACAAATTGCATGATATTTTCTCATGCATATCACCGGGCATATCAAAGACAGTCCCTCCAACATATGGATGTATAGGAACAGGTTTAAAGCCGCCCAGCATTGACTGGGAAGGTCATTGCAGTAACAGCCATGATCCGGTTTTACTCCGGATTATCAGATTGCAGGGATTATGAGTGCTGAGGATTCAGCAAACCATTTACGGCAATGCCTCAGGCATTTGCGGCATAGAATGGAGGGATTCAGTTGAAACTTAAGACACTGTATCTGACAAACAACCTTTGTTATGTGACAGGCAAAAAGCACACTCCCAAGGGCATCATGGTGCATTCTACCGGAGCGAACAACCCCAGGCTGAACAGATACGTCGGCCCTGACGACGGCCTGCTGGGTCCAAATCCGAACAATAATCACTGGAACCAGCCTACGCCCGGCGGCAGAAAAGTCTGTCCTCACGCTTTTATCGGCAGATTGAAAGACGGCAGTATAGCGACATATCAAACGCTGCCATGGGATATGGCCGGATGGCACTCCGGAAACGGAAGTCTTGGATCTGCTCAGAATGCAAACAATACCGGGTATATCGGATTTGAGATTTGCGAAGACGGGCTCACGGATCCGGTCTACTTCAGCCTGGTATATCGCGAGGCTGTCGAGCTTTCAGCATACCTGTGCGTTTTGTATGATATCAGGCCTGCAAAACCGTACCTCATCGATCACAGCGAGGGACACCAGTTAGGCATAGCAAGCAATCATGCAGACGTGATGCACTGGTTCCCAAGACACGGCAAAAGCATGGATTCATTCCGTGCAGACGTTAGCACTGAAATATCAAAGATACCGAACAGGGAACTGCTGAAGGCCGTGACCAAGATCAGCAGCAAGGTGCCTGGAGGCATCGATATCGTGATGTGGTCCGGCAGTAACAAGGAATGGAAAGCGAAGTATGTAGATACGCTGCTGCAGAAAATTGCCAATGCATGGGATTAAAGTACTTTCCGAGTAATTCGCTGTTAAGGCTGATGGCAGCCTGCGGAATTATGGTGACGGATCATAAGAACGTTCATACCGGATGCCAGACACTCAATCAGGGTACCCCGGGTAAAGTCGCTGATACTGTTTCGGACCGGCCGCTGGTTGCAGTCCATTCCGGTCTGAAGCGCCTGTTTCAGGCGCTTTTTTTATAATAAAGCATGCAATCATTATTGAGTTTGTCAGTGAAAAAACTTATAATATTTATGTAAACGATTACATAAACCAAATGACATTTTGCACTCAATAAGAATATCCTTGATATCCTTGAGCAAAGGACTATAAGGAGGCTAAATTGTCAACGATAAAGGATGTTGCAAAGCGGGCCGGTGTTTCGGTGGCCACGGTATCGAGAGTAATAAACGGCAGTTCCAGGGTTTCTCCCGCAACCGCCAAAAAAGTCAGGACGGCTGTTGCTGAACTGAATTACCGTCCTAACCTGCTGGGCAGGAACCTCAGGAAGACCAGATCCGAAAGGGTACTCGTGCTTATCCCCAACATTGCCAATCCGTTTTATGCGGAAATAGTAAAAGGGGTAGAAGATGTTGCAAGTCAACATGGATACAGCATAATGCTTTGCAATACCGACTCGGACCCGGAAAGGGAAAAGAGGTATGTCAAAATGCTCAAAAGCCGCCTGGCCGACGGCGCAATACTTATGGCTTCCGAAATGACCGGCGAGGAATTAACAGAACTGTCCCTCGAAATTCCAATCGTCCAGTGCTGCGAATATAAAGCCGGTCTTCCGATAACCCATGTTTCGATCAACAATGAAATGGCAGCCTACAAGGCGGTTAAGCATCTGATCGGTCTGGGCCATAAAAAGATAGCGTTTATCGGGGCAAGGAACCAGTTCCTTTCTTCGCTTCGGAGGAAAGAAGGATACTTACGGGCCCTGGAGGAAGCAGGAATCGATTTTGACCCAGCCTGTTGCGCATATGGCGACTACAGTTACGAATCGGGATTCAGGATTATGAAGCAACTGCTGAAACTGGATCCACGGCCTACTGCAGTTTTCTGCGTATCGGACATGATGGCTATCGGAGCGATACGTTCAGCCATGGAAGAAAACCTGCTCGTTCCTGAAGACCTTGCTGTTTGCGGTTTTGATAACATACATTTTTCGTCGATGTTCAAGCCTGCTATAACGACAGTTTCCCAGCCGATGTATGATTTGGGCTGTATGGCTATGGAAGCACTGATAAACATAATTGAGGGCAAGAAAGAAGGAACAGCGGAATATTTCCTGGAGCATGAGCTTATCATAAGGGAGTCCACTGTCAAACAGGATTCTGTATGTTAAAGGACATACTGTAAATGTGCATGCCCGTAAATCAGATAAAGGACGTGATGACATAAAGATCAAAGTCACTTTCTGGAATGACTGAAGCAAAAGGGATATATACTGAAGGAATTCACATGGCAATCAGTTCATTTCTGGACTCTACGGGTATATCTGAAGTAAGGACGGCCACATGATGAGCCGGAACATGGACTTATGGACGAGGTGTTTGAAAATACCGATGTCCTCATCATAATATGGCTGACAATAACACACAGATGAGAGAAAGCTCGCTGCCATCGGGAACGACAAAACTGAAACGAGTTACTGCCCTGGTGCGCACGCTCTGAAACGGCAGACGGGAAACAGACTAATAAAGACAGATAAGGTACAAATAATGCAGCAACGGACTCGGTACAGGCATAATCAGAAAATGCAAGATACATAATACATAAAATCAAACACACAGAAAGGAGCATCTAAAATGATAGGAATCGGAATAATCGGATGCGGATCAATTGCAATCGCAAGGCATGCACCGGAGTATCACGCCAGGAATGACTGCAAAATTATCGGCTACTATGACCCTTTGACCGAGCGTGCCGAGAAGCTGGCTGCGCAGTATGGAGGCAAGGTTTTCCATACTGTCGAGGAACTTCTGGAGGACAGCGAAATCGATGCTGTAAGCGTATGTAACGCGAACAAGTACCATGCACCTGTGACGATTGCGGCGCTAAAGGCAGGTAAGCATGTATTGTGCGAAAAACCTATGGCAACATCTGTAAAGGAAGCTCAGGAGATGGTAGACGCTGCACGCATGACCGGCAAATTCCTGATGGTTGGCCATAACCAGAGGCTTGCCCCGGCGCATGCCCGTGCGAAGGAAATCCTGAAGTCGGGGGAGATGGGAAAGATTCTGACTTTCAGGACAGCTTTCGGCCATGGCGGTCCTGAATTCTGGAGCCAGGATAAAGGCAGGCACACATGGTTCTTTAAAAAAGGTGATGCATTCCTGGGCGCGATGGGAGACCTGGGCGTCCATAAGGCAGATCTTATACGCTGGCTGATAGACGACGAAATCGTAGAGGTAAAGGCATACGTTACAACACTGGACAAGAAAGATGATAAGGGCGAACTGATAGAGGTCGATGACAACGCGGTTTGTCTGCTGAAATCAAAGTCGGGGATTTACGGCACTCTTACGGCCAGCTGGACTTATTACGGCGAAGAGAACAACAGCACTGTTTTGTACTGTACTAATGGCATCATGAAGATTTATGACAATCCCGAGTTCCCCATCGAGATTGTTAAAAAGAACGGAGAGAAAGTGTATTACAAGGTCGGCAGCATACAGACCAATGATAACCAGACCGCTTCGGGTGTCATAGACTTGTTCGTCGATTCGATCAACAGCGGGAAAGAGCCTGAAATCAACGGAGAAGAAGGCCTTGCGGCCCTTCGCATCGTTCTGGCATGCCTTGAATCAGCATCGACAGGCAAAACGATTACACTGTAACTCCTGATTACGTTGCGATTCTTCGATTTCGCCAAACTGCACCGGATATACACGAACAGACGGCAACGAAGACGCAAAGGACCATTAAAGAAAACAACAGCACTTATTATGTTTGGGTGGTGCCTGAAGCAACAGCTGAAGGAAATATAGGAGCAAATGAAAATCAACCACACGAAGCAAAATACATGGATCAGAGCCCGGCTTGAATCCGATGTAAATGCCGGACTCAAAACGAGGAGGTATTGATTGTGAAACTTGGCGTATTTACTGTTTTGCTGTCTGCAAAAAGCCTGGAGGAAAGCCTTGCTTATCTGAAAGAGTCAGGAGTTCAGGCAGTGGAACTGGGGACAGGCGGATATCCCGGCAATGCTCATGCTAATCCTGATGAACTTCTGGGGGACAGTTCTGCAATTTCCAGGCTGAAGGATCTGATTAAGAAATATGATATGGAAATCAGTGCCCTGAGCTGCCACGGAAACCCGGTCCACCCTCAGAAAGAGATCGCCCGTAAGTTCCATGAAGATTTTGAAAAAACGATCCTGCTGGCTGAAAAGCTGGGCGTGGAAAGAGTCTGCGGCTTCTCGGGATGTCCCGGTGATTCTCCGAATTCGCTTTATCCGAACTGGGTGACATGTCCATGGCCGGATGATTTCCTGAAAATACTGGATTATCAGTGGAACGAAGTCTTGATCCCTTACTGGCAGAAAACAGCTAAGTTTGCACAGGATCACGGTGTAAACAAGATATGTTTTGAAATGCATCCCGGATTTGCGGTGTACAATCCCGAGTCCCTGCTCAAATTGCGCAAAGCCGTTGGCGATGTCATCGGCGCCAACTTTGACCCAAGCCACCTTTTCTGGCAGGGCATAGACCCGACCGCTGCCATCCGTGAACTGAAAGACTGCATTTATCATTTCCATGCAAAGGACACAAAAATCGATCAGTATAACACAGCAGTCAACGGTGTTTTGGATGTCAAGCACTACAGCGATGAAATCAACCGTTCATGGATATTCAGAACAGTAGGATACGGTCATGACTACCAGGTATGGAAGGATATCATAAGCACACTCAGGATGGTCGGATATGACTATGTGCTTTCCATAGAGCATGAGGACAGCCTGATGTCTGTGAATGAAGGCCTGCAGAAAGCCGTAAAATTCCTGAAGGAAGTTATGGCCTTTGAAAATACCGGTGAGATGTGGTGGGCATAAGCAGGTATATCGCATGGATGCAATGATTTCAGCTGGTTGATACGATTAGTGGTGAAGGCGGTTGATCGGCAGTTTCGCTGATCAATCGCCTTTATGTTTTCCGGCGCGTCCAGCGAAGCTGGACCGCACTAGTCGGTGAAAGTCCGACCCCGGTAATCGCCAGGGAGCCGGGTAGCTAATCCCGGTGCGTCGCAGTAATGCGGGGTGCTAAGCGGGAGGATA
>Ga0134092_1003485_pt1 | contig 10520 bp, 7 predicted proteins | sample 3_6taG_FD_94454 | JGI IMG/M metagenome (GOLD analysis project Ga0134092, IMG submission 94454) | Switchgrass degrading microbial communities from high solid loading bioreactors in New Hampshire, USA - 3_6_20_6_A3 metaG | ecosystem: Engineered > Bioreactor > Semi-continuous > Anaerobic > Digestate...
GCTCCTTTCCGCATGCCATGGTGGCTGCATCGAACTCATCTGCCCTGACGGTGAAATATGTTGCATAAAATGCCAGAGGATGATATACCTTAAACCAGCCTATCCTTACTGCAGTCAATACATACGCAGCTGCATGTGCCTTGGGGAACATATACTTTATCTTTTTACATGATTCTATATACCACTGGGGCACATCATGAGCCTTCATTTCCTCTTCGTACTCAGGCTTCAGACCCTTGCCCTTTCTGACATCTTCCATGATCTTGAAGGCGGACTTGGGCTGAAGTCCTTTATACATAAGGTATACCATAATGTTGTCCCTGGTTCCAATGACATCGGATATGCTGCATATTCCGTTTCTGACCAGATCCTGCGCGTTGTTGAGCCAAACATCAGTACCGTGTGACAGTCCGCTTATCTGCAGCAGGTCGGAAAAGGTTTTGGGCTTTGTGTCAAGCAGCATCTGCCTTACGAATTTGGTCCCGAACTCAGGCAGCGCAAACGTACCTACCTCGCAGTTTATGTCCTCGGGTTTGATGCCGAGGGGTTCAGTGCTTAAAAACAGCTGCATAACCTTTTCATCATTGACCGGTACATCGTATATGCTAACCCCTGTCAGATCACAAAGCATCCTGATCATGGTAGGATCATCATGGCCGAGTATATCGAGCTTCAATATCGTATCGTGCAGCGAATGGAAGTCAAAATGCGTGGTTATTATGTCCGATGACGTATCGTCAGCAGGTCTTTGTATTGGCGTAAAATCAAATACCTCGTTGTCTCTTGGTATAACGATAATGCCGCCGGGATGCTGGCCCGTCGTTCTCTTAATACCGGTACAGCCCCTTACAAGCCTGTTTATTTCAGCGTTCGTAGTGACGATGCCTTTCTCATCCAGGTACTTTTTAACAAATCCGTAGGCAGTCTTGTCAGCTACAGATGCAATTGTTCCTGCTCTGAAGACATTGCCCTTTCCGAATATAACCTCCGTATATTTGTGAGCCTGTGCCTGGTATTCGCCCGAGAAGTTAAGGTCGATATCAGGAGCCTTGTCCCCGTCAAAGCCAAGGAATGTCTCAAACGGTATGTCGTGGCCGTCCCCCTTCAAAGGCTCGCCGCATACGGGACAGTTTTTGCGGGGCAGGTCAAATCCGGAGCCTACGGAACCGTCAGTAATAAACTCCGAGTATTTGCATTTTTTACATATATAATGAGGAGGCAGCGGATTTACCTCTGTTATACCCGCCATCGTCGCCGCAAATGATGATCCGACAGATCCCCTCGAGCCAACTATGTATCCGTCCTCATTGGATTTTTTGACCAGCTTCTGAGCAATTATATACATCACGGCAAAACCGTTCTTTATTATCGATGTCAGCTCTCTCTCAAGCCTCTTGGATACTATTTCAGGCAGCGGATCGCCATATATCTGATGCGCTCTTTCATATGCCAGCTTTTCAAGTTCCTGCTCCGCTCCATCGATTTTGGGCGGATATGTTCCAAGAGGTATCGGTATGACCTCTTCGGTCATATCTGCTATCAGATTCGTATTGGTTACTACGACCTCATATGCTTTTTCCTCACCCAGGTAAGCAAATTCTTCGAGCATTTCCTCCGTGGTTCTGAAATACAGGGGCGCCTGTCTGTCTGCATCCTGGTACCCCTGCCCGTGCATAAGTATGCGCCTGAAGACCTCATCCCGCGGATCCATAAAATGTACGTCACATGTGGCAACCACAGGCTTTTTGAGTTTTTCTCCCAACTGTACAATCTTTCTGTTGAGTTCCTTGAGCTGCTCATAGCCGGATACTTTTCCCGATGCCACCAGGAATTCATTGTTGCCCAGCGGCTGGATTTCCAGATAGTCATAAAAACCTGCTATTTTTTCTATCTCCTCCGGGCTCTTTTCATCCACAATAGCCCTGAACAATTCTCCGGCCTCACAGGCACTGCCCAGTATCAATCCTTCCCGGTATTTGAGAAGGAGGCTCTTTGGTACTCTGGGTTTCTTGTGGAAATATTCCAGATGTGACTCGGATATTATCTTGTAGAGATTTTTAAGGCCTGTGCTGTTTTTCACCAGCAGGATCGCATGGTATGACTCAGCCTTTCTGAAGTCAAAATCTCCGGATAAAATCCTGTCTATGTCCTCAACCGTCTCTGCACCTTTTTCTGCGGCCATCTTAAGGCATACCAGGAAAATCTCCGCCGTCGCCTGGGCATCATCAACAGCCCTGTGATGGTTCTCCAGCTTAATACCAAGGTGCTTTGCCACCACATCCAGCTTATGCTTGTTCAGTTCCGGGAAAAGGCGCCTGCTGAACTGCAGAGTGTCGATTATCATGTTGTCGAACTGCTTGCCGTATTGTCTTGCATAGTGCCTTATAAAGCCGGTATCGAATGAAGCATTGTGAGCCACTACCGGCAGATCTCCGACAAACTGCAGGAAGTTCTCCAAAGCCCGTTCCGTATCAGGTGCATCGGCCACCATAGCATCATTTATGCCGGTAAGCCTGGTGATAAACTCGGGTATTGGGATCCCCGGATTTACAAAGGTGCTGAACCTGTCGGCAATCCTGCCGTTTTCCACTTTGACGGCGCCTATTTCCGTGATCCTGTCCTTTGCGGCATAAAGTCCGGTAGTTTCTATATCGAACACCACAAACCCGTCACTAAGTTTATGATCCGCACATTTTGCCAATCCTCCGAAAACAATGGGAGCATCGTTGTCAAGAAGATAGCATTCTACTCCGTATATTATTTTTACATTATGCTTTTTACCGGCACTGTAAGCTTCAGGATATGCCTGGACAACGCCGTGATCCGTTATGGCTATGGCCTTATGCCCCCATTGTGCCGCCCTCTCCACAAGCTTTGCCGCAGGCGTGACTGCATCCATAGCACTCATCTGTGTGTGCAGATGCAGCTCGACCCTTTTAACTTCTGCATTGTCTGTTTTTTCATGCTTTTGAAGTTCTATGATATCTGTAGCCATAATGGTTAGTTCTCTGGAGAATTTGTCAAACTGTGCTTCTCCTCTGACCTTGAAATACTTGCCGTCCTTTATCTGTTCGGCTCTGAGGTCGTAGTCGTCCTTCTGTACGAAAAACTTTATGGTAATGGAGCTTGTATAGTCAGTTATGTCAAAAGTGCACAAATACCTGTTTCCTCTGATCTCTCTGAACTCGGTGCCTGAAATGGTGCCGCATATCGCAACCCGGCCGGAGTCAGGAGTGACCTCACACATATGCATCAGGCTGTCAGAGAAATTTTTCCCCAATATAACATCAAGGATTTCAGGGTCATCGCTGACCGTCTCCCTCTTTCTCTTCTTCTTCGCCTGGCTGTCTGTCATTGATGTTTCTTCAAGAGAGACGATACTTCTGATCCGTTCTTCTTCATTTTTTTTGAATTCGTTATACCTCTCCTTGAATTCTTCATCCATACGGCAATCGCAAAAATCAACGATGATTTTCCTGCCGAATGAATTGTGCACCAATTCCTCTATTATTCTGTTGCAGCCGTGTGACATGAGAATTTCGCGGCCTCTTGTAGCCAGTGTTATCTCCAGCCTGTCCCCGTCCAGCTTCCAGCTGCATCCGTTGAGTATGCCTTTGCTCATGGCTATTTTGGAGTTCACCGTATACAGGATGCTGTCAAAATAAGATTCCAATATTTCGTCAAAAGGAACATCCATTTCAAAAGTCAGCTTTATTTCAACGTTCATTGAAAAAGCCTCAGACAGCCCGGCTTCCACCTGCTCCACAATCTGTGCAGGAATCAGCCTTTGTGCAGAAGCTTTTATGACAAGCTTTTCAGATTTTTTATATACACCCAGATTTTTTATCCTGACTTCTTTGAAAAACTCCAATACATTATCATCTAATCCGGTATCACGGAAAACATCACTAAAGCTTTTGTTTATTGCTGTTTCAGTCATTTTGATCCCCTACATTTTTTCTATCTCTTCCAGCAGTTCGTCAACTATGCGGTCCTGAGGTATTTTTCTTATGATCTCGCCTTTTTTGAAGAGCAGTGCCTCGCCGGCGCCTCCGGCAATGCCAATGTCTGCCTCACGGGCTTCACCGGGGCCATTCACGGCACATCCCATGACAGCCACCTTTATTTGCTTCTTGCTGCCCTCCAGCCTTTTTTCCACTTCATTTGCTATTTTTATCAGATCTATCTTCGTTCTCCCGCATGTCGGGCATGAAATAAACTCTATGCCGGATTTTCGCAGGCCTAAGGCCTTCAGCAATTCTATGCCGGCTTTGACCTCCTGCACCGGATCACCTGTAAGCGATATCCTGAGAGTATCTCCGATCCCTTCTGCCAGAAGGCATCCAAGTGCAGCTGCCGACTTCACGGTCCCTGCAAAAACCGTTCCGGCTTCAGTAACACCTATATGCAACGGATAATCAGTCTTATCAGAAATCTGCCTGTAAGCCTCAATGGTCATAGGCACACTGGATGCTTTCAGAGAAACAGCAATATCATGGAAGTCAAGCTCCTCCAGTATTCTGGCATGACCAAGCGCGCTTTCCACCATGCCTTCGGGCGTAACTCCGCCGTACTTGGCCAGGATTTCCTTTTCAAGAGAGCCTGAATTGACTCCTATCCTTATCGGGATTCCCCTCGGTTTTGCCATTTCAACTACTTTTTTGACCTTTTCAGCTCCCCCTATATTACCGGGGTTCAGCCGTATCTTGTCGGCGCCGTTCTCGATGCTCGCCAGCGCCAGTCTGTAATCGAAATGGATGTCTGCCGCCAGCGGTATCCTGATCGACTTTTTTATTTCTTTGATGGCCTGAGCAGCCTCCATGTCAGGCACTGCCACCCTGACCAGATCACAGCCGGCATCCTCCAGCCGTTTTATCTGCTCAACAGTAGCAGCAACATCTCTTGTATCCGTATTAGTCATCGACTGCACCGTAACCGGTGAATCGCCGCCTATATATACGCTGCCGACCCGTATCTTCCTTGTTTTTTTTCTTCTGATATACATATCCAGGTCCCTCAACTCCTTAACGGATTTATCTCACAAGCTTGAGGAAATCATTGTACGCTATATAGATACCGAGCAAAATGATGATGATAAACCCGGCGAGGGAAATATATGATTCCTTTTCCGGACTTATGGGTTTCCCTCTGACGGCTTCTATCCCTATCAGCAGAAGCCTTCCCCCGTCCAGAGCCGGAAACGGTATCAGATTGGTAGCTCCGATGGCGATATTGAAAACCCCCGTGATATAAACCAGATACAGAATCATCTGAGCGACATTCGGTGCCTGCTTTACAGTCGTGGTTATCGTGCTGACCATACCGATGGGACCCATCATGTCGGATACATTGGCTTTTCCAGTTATGAGCCACTGCGGACTGTAAAAGACACTCCGGATGATTGAATAGGTAAAAGAAGCGGAGTGTCCAAGCGCTTCAATGATATTTCCCTTTCGCGCACCAAATGAAAGACCTGTCTCATACCATTCCTCGCTCGATACCTCGACAGGCATCAATGTTACTGTGACTTCAGCTCCGTCTCTCAATGCCTTGATTTCAAGCTGATTTATACCATTTGCGGTGACCAGCTCCACTAATTTCTCGGCAGAGTCAACCTCCTCGCCATTTATCTCAACGATTTTGTCGCCTGCCATAAGCCCGGCTTTTTCAGCAGGCATACCGGATGATACTTCCTTAATTATGTTTGACCCTTCCGGATTTCCGATATCGGTCAAAACACCTATTTTGGGGGCTGTGGATTCAGGATGCCATATCGGTGTCAGCTTTCCCCTGAGTACAGTTCCGTTCCTTTTATACTCAATTTCGACAGGTTCGCCCTTAGAAATATAAAGAAACTGCACCACATCATTGGTTGTATAGGTTCTCTTACCGTCATAGGAAATCAGCCTGTCACCCGGCTGAAGCCCTGCCTCAGCAGCAGGAGAACCTGCACTGACGCTGTTTATTTCCAAAGTTTCGTAGCCCCTGATTGCAAAAAAAGTCGACAGCAATACTGCAGCCAGAAGAAGGTTGGCAAGGGGACCGCCGATTATTGTCAGAGCACGTGCGTACTTCGGCTTGTTGTTGAAAGCATTTTCACTGTCCGATGCTTCTTCTTCTCCTTCCATTTTAACATAGGCCATTAACGGCAACAGCCTTAACGTGTATTTGGTATCGCCCCGCGTTATACTGAATATTTCCGGACCTATGAACAAAGAGAACTCCAGTACCTTGATGCCCATCTTCTTCGCAATGATAAAGTGCCCCAGTTCATGTACAATGACCATTATGTTGACCGCCAGTATGGCAAGGATCAAATGCATATATCATCACCAACCATTCTTCTTGCCCATTTGTCTACTTCTATTATATCATCCAGGTCAGGCGATGTATTCACAACATGTGCCATCATAACCTTTTCTATCAAAGAAGGTATGTCACAAAAGCCTATCCTTCCTTCAAGGAAAAGCCTGACAGCGGCCTCATTGGCTCCATTCATCACGGCAGGCATCGTGCCTCCCGCCCTGAGTGCTTCATATGCCAGCGTTAGACATCTGAACGTATCCGTATCCGGCTCTTCAAATGTAAGATTTCCACATTTCAGGAGATCCAGCCTGGAAAAATTGTTGGGTGCTCTCTCCGGCCAGGTCAGCGATAACTGTATCGGAATCCTCATGTCAGGCGATCCCAGCTGTCCCATAACAGAGCCGTCTCTATACTCAACCATTGAATGGATTATGCTCTGCGGATGGACCACCACCTTAATTTTGTCCGGCGTAAAGCCGAACAGCCATCTTGCCTCTATGACTTCCAGCCCTTTATTCATCAGTGTGGCGGAATCGATGGTTATTTTGCTTCCCATATTCCAGTTGGGATGTTTGAGCGCCTGGGCAACAGTAACATTGGCCAGCTCGTTCAGCTTCCTGCCTCTGAATGGTCCTCCCGATGCTGTCAGTATCAGTCTTTCCACATCCTGCTTCCTGTTGGCCGCCAGGCACTGGTATATGGCCGAGTGTTCGCTGTCCACAGGAAAAACCGTCACACCGCAGCGTTCTGCTTCCTCCATAACGATCGGGCCTGCTGTGACAAGAGTTTCCTTGTTCGCAAGAGCCACATTCTTTCTTCTGCGAATTGCTTCAATAGTAGGTACCAACCCGGCTATGCCGACTATCGACACTACAACGGTATCGACAGAGCCAATGGAAACAGCTGCCTTCAAGCCTTCAGCTCCGCTGTATACCTCAATTCCCGTTCCTCTGAGGCTTCTTTCCAGTTCGCCTGCCAGCGAACTGTCGCTGACCGATACCATCAGAGGTCTGAATTCTTTGGCCTGCTTCGCCAGTAGCTCTATATTTGAATTTGCTGCAAGCGCACTGACTTTTATGCCGAGATTCCTCGCCACATCCAGTGTCTGCATGCCTATTGAACCTGTAGAACCTAATACGGCTATGTTTGATGCCATATTTTACTCCTTTGCGACTGCTTTATTAAACTGTGCAGTATTTAATTATACAACAACTGCAGAAAAATTAAAAAAACAGATTAATATAAAGGAAAACTGCCGGCGCGGTGAAAAGTATGCTGTCGACTCTGTCAAGCACTCCGCCGTGCCCGGGCATTATATTCCCGTAATCCTTAATCCCCACACTTCTCTTGATCACTGATGCCGACCAGTCGCCAAGCTGAGAAATGACCCCGCATAAAAGGCCGAGTATTGCAAAATGGACAATCCGGACACCGAGCGTATTACGGCAGCAGATACCAAACACCACCATTGAAGCAATACAGCCGACAACACCGCCGATGCAGCCCTCCAGTGATTTCTTGGGGCTGATTTTCGGCACGATTTTTGTTTTCCCGACAGCAACACCGGTAAAATAAGCAAAAGTATCCGTTGCCCAGGCGCCTATGAATATGAGCCATATATACAGATACCCGTTTTCCATCTGCCGTGTGAGCATAACGAATGAAAAAAGAAAAACGACATAAAAAATACCGAAAACAGTGACTGCTATATCCTTTATCCCGTACTTGCCGTCTGAAAACATCAAAACACAGAAAAGCGCAAGGATCAGGGCAAAAATAAACAGCGCTGCGGCCAGCAATGTATCCTCACCTTTGATGAGTGATCCTGAAGGCAGTATGCTTCTGAGCGCTATGTACAGCAAAGGCATGCATGATATGTAACTTATTGACTTTACCGGCTTGTATCCGCCTTTATACAATGCGTTGTTGAACTCTGTCATTGCCAGAAAAGCAAGCAGCGACACCGCGATGCCTATTGCTGTTTCCCCCAGATACACTACTGCTGCCAGCAAAATTATCGCAACTGCTGCACTGATCACTCTTGTCTTCATTTGCTATAATCCCCCATAACGCCTGTTTCTTCTCTGATACTCGCTGATAGCCTCCAACAGATGCTTTTTGGAGAAATCAGGCCATAATATGTCCGAATACCAGAACTCGGAATATGAAGACTGCCACAGCAGGAAGTTGCTCAGCCTGTGTTCTCCGCTGGGTCTGATCACCAGATCCGGATCCGGTATGTCTTTCGTATATAAATAATCCGAAAACAGCTTCTCATCCACATCTTCAGGCTTTATCCTTCCTTCGAGCGCTTCCTGGGCTATACGTGCGGCAGCTGTCGCTATTTCCCTCCTGCCGCCGTAATTGAGCGCTATTACGAGGCTTAGCCCTGTGTTGGCGGACGTACTTTCCACCACCCTTTTTATTTCCTTTCTGATCTCTGCTGAGAGTTTGTCGGTATCCCCTATTATCAAAATCCTGATATTCTTCCCCGCCAGTTCCTTTTCTGCATTCCGCAGGAACTCCAGCAGCAATGACATCAGAGCGTCCACTTCATCCTTGGGACGGCTCCAGTTCTCTGTGGAAAAGGCGTATGCTGTCAGATACTTTATACCGATGGCATCACATTCTTTGACTATCCTTTTGAGGGTATTGGCGCCTTCCCTGTGACCGGCGCTCCTCGGCAATCCCCTTTTGGCAGCCCACCGCCCGTTTCCGTCCATTATTACTGCAATATGGACAGGAAGCTTCTGTTTATCGTCAAGGTCGGGCCCCTTGACTTTTTGCTTAAAGAACCACATCATACCCTCCCGACATTACGCAAACTCGTGAAAAAACACAAACATAATAAACAAGGCTGTGTTCACAGCCCTGCAAATCAGCTTTCAATATTGCAAACCAGTAATTCTACTGTACCATCATCAGTCACCCGTTGTCTGACGACTCTGGAATTTGCGTCACAGCCTTTGTCCCTCAGTCTTGGAGAAGCAGTCAGTACAACGCTGATCTTCTCATATCCACGGGAAACCAATAAATCAACTGCATCTCTCAGCCTTCGGCCGGAGACATCCACCATCAGGTTTATACCTCCATTATTTCCTTTTCTTTTTTCTCCACTATCTTGTCGATCTCTGCTATGTACTTGTCAGTCATCTTCTGGATATCTTCTTCTGCATCCCTGAGGTCATCTTCGGTTATCTCACCGTTCTTTTTCTGAACCTTGAAACGCTCGAGGGCATCTCTTCTTATCGACCTGACAGCGACCTTAGAATCCTCGCCATACTTTTTGGCCTGCTTTGTAAGCTCTTTTCTTCTTTCTTCAGTAAGAGCGGGGAAAACAAGCCTGATGACCTTTCCGTCATTTGTCGGGTTTATGCCGATATCGGATTTTTGTATTGCTTTTTCGATGTCCTTAATTATTTTTGCTTCCCAGGGCTGAATGACGATCACCCTGGCTTCCGGTACTGAGATACTTCCGAGCTGATTTATAGGTGTCGGTACTCCATAGTAGTCTACTGTCAGCTTATCCAAAATAGCCGGATTTGCTCTGCCGGCTCTTAGTCCTGCCAACTCTTCCCTGAGTACGCTTATTGCTTTTGTCATCTTGTCCTCAATTTCCTTGTAAGCTGCATCTGACATTTCTAAACCCTCCTTGCATTTACTTTGTATTATGATAATATCGTTCCGATCTTTTCTCCGCTGATGACTCTTATAATGTTTTCCGGGTCAGTCAGATCAAAAACGATCAGCGGTATCTTGTTGTCCATACAAAGCGATATTGCCGTGGAATCCATCACTCCAAGTCTCCTGCTGAGGGCATCTGCATATGTTATTGAATCAAAACGGACTGCATCGGCGTTCTTCTTAGGATCAGAATCGTAGACACCGTCCACCATTGTGGCCTTTAGTATGACGTCGGCATCAATTTCAGCCGCTCTCAAAGCTGCTGTGGTATCAGTGGAGAAATATGGGTTGCCTGTGCCACATGCAAATATCACTATTCTTTTTTTCTCCAGATGTCGGACAGCCTTTCTTCTGATATAAGGCTCCGCGATCTGTCTCATCTCAATGGCTGACTGCACTCTCGTCGGGACTCCTCTGGCTTCCAGTGCATCCTGCAGTGCAAGTGCATTGATCACCGTTGCCAGCATTCCCATATGATCGGCAGTGGTCCTGTCCATGCCGACACCGCTTCTGCCTCTCCAGAAATTGCC
>Ga0134092_1003491_pt1 | contig 10505 bp, 10 predicted proteins | sample 3_6taG_FD_94454 | JGI IMG/M metagenome (GOLD analysis project Ga0134092, IMG submission 94454) | Switchgrass degrading microbial communities from high solid loading bioreactors in New Hampshire, USA - 3_6_20_6_A3 metaG | ecosystem: Engineered > Bioreactor > Semi-continuous > Anaerobic >...
ATCCTGTCGTCGCTTTGTTTTTGGATGATTTCCTGGAACTGTGTCTTGTAATCATTGAAAACCGATTTGCTATTGATGTTTTGATATATTTCCTGCATGGTTCGTTTTATGAACTCATCTGCCGCCGTTATGCCGCCGTCAAGGTATATCGCGCCTATCAGCGCTTCAAAAGCATCAGAAAGTATCGATGTCCGTGTTCTTCCGCCGGTGTTTTCCTCTCCCCTGCCAAGGAAGAGGTATTCGCCAAGCCTTATTTTGTTGGCACACAGCATAAGCGAAGCTTCACAGACCATGGCCGCCCTCGTTTTTGTCATCTCGCCTTCCGGCAGCTCCGGGTAGTTTCTATATATATAGTCACTGGTGATTATATTCAGTACCGAATCGCCGAGAAACTCCAGCCGCTCATTGCTTTTTAGGTTCTCAGACCTCTTTTCGTTGGCAAATGAGCTGTGGGTCAGGGCCAGAAACAGCTTGCCGATATCATTGAATTTATATCCTATCACATCTTCCAGCTCTCTGAGCCTTTCGATGTTTTCAGAAACTAAGGTTTTGCTCATGACAGTCTCCTCTGCACAACATCTGAAAAAATCTAAAGGCAGGAAATATATCCCGCCTTTTTAGATTTTAACTTATTATTTATTTTCATGCAAACTTATCTTGTCAAAATCTGCACAACGCTTATTCACTGTACTTTTTGAATACCAGTACCGCATTATGGCCGCCGAAACCAAGGGCATTGGACAATGCATACTTGATATCCACCTTCCTGCTTTTATTCGGTACATAGTCAAGGTCACATTCCGGATCTGGATTCGCAAGATTTATTGTAGGCGGTAAAATGCTGTCCCTGAGTGCCATGACTGTAATTACTGCTTCGACAGCACCAGCTGCACCGAGCAGATGACCGGTCATTGATTTCGTTGAACTGACAGCAAGCTTGTATGCATGTTCACCGAAGGCATTCTTTATGACCTTCGTTTCGTATGGATCGTTTATAGGTGTGGATGTTCCATGCGCATTGATGTAATCGATATCTTCCATACTTATCCCTGCGTCTTCCACTGCCAGCCTCATAGATTTGACTCCGGCTGCTCCATCAGGTGAAGGAGCTGTTATGTGGTAAGCATCACATGTGCTTCCGTATCCTACTATCTCTCCAAGGATCGTGGCTCCGCGCTTCCTGGCGTGTTCGTATTCTTCCAGTACGAGTATGCCTGCTCCCTCGCCCATTATGAAGCCGTTTCGCTCCTTGTCAAAAGGCCTGCAGGCAGTTTCGGGATCCGGATTTGTAGAAAGCGCCTTATTTGCGCAGAAGCCTGCAAATGAAAGCGGAGTGATGGATGATTCAGCTCCTCCTGTCACCATAATGTCTGCATCCCCGCGCTGAATCACTTTGAATGCATCACCGATTGCATTGTTGCTCGATGCGCATGCTGTTATGACGCATTCATTGATCCCGTTCAACCCGTACTCTATTGCGATCCTCGCAGCCGCCATATTTGCGATCATCGATGTGATAAAGAACGGACTTACCCTTCCGGGTCCCTTGGTCAACAAAACATGGTGCTGCTCCTCCAGTGTCTGTATCCCGCCGATACCGGAAGATACGATTACACCGGCTCTGAAGCTGTCTTCCTTCTCCATGTCGATACCTGACATTTCAATTGCCATTTTTGCTGCTGCCATGGCATATTGGGTATAGACATCCATTCTCTTTGCTTCTTTTTTGTCGATGTAATCAGTTGGTTCGAAGTTTTTTATCTCAGCTGCTACCTTTGCATCGTAATTCGAAGTGTCAAATTTTGTTATGAGGCTGATTCCGTTTTTTCCTTCACAAATGGATTTCCAGAAATCGTCGATTCCGAAGCCTAATGAATGAACGACCCCCATACCAGTAATTACAACACGCTTTTTCATCTAAATCCTCCTAGCGGATAACTTTGCATTTACACTGTGGCCTTTCAATGCCCTGTTTGAATGGTTTTCTGTTATTCATGGAATCAACGGCATTTGGGCGCACTGAATCTGATATATAGCAAATGGTGCCTTGATGCCATCATTGTGTTCTTTTTATGTTTTTGTAAAAAAAGTCCCTGTTAGGGGACTTTTTTTATGTGTTATTTTTAATGTACTCGACTGCATCACCAACAGTCGTGATCTTTTCCGCTTCACTGTCGGGAATCTCAATATCGAATTCCTCTTCGAGAGCCATGATCAACTCGACGATGTCAAGTGAATCAGCACCCAGATCGTCTATAAAGGATGATTCCAAAGTAACTTCATCTTCTTCGACACCCAATTGCTCAACTATAATCTTCTTTACTTTTTCAAAAACCATACATTCACCTCCTCCCAAAGAGGGTAATTATTATAAATAATACCCAGTAAAAGTTATGCCTGTGTGAACTGTAAATATTCACAAGTCCAACTTTTACATAAAGATATTATTACATAACAAGTCCGCCGTCAATATCAATTACCTGACCTGTAACATATGCAGAATCATCGGAAGCCAGAAATGCCACAACATTAGCCACATCTTCGGGTGTCCCGAACCTTCCGAGTGGTATGTTTTCAAGATACTTTTCCCTGACTTCCTGCGGCAGGGCATCTGTCATATGACTGACGATTATGCCAGGAGCCACTGCATTGCATGTTATACCCCTCGGTGCGAACTCTTTGGCGGTAGATTTTGTCAAACCGATCAAACCGGCCTTGGATGCTGAGTAGTTGGCCTGTCCCCTGTTGCCGTACCTTCCGGCTACCGAGGCGATATTAACGATCCTTCCGTATTTCTGCTTGATCATTTGCTTGGTTGCGAACTTGGTACACAGGAAAGCACCCTTGAGATTGATATCCAGTACGGAATCCCAGTCCTCTTCAGACATCATGGCCATGGGTTTGTCTCTTGTTATTCCTGCGTTATTGACAAGGATATCTAAACTTCCGAAATTCTCAACGGCTGCGCTTACCATAGCCTTGACATCATCCTGATTCCTTACGTCCCCCCTGGCAACGGCAACGTTGTAACCTGCCTTTCTGAACTCCTCAGCTGTCTCATCGAGGGACTCAGAAGCTGCAATATCATTCAGGACTATATTGGCGCCCATTGATGCAAGCTTAAGAGCTATTGCCTTGCCCAGCCCTCTTGCTGAGCCTGTTACCAAAGCGGTTTTTCCCTTCAAAAGCATTACTGCTGCCTCCTCCTGATGTTAAGCACCTAATTCACTCAATGTCTTTTCCAGCGATGCCAGGTCTTCCACATTGAGACTTCTGGCTTCTTTATCGATTTTCCTTATAAATCCGCTCAGAACCTTTCCCGGACCTATTTCAATGAAAGTATCGACTCCCTGTGCCAGCATGAACCTGACCGAATCTTCCCAAAGCACAGGGCTGCTTACCTGTCTGGCCAGCAGATCCTTTATATCCTCCGGAGATTTGACAACATCAGCTGTAACATTTGCGACCAAAGGTGTTTTAAAATCGCTGAAATCAACATTTTCCAGCTCTGCCATCAGTTTTTCGCCTGCGGGCTTCAGCAGGCTGCAATGGAACGGAGCGCTGACCGCGAGCTGTACAGCTCTTTTGGCGCCCTTGCTTTTGCAGAGCTCAATAGCTTTTTCCACTGCCTTGACTTCTCCTGCTATGGAGATCTGTCCCGGGCAGTTGAAGTTGGCCGGTTCTACTATACCTGCGTCAGACGCCTGTCTGCAGCATTCAACAACATCTTCCTTCGACAGACCTATGATGGCTGCCATCGTTCCGACTCCCAGCGGTACTGCCTCCTGCATGTACTTTCCTCTTTTTCTTACAAGGGATACAGCCGTTTTGAAGTCAATCGTACCCGAAGCTACATGCGCTGAATACTCTCCGAGACTCAAACCCGCAGTAAAATCAGGTTTTATGCCTCTTTCCATCAGCGGTACAAGACATGCGACACTTGCCGTGACAATTGCAGGCTGTGTATTTTCTGTTATCATAAGTGTCTCGTCATCGCCTTCGAATATCATCTTTTTCATATCGATGCCGAGTGCTTCGGATGCCTGTTCAAATATGTCGGCAGCTGCTTTGTACTCTGACGCGATCTCCTTACCCATACCGATATATTGTGCTCCCTGACCCGGAAAAATGAATGCTGTTTTACCCATAAGGCTCCTCCAACACTAATATTGTTATATTATCGATATTATTGATCCATTCTATTTACTCCACCTGACCAGCGCCGATCCCCATGTAAGTCCGCCGCCGAAACCAACCAGCACCAGATGATCGCCTTTCCTCAGGAAGTTCTTTCTGTATGCTTCATCCATTGCCACAGGTATTGAAGCGGATGATATGTTGCCATATTTCTTAATGGTGGTGTAGACCTTCTCAAGGGCCACTCCAAGTCTTTTGATCGCGCTTTCAATTATCCTGCTGTTCGCCTGGTGAGGAATAATATATTTTATGTCATCAAGCGTGACCTCAGTTTTTTCTATAACCTTTTCAGTGGCGTAGGGCATTATTCTTACTGCAAATTTGAAGACCTCCTGCCCGTCCTGCCATAAAGCCAGTTTGTTCTTATAGTCCTTCCGGCGTTCCTTTTCTTCTTCAGGCATATAAAGACAAGGTATCGTTATGTAATGACCCATTGATCCGTCAGAACCAAGGTATGTGTTCAAAATACCATACCCTTCATCAACCTTGCCCAGAACGACTGCGCCGGCGCCGTCACCAAACAGTACACAGTTTTTCCTGTCCTGCCAGTCTACTGCCTTAGTCATCCCTTCACTGCTCACCAGCAGGATATGTTTATAGTAACCTGTTTCGATAAACTGCTTTGCAACGGTCAGTCCATATATAAACCCGGAGCATGCTGCCATGAGGTCGAATGCGGCAGCATTAACTGCACCGGTTTCCTTTTGAATTATGCATGATGTAGAAGGTGTGAGATAATCAGGGGTAGAGGTTGTCACAAGTATCAGGTCGATTTCCTCAGGAGACAGCCCTGAATCCAGAAGTGCCTGTTTGGCTGCTTCTACAGCCAGAGAATATATTGGTGTTTCCTTGTCCAGTATCCGTCTTTCTGAAATACCAGTTCGTTTTATTATCCATTCGTCAGATGTATCGACCATTTTTTCAAGATCTGAGTTGGTCAAAATCTTTTCTGGGACGCAGCTTCCTATACCTAAAATGCCAACGTTTACGTTCGCGTTGTGATTTTTCACCATCAACCGCAACCTCCATATTTTCAACGCAATTCTTTATTTCATCAAAAACTGAGCTTTCTGCCAGTTTGCATGCTTTAAGTATCACATTACGTATGGTTTTGCTGTTGGAATTCCCATGGCTTTTTATCACTATGCCGTCAATTCCAAGTATCGGAGCACCGCCGTCCTCAGAAGGATCCAGCATCTTCTTGAATGCCTTCATATCTTTCATTACAAATAATGTCGATATTTTTGAGAAAATATTCCTTTTGAACATTCCCTTCAGCAGGCCTGAGAAAAATGATCCCGTGCCTTCGAGGAACTTCAGCATAACATTTCCTACATATCCGTCACATACTGCCACATCGACATTTCCCAGCGGTATATCTTTTCCTTCTATATTTCCAACGAAGTTCAAATTCGTTGACTTCAGCTTAGTATACGCCTGTTTGAGTATCTCTGTACCCTTTTTTGCTTCCGTTCCCATATTTACAAGACCTACACGGGGGTTTTCTATATTGAAAAGCCCTTTCATATATGTCGATCCAAAAAACCCGAACTGCAGGTAGTTAATTGGTTTACAGACCGTATTGAGTCCTGCGTCTATGAGAAGACATTTCCCGGTCTTGGTGGGCACCACTGCGCCCAGAGCAGGTCTGTCTACTCCTTTCAGTCTTCCGAGGATAAATAACGCACCGGTCAGCAGAGCGCCTGTATTTCCTGCAGACAGGAATACGTCCCCTTTTTTCTCTTTAAGCATATTGAAGCCTACAACCATTGACGAATTCTTTTTGCTTCTTATAGCCCGTGTAGGAACATCGTCATTGGTTATTACCTCTTTTGAATGGACGACTTCGAGCCTTTTGCTGCTGAAATTCCTTTTTTTCAGTATTTCTTCGATCTGCTCCTTGTCGCCTATTAGTGTTATATCAAAGCCATCCTGCATCTTTATTGCGTCTATACTTCCATTGACGATTGCGTCCGGAGCATTATCGCCGCCCATAGCGTCAACCAGAATTCTCAAAATTTTTCACTCCCGTATTGTACTGTAAATCCGTGACCAATCTTCCTTACATAAAATAAAATACTATTTTCCTTCCTCTTTTTCAAGGGAAACGAGTATGAATTTCCCTCTGAACATCTCGACCTGTTTTTCATAGATCTTGACCCAGACGATATACTTGCTTCCTCTGACCTGTTTTACCTCTGCTTTCGCCACAAGTTTGCAGCCTGAATATACGGGGATTTTATATTTAATGTTAGCAACGCCCACAAGTGCTACATGAGCGTCGATAACTGCTATTGCAAGAGATTCTGCCAATGAGTATATATAGTGTCCTCTGATGATCTTTGTTTTTTCAAAAGCCATCGAATCGTTGGTCTCCAATATGGATACACCATATTTCCCAAGCGTAATATCGATCAGCTCACCGACGATCTCACCGCCCTGCAGTGATTTAACCTTTCGGTAATTGCTCTCAGCAACATTCTTGATCCTTTCCCGCAGCTCCGGGATACCCATTTCAAGCCTGTCAAGCCTTATCGTAGGCACACTGACATTAAACATTTCAGATAATTCTTCATCCGTAAGGAACGGGTCCTCTTTTATCTTTTCTGCCAGTATTTGCTGCCTTTCTTTTTTAAATAAGGATGATCGGCTCATTTATCAAAACACCCGCTATTCTTGTCATAAGTATAATTATTACCTGATACTATATCCTATTACTAAAAGTATATAATATTTTCACGGACAATGCAATAATTTCCGAAAAATAATATCGCAACCTACTCAGAAGAGCGTTCTGTGGCCTCAGTGCGGCTCCGTTCCGCCCAGTGATACCGCTTCATTGCCAAAACAAAAAAACATGTGCTTTGAACCTGCACATGTTTTTTTCAATTGTGTTTTTCTTATATATTTTTATGTCCCGCATTAATTATTGGTATTTATTACGCTGAGATTTTTCTTTATATAATCATACAGTGAGTAAATCGTTATAATAACGGCCAGAAGCATCGCATAATCATCAAACCTGAAGGTTGTAAACAGACTGAGCGGGAAGTTGTCCAGCAATGCTGCCACAATAGCTACATCCTGAAGTACTGTTTTCAGCTTTCCAAGGTTGCTCGCGGCAATAACGATACCTTCGCCCGCAGCCACCAGCCTGAGGCCTGTGACTATAAATTCACGCGATATTATCAGCATGGCTGCCCAGCCGTTGACATCTCCGCTTTGCACCAGAGCCAGCAGAGCCGCTGTAACCAGAAGTTTGTCTGCAATAGGATCAAGGAACTTACCAAACCTCGTTACCAGCTTCTTTTTCCTTGCGATATAACCATCGACCGCATCGGTACTTGATGCCAGTATAAATATACCTGCTGCTATATACCCTCCGTAGGCGGCCAGAAAATCATTGATTGCGATCAGCTGAGGCCGCATGAATCCCAAAATGTCTGAGTTGATGATCGATTGTGGTATCGGTATTATGAATATCATTAATATAGGTACCAACACAATTCTCGAAAGAGTAAGCTTATTAGGCAGATTCATTTTGAGCCTCTCCTGTCACATCATATTCCCCGGCATCCAGTATTTTAACATTCACAAACCGGTCAAATTCCAGCGGTTCACTGCTTGTGAAGTAAATCAGTCCATCTATCCCCGGTGCTTCAGCATAGCTTCTTCCATAATAGAAGATACCATCCTCAGCAACACCTTCGACAAGAACTTTGTATGTCCTGCCGACCCTCTCTCTGTTAAGCTCGGCAGATATCCGGCGCTGTATCTTCATCAGCCGGTTATACCGGGACCTCTTTACTCTTGAAGGCACCTGATCCTTCATTTTATATGCAGGTGTACCTTCTTCTTTAGAATACATAAATGTTCCAAGTCTGTCAAACCTGTATTTCTCAATAAAATGCTCCAGCTTCTCAAAATCGTCTTCGTTCTCACCGGGAAAGCCTACTATCATTGTCGTTCTTATAACTGCGTCGGGTATTTCCCGCCTTATCGCATCAAGCAGCTTGCCCACGTCAGAGCTTTTTCCCCTGCGGCCCATTCTTTTCAGGACTTCATCGCTGGCATGCTGTATCGGGATGTCCAGGTATTTGCATACTTTTTCATTCGATGCTATTTCCCTGATCAACTGCTCGTCTATTTCTTCCGGATAGCAGTAAAGCATCCTTATCCACTCTATTTCCTCAATTTTGCTCAACTCTCTTATCAGATCCGTGAGCATCTTTTTACCATATATGTCCGTTCCATATCTGGTCGTATCCTGAGCTGTCAGGATAAGCTCCTTTACACCTGATGCGGCAAGCTTTTTTGCCTCCTCCACAACGGACTCCATTTTCCTGCTTCTGTATGGTCCGCGCAGCGACGGTATGATGCAGTAAGTACAGCAGTTGTCACAGCCCTCTGCGATCTTCAGATATGCATATCCCTTTCCGGTGGAAATCACGCGTTCCCCGTCAAGATATGTGATGTCTGCGAGTTCCCCGTATCTTGATATCTTTTCTCCGCTGTATGCCTGCTTTATTACTTCAGCTATTTCACCATAGCTTCCAGTACCAAGTACCGCATCGACCTCAGGGATCTCATCGAGTATCAACTGTTTGTATCTCTGAGCCATACAGCCTGTAACTATAAGCAGTTCGCAGTTTTCAGCCTTCAGTTCCGCCATTTCCAGTATGGTATTGATAGATTCCTGCTTTGCGCTTTCTATGAATCCGCAGGTATTTATAATGATTATGTTGGCATCTTTGGCTTCGTTGACTATTTCATAACCGTCTGACCTGAGAATGCCCAGCATCAGTTCGCTGTCCACCAGGTTCTTGGGGCACCCCAGTGATACCAGCCCGATTTTCTTCTTCAATAAAAACACTCCCTGTTTATCTTTTGCTGTCCATTATTTTTAATATACACTATATAACCGGTAATCACAATACGATCATAAGTGCATTGCCCGGTTTTGCGCCTGGAAACTCAGCACTAACATGAAATGGGGCAGTTTTGCGCATATAAAAACACAGATTCTGAGGAACCTGTGTTTTGGCATATGGGTATAGGATTTTCCGCAGAGTTGTCAAATCATCGGGCAAACAGTGACACTTCAAAATTTTTCGTCATCAATCCTGACTTTCATTTCTCTGATGGCGGCCTTTATCGTTTCGCCGGAAAAACCCCTGTGAGTCAGGAACATATACGCTTTTCTCAATATTTTCTCATCACTCAGATCATATTTGCCGAATTTACTTTTCAGAAGCCTTGCTGCCACGACTGAATCGTCGACCTTCCAATCCGACAGCACCTCATCGGCAATTTCATCGGATACTCCCCTGGATATCAGCTCAAGCCTCATCATCTTTTTGGACAGGGGCTTCAGCTTGCTCCTGTCGAAAATATATTTCTGTGCATAAAGCTTGTCATTGATATAGCCTATTGCCATTAGCTCTTCGATGACCTTCTGGATGCAATCCTGGTCATATCCGTCTCTGTGAAGCTTTTCACGTACTTCCTTTTCTGTCCTTATCCTGAGTGCCAGGTATTTTACTGCTTTTGCCTTAGCTTCCCTGACATTGACAGTGTTTTTGATATACTCTATGGTCTCCTGTGTTATCTGTGCTTCCTCATACAGATGCAGCGAGATAAAATCTTCCTCGGAGATGTTAAATGCGAATTTTCCGTCGATATAGACAGACAGTCTGTCCTTGTTTTTTTTGATTTTCTCCACTGATGTGATCTCCAAGGTCAGCCACCCCCTGCATCTGCGCCTGATGTTATTCTATATCGATATCCATGTCATCATCTTCATCATCATGCAAATCCGCCTTGGCACTGTTGGCAAATGCCTGACTGTAATTTTCTCTTATCTTCATTTCTATCTCTTTTGCTATTTCCGGATTGTCCCTCAAATACTGCTTGACGTTTTCTCTTCCCTGGCCTATCCTCTGGCCGTTGTATGAGAACCATGCACCGCTTTTGTTGACAATGTCGAGGCTTACGCCCACATCAAGGATGCTGCCCTCTTTGGAAATACCCTGACCGTATATGATATCGAACTCTGCCTCTCTGAACGGAGGAGCTACTTTATTTTTAACGACCTTGACTCTTGTCCTGCTTCCTATGACCTCCGTGCCCTGCTTGAGCGACTCAATCCTGCGCACGTCCATCCTGACAGATGAATAGAACTTAAGAGCTCTTCCGCCGGGAGTCGTTTCAGGATTGCCGAACATAACCCCGACTTTTTCTCTGAGCTGGTTTATGAAAATGGCAGTGGTCTTTGACTTGCTGATAACACCCGCAAGCTTTCTGAGGGC
>Ga0134092_1003495_pt1 | contig 10490 bp, 10 predicted proteins | sample 3_6taG_FD_94454 | JGI IMG/M metagenome (GOLD analysis project Ga0134092, IMG submission 94454) | Switchgrass degrading microbial communities from high solid loading bioreactors in New Hampshire, USA - 3_6_20_6_A3 metaG | ecosystem: Engineered > Bioreactor > Semi-continuous > Anaerobic >...
AATAACTGTAGGACTTGTATAGTGGGCATTTAAGGTAGATGCCCTTGCCATGCTATACTCATCTTCAGATAATAAGGATTTTAATTGTGCATATTCATTACTGAAACTATTGTTATCCTTGTCAAACACTTCAGATAAACCGCCCCAACCAACATAATGGGATAGGATTTCTTGCTCCTCTTTTGTAGCGGGACGTCGTTCTTGTTCTATAGTCTGCAAGGTGATAATCGCAGCTACATTTCTTGCAAACTTTTCACGCTTATTTCCTTCTCCTATGTGTTCATCAGTAATACGAAAGTTTTCAGTTTTTTCTTGGGATAATTCTGATTGAGGATAAAGGTCTAAAAGTCGTAAAAAGCTTTCCCTGCTTTCTGCCCTAAGTATTGGATATAGCAAAGATGGATCACGTAGGGTAACTCCATAATCCGTAATTTCTTCAATTAAAAAAGGCGTACCATTTTCTAAATATACGGTATCGCCTTTACTATAGGGAATAGGAGTAGTTTCTTCTGTAATGTCATGTGGTATTTCTTGACTTGTTTCTTCTTGTTTTACTCCTTCTTCTGGATTTAACGTAGGGATAGGAATGGGATCAATAGGTTGTTCTATATTATCTCCTACATCAGATACAGGTGGTCTTTCTATAATTCCAGCCTTTTTACGCTGTCCTTCTTCAAACCTTTCTTTTTCTCCAGCAGTCATATAGTGGTCAATGGAAATAAGGTAGTCAATTCTTTTAGCAACTTTACTCCAGTTTAAAAGTAATTTATCATCCCCATCCCTACGGCTATATACAATGCCCTTTGCATCGTGCATTTGATTACTGTTATCTGCTCCTGAAAGAGCATGGCTTCTGCCCCCTGTACCATATTCCTGCTTTAAAAAATCAGCTTTTTCTTTTGGACTGTGAGCTTGTGTGAAATATTCATAAATACGGTATTTTCCATCTTGAACACCACTTCCACTTGTAAGTTCCTTGTCTACTTCGTCCTGTGTAATGAACATCTTATAATCAGAAATGTCGGTAATACTTACATTAAATTCTCGTCTTGGTAACTGTAAATCCTGAATATCAGAAAGTAAGTTTTCAGGCTTGTGAAAATGAAATCTTAAAAGTTCCCTATCCTCCTCATAGGCATGGGTAAAATGCTGTAGGTTATCAGTAATTTTCCTTAGTTCCCTTGGATCACTTAACTGCTGAGCAATAAAACTGGTTGAATCAGGAAAGCCACCCCTGAATATTTCTTCATTAAAGAATTGATTTTTAGCTTTATCAGAAAAATCCTGATGAAGATACCAAAGTCTTTGGGCAATCTCTTGTCTTTCATAGGCTCCTGCCTTGTCTAATATATCCTGTGGTACATATTGTCTATCTCTTAAAAGTTCTTCAATTCTTTCAGCAACTTCTATCCAGCTAATCACTTGCTTTGAATTAGAATAAAGAGCAGTTTCTCCCTTAGCCATATGAATACCATCATCATGAAACCATATAGATAGCTTTTGTCCTTTTATATAAAGTCCTTTTCCACCTTGGTATTCCTTTTGTAAAAAATCGGCCTTTTCTTCTAGTGATTTTTCCTTTTGATAGAATGAAACTATTCTTAATAAGCTATTATTTCTATTACTTCCTGTCCTTAATATAGAGTCAATCTGATTTTGTGGCATAGAAAAAGCGGAGTAAGCAAAAGTTTTATTAAACCCTTTCTTCCCCGCTATTCTTTGTATCTGCTCTTTTTCCGATGGAAAAAGACTTAGTTGTATATTAGTTCCTTCATTATGATTTCCTCTGCCTGTGCTTTCAGATTGTTCATGTATCCCACCCATTCCATCTGATGAGTCATCTTGTCTGGCGGAGTCTGTGCCTTCTGTAAATCTGTCATGATTTGTTCCATCCGTCTGTTTGCCGTCTTGTCTATCTCCAGCAGATGAGGGAACAGTTTCTCCGCTAGGAGTAGGGAATGGAATAATGGTTTCCTGTGTTCCTGAAGATATTGTTTCCTCATTCTTCCGTATTTGCCTAGTGGAATCTGGTTCTTCTTGTCCTTCTGCTCTGTCAATTGGATGTTGGGTATCAGATAATCCCCGTTCCTTTTGTAAGTTATTTCGTTCATATTCCTCGCTCCTTTCACGTTCTGTTTTAATAATGGTAATAGCTATTTCTCTAAGTATCTCCTCTGATTGTTCACTAACTGCTGTACCTAATAGAGCTACGCTATCAGCAGTATTAAAATTAAAGACTGGTAAAAAATCCTCATGTTCAAAGTATTCATCAGTATCCAATCCACATCTTTTCATTAAGGTATATGCAGTGCTGACAGTTGCTGCATCTTCAAAAGCCTTTTGTAGATTGTCCTCATCATATTCTTCTAAAAAGCTGTTTTCTATGAGATAGCCTACATCTATTTTATGATTATCATAATACTCCTTGGACATATTTCTTGCAATCTTATAAAAAGCATCAAAAAAATTATTTTCCTCTAAATTATACTTATCCTTTAGCATATCTAAAATCGGCTCTTTGTGATGTTCTTTCATGTCCCACAGATAAGGATAGCGAGAATTTTCCCTACCACCTGTATCAGAAACATCAAAAACATATCTTAATCTAAGGGTATCTCCAGCGGAGTCAAGTAATGCAATTCCCTTTGAGCCACGGCGTACATATCTATTCATGGTATTGTTCCACAGGTCATACTATGCACAAGCCGTAGCATCAGGTCTTTGTGCATAAATCATAAGCTGGTCATGATAAGGATATTTATATAGCCTTCCCACAGTGGTCAGAAAACCTGTCCAGTCTGCAAGGCTTCTAGTTAAGCTTTTAGCTGTATCTTCTGCCAATTGTGCATAGGTTTGTATTTTAGTTGCCATATTAGTCCTCCTTTACCTCTTGATGAAACACAAAAAGGTAACCTTGCCGTAAAAGACAGGGTTACCTATAAATCTTTATCATCTATAGCAGTTATCAAGCATTCCTAATCAACTACTATAGGTTTATTAACCTACTCAAAGTTACCAACAAGTCCCGGTATAATACTATCAAAATCATCATTACTCATAGCACTTATCTTATCTATAACTGACTTTGTAAGTTCTATAAGTTCCATTTCATCCTGCTCTAAATGGGTCTGCATTTCAGATAGCTCATCAAGCAAACCTTCCCTTGTACCTGTGTTATAGATACATATTAAATTTGTTTCTTCTACCGTAAATTTGTCCATAATCATCGCTCCATTTCTGTACCTATTTGGGGTAGCTTTTTCTGCTTTTCTTTATCTATAGGTGGTTTTGTTTTAAGTTGTTTTACTACAGAAGTTTTCTTTTCTTCTCTTTTTGCCTTTACTGCATTTGCAAGATCTAATAATGAAATATTGCCACCTGCTTTTACAGCCTGCTCTAGTTCCTCTACTGTAGGTATGTTGTTTATTACACCATCTATTTGGTTGTAATTTTGCTCTACTGATTTCTCAGCAGTTTCTAAATAGTTTTGTTGGTCTATCCAGTTGATACGCTCAATCCCAAATATACCATTATGATTATCAATATCCCCACGGTCAAATGCCATTACCTCAGAATCATCTTCATAAAGTAGAAATATGGGTAAGTCCTGTTCAAACAGTTCCTTAGCCCGTTCTCTTGACAGTGGTAGCATTTCATCATCTAAATATCCATAGGAATTTCTGTCTGCAATACTTATAGTAGGGTCAGGCAAAGGATGGCTATGCTCTTGTATAGGCATCATATAGCCAGATTTTACTTCCCCTACTGATTGTGATGAATTAACACCATAGGCTTCTACTGTTTCTAGTACACCTTTTGCCTTAAAGGAATATACCTCATTCTGATTAATACCATTTATAATCAAGTGATCCAAAACTTTAATCCCTAATAAATTTCCTGTCTCTTTTAATCGTCTGGTAATGTTCATATCCTCTGTACTAGGAGTTAAATCCCCTGATGGATGATTATGGCAAAGTATCACGGCATTTGCTTTATTGATGATGGCATTTCTAAAGACTTCCCTTGGATGTACCAGTGAGCTGTTAATGGTTCCAACAGATACAACTTCATAGTCTATAATACGATTTTTTGTATTTAGAAAGGCAACTACAAAGGCTTCCTTATCATATATCTCATCCATTACCGAATGAAAATAGGTGGATGCCTTTTCCGGTGAATTAATTATTGGGTTTCTGGTATTGATAGTACTACTCATTCGATATAAGTCTAGAAAAGCTTGATGTTTTTCCCGCTGAACTGGGGTAGCAAGGAGCTGTGTAGCATTGTCTACCAATGCATTCAAGCCCTTCCTTTGGGCATATTCTATGGCATCATTCTCTTTTACCCCAATAATTCTTGAAAATGCTTGAATATAGCGAAGTTCATCAGTACTTGTCATCTTCATCCACCTCCTGTTCCTCAGCTAAATCCATCAGTAGGAATAAGTCCTTTAGCTTTTCAGCATCCCCTTCTTTAGTAACATATTCCTTGGGATTTTCACGCAGCTTTAATATATCATCTGTTTCCACCTCAATATCTAAAATGGTCTTAATCAAATTTTTAATATCCATGATTTTACCTCCCTTTCTTTGTAGGAAACTCCATTTTAAAGTTTACATACTTATCACCTGTATCATTTAGGATGATGATGGCATCATAGGTTTTACCAGTCTTTTCAGAGTAACATCCATTTAATTCTACTTTGCCATTTTTCAAAAGCTCTCTTACTATGGACTTTGTTAATTTCTTTTTCTTTGCCGTAAAAAATCTATTATCCTTCCATAGAGCAAAACCACAAGTCCTATTTTCACAGCAAAATCCTTTTTTGTTTTCTTTTACATGACCACCACAGCGAGGACATTTACCCATAGATTCTCCTTTCGTGTTTGTAGGGAAAAAGGAATCTGCACCTTCAATAACTTTATAGGTAGATACAAGGTCATTTGTCATATGAGAAATATCTTTTAAAAAGATACTAGGGGAGAGTGTGCCATTTTCAATCTGTTTAAGCTGTACTTCCCACTCAGCAGTAAGTTGTGGTAATTTTATAGCTTCTGGTAAAACAGTAATAAGGGAGATACCTTTATGGGTAGGAATAAAATGCTTTGCTTTTTTCTGCCCTTTACGCTCTGCAAGTCCAATTTTAATGAGTTTTTCTAAAATTCCTGCACGGGTGGCAGGAGTACCAATGCCTTTACGCTCTGTATCTTCTACTGCATTATTAGCATTTTCCATAGCAGAAAGCAAAGTATCATCTGTGAAATGTTTTGGGGGACTGGTTTTACCTTCTTTAATTGTTGCTTTGGCAGGAAAGACTTGCCCCTGGACAACAGGTGGCAGGGCTGTATCTTTTTCCTTCTGCATCTCTTCCTTTTTATTTGTAAGGTAGAGTTTTTCAACTGTTTTCCATCCATCATCAATAATAGTTTTTCCCTTTGTACTAAATACTGCCCCCTTACAATTTGTTGTTATAAGGGTTTCTGCATAGCGGCAACTATTCCCTACTGCACAAACTAAACGCAGAGCAATGAGTAGTAGGGCTTCTTTTTCTCCAAATGGTAAAGAGTCAATATCATAATCCTTTATACTCATGGTCGGAATAATGGCATGATGGTCGCTTACTTTGCTATTATCTACCACCTGTGTCATGTTCATAGGTGGATTTTGGAAGGAAAAAAATCCTGCGGCGGTTTCTACCACAGCAGGAATACTGTCTTTCATATCCTCTGTTACATAACGGCTATCTGTTCGAGGATAGGTAACTAATTTCTTTTCGTAGAGGCTTTGAACATAATCTAAAGTCTGCTCTGCTGTAAAACCAAGCTGACGGTTTGCCTCCCTTTGTAGTGTAGTAAGGTCATATAGTTTAGGTGGCTTTTCTGACTTCTCCTTTCTTTCCACCTTTTCAATGGTAATATTTTCGCCATCACAGGCTTTTCGTAAAGCTTCTGCTTCATGTTTTTCTTGAATTCTTTCTCCTGATAGAGTAAAACTACCTAAGTTTAGCTGTACCATATAAAAAGGTGTTACTTTAAAATTGTTAATTTCCTCCCCACGCCCTACTATCATAGCAAGGGTAGGAGTCATGACTCTGCCCACATTTAAGGTCTGCCCATAAAGAACAGAAAACAATCTAGTGGCATTAATGCCTACAATCCAATCCGCCTTAGCTCTACAAAGTGCCGATTGATAAAGGAGTTCATAATCTGATCCCTTACGAAGGTTTTTAAAACCCTCTTCAATGGCACTTTCCTCCATTGAAGAAATCCAAAGTCTTTTAATAGGTTTCTTGCAAGAGAGTTTTTCATAGACCAGCCGAAAGATAAGTTCTCCTTCCCGACCTGCATCAGTTGCAGCAATAATTTCTGTAACATCACTTAATTTCATCAACTTTCCAATAATCTTCATTTGCTTTTCTTTACCCTTTGAAATTACATACTTCCAATCAGAGGGTAAGATAGGCAAATCTTCATACTTCCACTTAGCATACTTCTCATCATAGAAATCAGCAGAAGCCAGCCCTACCAAATGCCCTACACACCATGTTACAAGATAGCCATTGCCTTCCATATAGCCATCTTTTCTATTATTAGCACCAATAACCGACCCGATGCTTTGTGCTACTGAAGGTTTCTCAGCTATAACTAATCTCATTATTTCCCCTTCCTTTCTTTGCTAGTGGATATAGACTCTTTTTTCCCTGTAGAGCTATCCCTTTTTTTACTCTTTTTATCATTATGAGCAGGAGATGTTTTCTCCGATCCATATCTAGGTATTTGCACCATCATTTTCTCGTAAACACTATCTGTAAAATAGGTCATAGAATATTCTCACTTTCTTCATCTTCTTCAATTTCATCTTCATCCTCAGTTTCATATTCATACTCATCTTCCTCATCATCTTCAAAATCATATTCATCAAGAAAGGTATTGCCCTTAGTATTTGGCTTGTTTTTTACTACCTTAAAATAGTAAAATCCACCGCCACCAATCATGCCCACAATCAGTAGAAGGATCAATGCAGCCCCTATACCTTTATTTTTTTCCTTTTCAGGCCCAGGAGTGGATATAGGGGTTGATGGTTTTCCTGTACATTTGGTAAGGTCATTTCTACATACAGGACAATTAGGGTCAATTTTTCCATCTTCGCAAAGATTGGTACAGCTACATACCTGTGATACTTGTGGTTGCTTTGGGTTTTCCTCATCAATTAAAGCAAGTAAATCTTCTTCATCTACTAGATTTAAGAAGTAGACATTCTCCTTATTTCCAGCACGATCAATGATTAAGTAGAAGTAATTGCCATTCTTTGAAACAAGGGTTACAAATTGCTTATCTTCTGCTTCTTCCTCTGCTATATCATCTACCAAGGTCAAATTGCCATCAGGGGTAAGAGGGACAGCATCAGTTTTTGGCTTTTCACTTTCTTCAGGAATAAGCGATACTTCTTCTTCACTGCCTCCAGCAAAAGCAATTGTTGGAAAAACTGCTAGGCAAAGAAATACTGCCAATAAAACAGCATATATACAAATTTTATTTTTCCTCATGGGTTATTTCCTCCTGTCTTTCAATTAAAAAAGACGCATCACCCTTTTCGCGATACGCCTTTAAAAACTCTGATAATTCACTAGTATTCATTTTGCTACTACGAACAAGTCCTACTATTTCTGTGTTTTCCAGTTCTATTTTTTGCCTTTCCAATTCTCGGAGCTTACTTTGCAAAACAGATATTTTTTCCTTTGTCTTTTTAATATCTAAAATGACTTTTTGTTTTTTCTTGCTCATTAAATTCCTCCTTAATTTAATCTTCCATAGGCATAGAAATGCTCTGTCCAGTAGGAGCTATTAACTGAAGCATACTGTATAGGATTTCCACAATGGATCATCATACCATTTCCTACATAAATTCCAACATGGGATACTGCACCACTACTTGCATAAGTCCCTGTAAAGAAGATAATATCCCCCGGTCTTGCCTCACTTGGTGGAATTTTAGCACATTGATTAAAAATACCTTGTGCTGTTGTCCTGCCAATGTTATAAACCCCTGATTCCCTTAGTACCCAACATACAAAACCAGAACAGTCAAAACTAGTAGAGGGAGAACTACCACCCCATACATAGGGATAACCTAAATACTTTTCTGCCTCTTTAATAAGGGCTACAAAGTCAGGGTCAGTCAAAGCATCAGGTGGTATGTCATAGTCTGTGTATTCACCCTTATTAGGGGCATAGATATTCCCTGCAAATAAATAAGACTTATTACCCTGAGTTTCCATATAGATGCCAAACATTTCATATTCTTCAGGGGTCAAATTATTTGTAGCAAGAATACTGATATCTTTATTTTTCAGGGTTACATGGAGAATATAATAATCATAAGGTACTTCCACAGTATAGGTATCACTATGGGTGTCCCCATTTTCATCTGTCCATGTGTCGGTGCGTGTTTCTGTACGATATCGTACCTGCACCTCTTCACGTGTAGTAAGGGAGTATTGCTGGTCAAATAAACTTTTTAATTCTGCCTGTACCTCTGACTTGGTGTAAACTTGTAATTTGGCAGTTAGATATGAAGCAAGAGTAAAAGGATTATGTCCGATTTCATCTAAATGGTATTGGTATTCATCATAACCGGGATATTCACTCTCAATATTGTCAATACGTACCTGTAATGCCTCCTCCAATAAGGTGTAATCCTCATCTACTGCAATAATATCTTCATCCTCAGAAGTATAAGAAGTACCTACTACACTTTGAAGCCCACCTTCCAGCATAATAGAGCAGGAAGAAACAGCACTCATTAAAATCATAAGCACTACTGCAATTCCAAAGGTAATTAAAAACCCCTTTTTATTTCTGACTATAAACTGTGCAATCTTTTCAGTTCCACTTGCTGTCTTTTTAACTGCTGTTTTTGTATTCTTAGCTGTCTGATGTGCTATCTTAGCACCCTTTCCATATCTATTTGCAAGGTATTCTTTTTTAATTGCCTGCTTTTGCTGCCACCTAGATATTGGATTGGTGGTAGCTTTAGGATTATCCCGTAAACTCTTTTTATAAAGATATTTTACCTCTGCTTTAACTTTCTTTGCTTCTGCTTTGGCAAAGTTCCTATATGGTTTTAATTTATGACTACGGCTAGCACTTTGTATTCGCCTTGCCCCAAACTCTAGTCCTTGTTCCATCTTGTGAGCTGATTCTACTCCTACATTATCCTGTTCACTTTCACGGACTTCCTTATGAATCTTATTAAGCAGTTCCTTTTGGGGAATAGTTTTAACAATATGAGACAGCTTATATGGTGGTTTTGACTTTTCTGTTTCCTCAAAATATAAACGCACCTTTGTTTTACCTGTATCGACATCAAAAGTGCGTTCTTTGGCAAGGCTTTTTTTCTTTGTTATTTTCTCCTGCGCCTTTTCTAGTTTATCCCCTGCTTTTTCCGCTTTTTTCAGTGGTTCTTCCAGTTCAGGGTCCGCTCGTTCTTCTTCGGTAAAGGTAAGCCTTGATACTTTACCCGCAGGGCGAAATGGTCGTTTATTCATAGGACACCTCCTCTACTTATACATCAATATCTTTTATTTTATGGGCATAGAAAAACGCCACATAACAGTAATGTTAGTGACGTTAATATATATGTTTATACTTCATCCCACAAATCTACCGCTTCTTGTTGCGATAGTTTTTGTTTTAAGTCATCAATTTTTTCTACAAAATCATGTAACTGCTCTAATTCTTTTGAATATTGCTTAATTAAGTCTTCTAAATCTTTTGGAAGAGATATACCATAAGCATATGTCATTTTATTATTAGAAATAATTTTCCACTCGTTACCTGAACGCTCATATTGTCCACTCGCCTTAGCATATTTATAATCAACAAGGATACGTCCAGCTTCACCTAAAACAGTTCTTATCCCTAATCGTATATCTTCACCTGCCTTTTTACTATTATTATATCGCTGACCAAACTTGTCCCCACCTGGAACAATATGATAATCAACATGTAACCACAATTTATCATCTTCGAAAGTCTTATCTACAATTTCATCACTAATTGCTAACAAATCAAATAGCCTTTTTTTCATTTCAGATAAGGTTTCTTTACCAAGTTCCTTTGTGTGATCTGGATTATTTTTCACAGCATATTCTACACGGCTTTTTATCTGTTCACTGGCATATGGCTTTATTTGTTCTACTATCTTTTCTCTTATTTCCTGCAATAGCTTAATTTTATTTTTCTCACTATTCTCGTTTATTTCAATTTCTTGTTTTATTTCCTTTACTCCCATAAAATTTACCTCCCGAATGATTTACTATATTATATCATATCATTTAAGAACTTGTAACTATTTCATCTGGCTTAGTGTGATTATCTTATGATAATGTCACCTTGTAAATTATCGTGATAAAATGTCACTATGAAAAACGAGGTGCATTATTTAATGTCTCAAAAACAATTAAACCGTTTCCTTGTTTTGACCAAACT
>Ga0134092_1003499_pt1 | contig 10471 bp, 14 predicted proteins | sample 3_6taG_FD_94454 | JGI IMG/M metagenome (GOLD analysis project Ga0134092, IMG submission 94454) | Switchgrass degrading microbial communities from high solid loading bioreactors in New Hampshire, USA - 3_6_20_6_A3 metaG | ecosystem: Engineered > Bioreactor > Semi-continuous > Anaerobic >...
GACAGGGAGCAACTGATAGGGGCGAGGAAGACCCCGGAGCAGATCGCGGAGGCGATAGGCGCAGACAGCCTGGGCTATCTCAGCGTTGACTGTCTTGTCAGATCTGTGGGCAAGCCCGCGGAACAGCTATGCCTGGCCTGCTTCACCGGGGATTATCCCATGGATGTGCCGCAGGCCGGTAATAAGAAGGTGTTTGAGGGAAGGTAACTACCCGATTTGGTCGCGAATTCTGTATTTGGTCCTTGAATCCTGGTGGAAAAACAGGTTCAGGGATTTTTTTATTTAATTATTGCTATAGAATTTGGAAATATTATAATTAAACTAAACGTCGGTGAATTTTAAAATTAACCGAAGCATAATTTAAGGTGGGAAGCATGAATAGGTTCGATGCCAGTGAAAATATTAACGGTTTTGACAAGACAGGCAGTGTTATAACATTTTCAGATCTTAAAAGGTTGGGGCTGTCTGCATACAATATCAGTTTGATGGTCAGGGAAGGGACACTGGAAAGGATTCGGAGAGGGTTGTACAGAATCCCCGGAAAAGTTGATGAAATGAGTGAAGTACTTGAGGTGTCAAGATTGGTCCCCCAAGGAATACTTTGCCTTCTGTCGGCGCTCTCCTGGCATGAATTGACTACACATATTCCAAAAGAGTATTACGTAGCTATACCTAACAAAGCACGTAAACCAGCACTGCCGGAATATCCGCCAATCCAGGTTTTTTACTTTACCAGCTGCCGGTACAGCATAGGACAGACAACTATTAATGTAAGGGGGGTTCCGGTAAGAGTGTATGATAAAGAAAAAACGATATGTGATTTGGTCTATTACAGGAATAGGATAGGGCAGGACATAGTCCGTGAAGCGCTGGATAAATATATAAGCTCGAAAGACAGGAATATACAGAAACTTATGCGTTATTCGGAAAAACTTCGTGTAAGTGCAATAATGAAGAAATACCTGGAGGTACTTCTATGACAAAGCCGATAAAGAACATGGCAGCATCCGTCCGATCCCGCTTAATGCATAAGGCTAAAGAAATGAATATGACTTTTGATGAAATTATGACTTTGTATATGCTTGAAAGGATGCTTTACCGATTGTCGGTTTCCAGGTATTGCAATCAGTTTGTGCTTAAGGGAGGATTATTTCTCAATGTACTTTTTGAGGAGCAGCACCGTACGACAAAGGATGCAGATCTGTTGGCGAAACAGCTTTCCAACCAGTTGGACATAATAAGTAATATCTTCAGTGAAATTTGTAGTCTTGATTGCAATGATGGACTGATATTCGATTCTGACAACCTACGGACGGTCCGCATTAGAGAAGATGCAGATTATGAGGGTGTACGTGTTAATGTTGTGTGTTATTTAGGCCAGGCGAAGAAAGAACTCCAAATTTAGTGCTATTATAAACGAAGATGAATTTTTTGGGACATGGTTGCCAGAGCAATGTATATGGGAAAAGAATATGCATTCTACAAAATGAGATATATGAGTGGTTGTTTGCCATAATTGCTTTTGTTGCGATCATGTATATGGAATGATTTCCGTGCTGATGCCGGTAACTTCGCAGGAGCCCTGGCTTTCAATGAAGTTGGCGACGGAGTTCATCATGCTGTCCAGGTGGCCCGCCTCATTTGAGATAAATACAAAGCCCAATCCGCAGCAGTTCCAGGAATCAAGCCTGCCGGTCTCGGCCGCGGCAGCGTTGAACCTGTTCCTGACCCTTTCAATGATACTTCTGACGACACGTCTCTTATCCTTGAGCGACTGAGCTTCGCCGATAAAAAGCTCTATCTGCAGAACACCTATGAACATATCGGTTCCCCCGGAAAATACCTGGTTTTTTTATATCTTACTACAGTTTATGCACTTATGCCATGGCGATACGGTCTTTCTGACACGTTTTCATATCTGGCAAATGTTATCAGCGAATGTCGGATACGGGAAATCAGAAGGATACTTCTGTATTTTTGTTGTATTAATATCATAATTTTACTGTGGGTCGCGTTTATCCGCCGGCCAGCGCCAGCGTATCGCCATAGCCCGTGCACTCATCCGCAGACCCAAAATCCTCGTACTTGATGAGGCCACTGCCCACCTGGATGTGGATACCGAACGGCTTATCCTGCAGAAGCTGCTTACGCAAAGGGCCGGTTCACGATAATATTCGTTACTCACAGGACCAACAGCATATGCGATTTCGATTACGTTTACGTTTACAGGATAAGCAAGTCAGGGCAGGTGGAGGCTGAGTGTCACTGAATCCGTATCAGTGACGTGGCATGCGAATAATGCGGAACAGGATGATTGCCTTTGGTTATAGTGGAATGCAGGCGTCCAGTTATCGAATTTCCAGATTGAGAACCATGGAAGTATACACTATAATAAGATAAAACAGGCAACTGAAAGATCATTAAAGTTACGCATGTTATCCTTGCATTGACCTTTCGCGGGCTCAGGACTGTATAATCAAAACCTGACCAAACGGAGGCTTGTTTTGTTGTTAAACTGAAAGTATATAAAAGCATGACGAGGACATAAGAGGATTTTGAGCCCCTTGAACCGGGGAGAGTCAGAATGTACGCGTGATCACGTAAGTAGCCTGGTGGAGCAGCGACTGAAGTTCCGCAGGGAGAAAAACTATGAACAGGCGGATATCATAAAGCGCGAATTGCTGGATATGGATATCTCGCTTGCAGACACAAAAGACGGTACGGAGTTCGAGATACAGATATAGCCGGTCCGTAAACAGATCGGATAAATAACAGCTGCCTGACGGATACCGCATGCTTTGCATGCATTTGATATATCAGAAAACGTCCGGATCAGCGAGGTCTTCCATGAAGGAAAACAATCACTGGGTGCAGGAAATTCTGAAAGACAAGGGAATAGCGCTGGTTGGCTTTGCGGACCTGTCGGAACTGGATCCCGAAACCCGGCTCGGATACCGTTATGGCATCTGTATAGCCATTGCCCTGCGCGCGTTCCCAAGTACAACGAGCATACCGTCACGGGAGTATTATGGCGCGTACGAAAACGTGAGCGCGAAGATCCGCGAAGCAAGTCTGTTTCTTGCTGAGAGGATCGGGGAGCGCGGCTTTGGCGCCTACTCTCTTGCCAATGAGAAACAGAATGATAAATTCAGGACCAGGCTGCCTGCTAAAACGCTGGCGACGCGGGCGGGCCTTGGCTGGATAGGGAAATCGGCCACCCTGGTCACAAGGGAATAGGGCAGTGCAGTGAGGCTCAGCGGCGTACTGACCGATATGCCGGTGGCTGCCGGAACTCCCGTCAGTGAATCGTTTTGTGGCGACTGTGAAGAATGCGTCAGGCGCTGCCCAAGTCAAGCCATCAGGGGGAAAGCGTGGAGCCTTCACATGGACAGGGATGACCTGCTGGATGCGGCCGTTTGCAAAAAGACTATCATCGAGCGTGGGGAAATGATAGGCATAACTGTGGAAGCCTGCGGAGTCTGCATTTCGGTGTGCCCGTGGACGAAACGGTATATTTCGCGAATAGGAGCGAATTGAAGCTGCTTCTTATTCGGGAAGGGGGTAAATCCATTATGAAAAAAATCAAATCGTTAACCCTGATCCTATTGGCAACCATCGTCCTTGCCGGATGTGCCGGACAAAAAGATCGGCCTGACATAGTGATAGAACTGAAGCCAAACAAATTCTCTCTCAGTAAAATCGGGCAGAAATTCGACCTGATTTTTACAAACACTACCGATGAAGTCATTCAAATCCCGGCAGATCCTCCTGCATTGGAATATTTTGATGGCAATGGATGGATCGAGTTACAACAGAATATTCAATACGTGGCTAAATATAACGATACATGGATTATTCAGCCCGGTGAAAAGCAAATCCACGAATCTAAATCGTTGAGTTCGTGGCTGAGTGCTTATGATTTCGATTATGTTCCCGGAAAATACAGGTTCAGGTTCGGCGAATGGTATGGCGAGTTCACGTTGACAGAATAAGCGGGCCGAATATGTCACATACACCGTTGGACAACAACCGCTGGGTGGAAGAGGTACTGAAGGACAGAGATATAGCGCTGATAGGTTTTGCAGACCGGTAAGGGAGCAAGCTGGACGTAAGGAAAAAAGCAGGGAATGCCGGGCAGGGCAAATACTCATGTTGCCGGCCCGGCATTCAGAATCATCGCTTAGCGATCCGTGCCTGGAGTTCCGAAACAATACGGGGAAGTTCCCTGTCCCCGTGTTTCACGACTATGCGGTAAGTGCCCCGCATGGAAGTTATCTCGATGAACCTGCGTCCCGAAATCAAGTATATTATGCAGAAAACGCATACGGCAGCCGTAAGGATCATGATGGCTGTGACGACAGTTTGCAGCGTGTTGTAGAGATCGCTGCCGGTGTCCCGGATTTTCTCCCCGACGTCCTGGGCCGTCTTGTATGCGCTTTGCAGGCTGCTGAAATCAAGCGAATCGATTTTTCTTCCTATACCGGAGCGAACGCCTGACAAAACCAGTATGAGCAGTGAACCCAACAGGAGAACTATGTACATGATCCTTTTTGAACGGCGCTTTACATAATCCACTGAAAGCAGGTCCCTGTAGGGAATCGTAACTGTACCGTCCTGCTTCGACAGGAAGCCGTTGGATACTGTATAATACTTTCCCTGGATCTGAACGCTGTCACCAGACAAAACCAGCTTAGTGTTTTTCACCTTTATACCTCCCGCTTAATCATGCAGCCAGAACATCAATGCCCGCGAAAGCCTCAGCGATTTATCGAACCTGCGGGCGTTAAGGAAAACGCATAAAAACGGTATGGAGCACATGATGACATCCTTGATGAAAAACCTGAAAATATACTTGTAGTCTGTAAACAAGAGAACCAGCAGATGCACTGCCGGAACGATGATGGCCAGCATCGCGGCGCGCTTCAGCAATTTCGGCGTGCCTACACTCACCCACACAAAAATCAAAAATGCCAGCGTAAAAAGATAAAGAAATGGCAACACACTAAAGAAATTCATAAGCTGCCTCCTCACCAGACCAATAACACATAGGCCACGATCCAGATTATAAACAAAAGATGATACCAGATGGCGCCCCACGTCTTCCGGTAAATCCTGGCCTGCCTTGCCTCCATCTCCCGGGCGGCGGCATAAGCAGCCTCGCGTTCCCCGGTAATGTCGCGTGGCGCATCTGCTGCAACGTACTGTTCGCGCGGGAATGACAGCACGTAACCGGTGCTGGTCATTACCTGCTCGACATATACACGGAATGAAACGGCGTTGTTGTTCGGAAGGGGCAGAAGCTGTTTGGTGCCAAAAGCTTCGCCGACCGGCACGACAACGTTGTACTCGGCCGCTATTCCAGGCGTCTGCCCTGGGTAGGCCGGCTTGCCCTCACTGTCTGATGCCTCTATGTAGACCTTTACTGACGTGACAGGCACTGCCCCTATATTGGCTAACTTCAGCTGCAGGTAATATGTATTTGTCTTCGTATCCAGCAGAACGGCGCCCTTTTCAAGCGCAACGGGGCAGGCCGGCGAATCAACCGTGCTGGTAAATTCGAACTGGCGGATATATCTGTCTGCCATGGGGATGCAACTCCTTCCTTAAAGATCCGGAATTTCGTCTTCATCGTCGCTGCTGCTGACAAAACCCTGTTCGACTGCAGCTTTTCTGTAGATATTGTCCTTGGCAAGATGGATGTTGCGGATGAAGTCGTCCTGTTCGTGCTGCTGTATCCACCGTACATCAAAAGCGATATTTCCGCCTGCATATTCGACGCACAGCAATGTCATGCGCTTTATGAAATACATGACCAGGAATACGATGAAAAGTATGAACCCAAGCGCCATGAACATGATAGAAGCGCCGTCATCCCCGGTCGTTGCGGACATGAAGATCGAGAGAATGATTCCAAGGATTACAGACAGGACACTCCACCAGATATAATGGAGCGGCCGGTAAAATACGTACCCGGTCCCCGTTATATCGCGGGTGTTGACGACCTTGCGCTGCCTGAGGGATACGAAACGGCCCTTGTTGTTGAGTGAATATACAGAACCACTGAAATAGACGCGCTTGTTTGTCAGAGTTGCTCCGGCACGCTTGTTGCCTGCGCCGGAAATGGTATTTGCCAGGTAGCCTGTGCCGATCGTGCAGATCTGGTGTTCATCAGGTGCAAAGAATGTACCGCCATACTTGCTGCTGTTGTTCATGATCATTCTCCTCTCATTGTTTGTATTTTTATGGACAGTTCCGCATGCTTGCCGGCACAGTCCATACTGTACTGCGTCATGTTGCTTCTGAGTATTGCTTCATGCTGAGCAGGAAATCTGACAGTGTATTCAGTTGTTACTACCTTAGCTACCCGCAGCTGCTATGTGATGGTCACGGTGTAACTATAACCCCCTGTGATGCAATCGGTCCGTATTCAGCTTAATCCTGCTGAAAACTGCTGAAAAAGCAGCTTTCAACTTTTACCATTATATTACATATATCGGCATATGACAACAAAATCTTCATTCTGAATATATTTGACACATGAACAAATGTTCAGTAAAATGAAACTGCGATCACGAAAGCAGCAGATCGTTGTATCCTACAGATCGTATAAGGGATGCGAGGCAATACCGCGTGTGCACAAGTTTTAACTATTGATAACACTGGCTTGCCTGTCGATGAAACTATTATGAGGATAATGTATATACAGCAAAAAAATCAGAAACGGAAGGGTTAATATGGGGAACAGGAACACAGGACTGAAACACAGACACATTATCGAACAGATGACACTGTCTGAGAAATGCGGATTGCTTTCAGGAAGGAACATGTGGAGCACCAAGCCCATTGAACGGCTCGGTGTCAGGTCAATCTGGCTTTCAGACGGTCCAACGGGCGTCAGGAAGCAGGCCGATCAGGGCGATCATCTCGGACTGAATGAATCATTACCCGCCACGTGCTGGCCGACGGCATCTGCCCTTGCGTGCAGCTGGGATCCGGAACTGTGTGAAAAGGTCGGCAGTTTGCTGGGAAAGGAGGCCGTTTCACAGGGAGTAGACGTGGTTCTCGGCCCCGGCCTCAACATCAAGCGCAGCCCGCTCTGTGGACGCAATTTTGAATATTACTCCGAGGACCCTTACCTCTCGGGCAAACTTGCGGCGGGATTCATCAGGGGCATACAAAGCAACGGCATTGCCGCATGCGTGAAGCATTTCGCAGCCAACAGCCAGGAACTGAACCGCATGAACAATGACAGTGTGGTAGATGAGAGGACGCTTCGCGAGATCTATCTCACGAACTTCGAGATAGCAGTAAAGGAAGGCAGTCCAAAGGCACTCATGACTTCGTACAACAGGGTCAACGGGACATATGCCAATGAAAACGAACATCTGCTCCGGGATATACTGGCCGGGGAATGGGGCTTTTCGGGCATGGTTATGAGCGACTGGGGAGGCTCCAACGATCACGTGGAAGGCGTCAGGGCCGGAAGCCACCTGGAGATGCCCGGAACAGGCGGAGACAGCGACCGCCAGCTGGAACAGGCGGTAAGAGAAGGGCGTATTTCCGAAGAACTGATCGACCAGCGGGTAGATGAATTGCTGGACATTGTCTTTTCCGTCCCGATGCACGAACGTGAACCCTTCGATGCTGAATCCCACCATGAGATGGCGGAAAAAGCTGCTGAGCAGACCGTGGTCCTGCTCAAGAATGAGTCACAGGTCCTGCCGCTCAAAAAAGGCGCTAAAGTTGCTGTAATCGGTGATTTTGCCGCAAATCCGCGTTACCAGGGAGCCGGCAGCAGCCAGGTCAATCCCACCAGGCTGGAAAGCGCGCTGGATGTCATGGACAGGTTCGAACTGGAATTTATCGGGTATGCTCCCGGATTCAGAAGGAACGGCGAGCCGGACGACAGGCTGGCAGACCAGGCCGTGGAACTGGCAAAGCAGGCGGAAGTCGTGCTTTTGTACATGGGATTGCCGGAGATCTTTGAAACCGAAGGCATGGACCGCGAGCACATGCGTCTGCCTGACAACCAGGTCACGTTGCTGCGTAAACTCGCTGCTGTCAACAAGAATATCGTGGTCATCCTGGCGGCGGGAAGCCCTGTAGAGATGCCATGGGCAGATGACTGTGCGGCTCTTGTTTACGGCGGCCTGGCAGGACAGGCGGGAGCGGCGGCCCTTCTGAAAGTCATTACCGGGCAGGTCAATCCGTCCGGCAGGCTGTCCGAAACCATCCCGCTGCGCTATGAAGATATGCCTGTCAGCGCTTATTACCCCGGCCGGCAGTACAGTTCTGAATACCGCGAAGGCCTGTACGTTGGCTACAGGTATTTTGAAACAGTGGGCAAAGAAACACGTTTTCCCTTCGGGTTCGGGCTAAGCTACACTACTTTTGAATACAGCGACCTTGCCGTAACCGAGCAGCAGGTCTCGCTAACGCTTAAGAACACAGGCAAAATGGCAGGGGCCGAAGTGGTCCAGGTTTATATCGGATGCCCGGACGGGAAAGTGTTCAGGCCGGCAAAGGAACTGAAGGGCTTTGCTAAAGTGTACCTTGAGCCCGGTGAAAGCAAAACCGTCACCATCCCTCTCGATGACAAAGCTTTCAGGTATTTCAACGTGAAAACAGGACACTGGGAGAAGGAAATCGCGGCGTACAGAGTCATGGTGGGGGCAAGCGTGCAGGACATCCGTCTCACCGGAACGGTCGAGATAAAGGGGACCGATGCACCATGCCCGTATGATCCGGCGACCATCCCGTCCTATTATTCAGGCCGTGTGGAAAATGTATCGCAGGTCGAGTTTGAAACCTTATTGGGACATCCCGTCCCCGAATCCAACTGGGACACGGGCAGGCCATTGGGCATAAACGATGCGCTGTGCCAGATGTACTATGCGAAATCCTTGCTTGCCCGCCTGGCATACAAATACATGGAACGTTCCAAAAGAAAAAGCATAGCAAGCGGGAAACCCGATATCATGGTTTTGGTCTTTTATCATATGCCATTCCGGGGTCTTGCAAAACTGACCGGCGGCAAGGTCACCATGGACATGGCACATGCCCTGCTGGAAATCGTGAACGGGCATTTCTTCAAAGGTTCCAGGCAGCTTGTCCGTGCATATTTTGCAGCAAGGAAAGCGAAGAATCAATTGAAAAAAATCAGTGGGGCAACAACTGGAAACACAGATGTTTCTGTTTGACTCACTTTTTTATGAAGTTGACATAAGTTAGCTTGAACAAGCTATTACAACATTGACGATTTCGTTTATGTGATGAAACGGTCACTAATACAATGAGGATTTATAGAGAGAATAAAGATGGATAACGTATTTTTTTGGGAAATCACGGACTGGAATTCCTGGGGGAGGGTGTTCCAGTCCATTCCTTCCTTTGAGAAACTACAATCGTTATAGTATGTCATCGGAAATAATACCAAACTGCACACCATACATTGACTAATTCCTTGTAAATACTGTATGGTATAATGAATGTAATCTATACTATCAAATGGATTAACACATAGCACTATTAAGTCAGATTGCAATCCCATAAGAAATGCATTTTGCTTTACTGGAAATGTATCAAGCATATATGAGCTAAAAGGAATACTATTAGCTTGTCCTGCAGCAAGGATTATATCATTATTCTCACAAAGTTCATAAACCATCTTGTTAACAATTTTGATTTTCTGATGTTCTGTAACATCCAACAGATATATTTTGTACTCGGCATTTGGATCCAACGATGACGTAGGTTCATCCAAAATTAGAAATGGAGCATCTTTAAAAACAGCCCGTATGATTGCCAGCTTCTGCATCTCTCCGCCAGACAAATCTTCTCCGTTTTCATCCATCGCTGTATGTTCAGTATATAACTGCAGGAACTTTCCCGACGTTTTCAAGGAAAGTCTGCATTTCATTTACATAACCTATTGACTTTTATATATGGGTAAATGCTAGACTAAATGTATCAACGCATACTCAGATAGGGGAAGACAAGTTGAGGTTATTGAAGGAAATATACAGGAAGGACAATCTGAACTTATCAGGCAGAACAATTTGCAGGGAAGCTGTCAGGGGCATCATCCTGCAGGGGAACAGGCTGCTGATGGTGTATTCTTCGAAAATCGGAGACTACAAGTTCCCCGGCGGGGGTGTCGAAGCCGGAGAAACCCATGAAGAGGCGCTCGTTAGGGAGATCCGGGAGGAATGCGGGGCCGAAGTCACAGCTATCCGCTCCGGGTTCGGCAAAATCATCGAGTACATGAAACCCCAGGAAAAAGAGTATGACGTTTTCAAAATGACGTCTTACTATTACCTTTGCGATGCAGGACCTGTCCTGGGAGACCAGAACCTGGACGACTACGAGGAGAAGCTGGGATTCATGCCGGTATGGGTCGATATCGACACTGCCATGGAAGCAAACAAGGCAGTTATCGAAACCAAAAAACAAGATTGTCCCAGGTGGACGC
>Ga0134092_1003506_pt1 | contig 10451 bp, 9 predicted proteins | sample 3_6taG_FD_94454 | JGI IMG/M metagenome (GOLD analysis project Ga0134092, IMG submission 94454) | Switchgrass degrading microbial communities from high solid loading bioreactors in New Hampshire, USA - 3_6_20_6_A3 metaG | ecosystem: Engineered > Bioreactor > Semi-continuous > Anaerobic > Digestate...
AACAAAACAAAAAAGGTTTAGCTGCCTTCGACGGCAGTAAACCTTCAGCACTCTTAGCAGGAGCAATTTGCCTAGCAGCCAGAACAACTGCCGCAATTTCCCCCGCTACAGCCGGAAGTACTGTTGGAGCCATGAGGTTTGTTGTACAAAAAGCCAGTAAATAACTGTCTGACCTTCTGACTCCCACACTCCGGACAGCGAGCTTCATCTTTTTTACTTAAACTTAGAAATAAAGTAAACCTCTTACCACAATCTTCACAGACATAATCGTAAGTAGGCATTGACTAAACCCCTTCTTTCAGCTGACAATTTTAAGTTTTTTAATTTGTTCATCATCAGTAATGACTTCCTCTATTAAAACCCTAAGGTTTTCAGCTAACTTCAATTCATAAGGTTCTTTGACTTTCTTGTCATGTTGAAATAAAATACGCACATTAGGACGGGTTGATAACCCTTTGGGTGTAAATGTAACTACCCCGATTTCTCCCGTATTTAATCTTACGATGGTTCCCACCGGATAAGCTGCTATATTGCTTAAGAAAACTTTCAACAGTTCATAGTCAAACAGCTTTCCTCCTGAACCGGCCAGCAATTCGTAGGCTTCATGGGGTAAAAAGCCTTTACGGTAAACCCGGTCTGCTGTTAAAGCATCAAACATATCGGCCATCCCGACGATCTGGGAAAAGGGATGAATTTCAGGCCCTTTTAGGCCCTGAGGATAGCCTGAACCGTCGAACTTTTCATGATGCTCATAAATAATTCTCTTGGATAAAGGGTTCATGTTTGGATGTCTTTCTACGATGCTTAACCCAAATTCAGAGTGTCGCTTAATAACTGCATATTCCTCCGGTGTTAAAGCAGCAGGTTTATTAAGTATTTCCGTAGGAATTAAAACTTTTCCCACATCATGTAAAATAGCTCCTATTCCTAACTGATAAAGAGAACTATCACTTAAGCCCATGGCAACGCCTGTTAAAATCGACAAGACAGCAACATTGACAGAATGTCCAAAAGTATAAGAGTCGGTAGAGCGTATGTCGATCAGGTTAACCATCAGCGATTTATTGCTTAAGATATCCTTAATAATATTTTGAATGGTTTTAGCAAGTTTTTTACTGTTTACCAGCAGGAAACGGCCGGAGTTAGCTTCCCTTTTAATCGTAACCAGCATTTCCTTGACCGTTTTTATAGCTTCGATTCGCGTTTTCTCTGAGATTACGTCTTCAACTTCTATATCAGGGATAAGGGAATCTTCGACATAAATTGCAGTTACATTAAATTTTTCCAGTTGAAAAATATAGCGCTGCTTAATAACACTGCCTGCACTCAACAAGACAAACCCGTCGTCGCTGTAAACCGTTCTGGCAACTATCATCCCGGGTTGTAAATGTTCTATAGATATCCTCCGCACCGTCAGACCTCACAATTCACATAATAAATTCAAAGACTTTTATATGAACTCCTGCTTTAAATTCTAGCAAAGACTTAGCTAAAAAGGAAGAAATTAATCATAAAAAGTGGCTATCCTTAAAAGATAAGCCACTTAAAACTAACCTTTTTGATTATTAATCTCGCTTTTCGTCGTTAAATTGTTCGGAGGAGTTTTATAAGGGTTTTTCTTGAGCATTTTCTCCTGAGCCGTTAATTCTCTGGAAGCAGGATCCGGAACAAGTTCTCCTTTAAATTGTTTTTGAATAGGGGGAGTTTTTAATTTTTGATCATGATCGGTAAATCGAACCATTTTATACCCTCCTTAAAGTAACCTAAAAGAATAATCTTCGAGATTATGGTTCCCGTTACAAGGAAGGCTGATACATAGCAGGAATTCTTCTTAAACCAGAACCGTTGCAAAACATCTCTAGTATTTTTTAAAGCCAAACCTGCTAATGGCAAAAGTTAAATTAATGAAAATAAAAGGACGCAATTTTGCGTCCACTTTAATTAACAGAGACTACTTCTTTTATTTCTGGAACTTCTTCCTTTAGCACCCGTTCAACACCGTTTTTTAGAGTTAAAAGAGCCATGGGACAACTCCCGCAAGCACCTTGTAGTCTCACCTTAACTACATTATCGTCAGTAACTTCAACCAGTTCTACATCACCGCCATCAGCTTGTAAGCTTGGACGAATTTTGTTTAAGGCAGCTTCAATTTTTTCTCTCATGATTATTCTTACCTCCTCCCTGGAATATGCTTATTATACCACACCGAAAAAATTGTATGTGCAATAAATGTAGAATTTTCAGGTATAATATTAATTACAATTTGGCAGAAAACTAAGACATTAATTTTACTGGTATTATTGTAGCACACCATGTTATTATAAGTTAAAATTTTTGCATAACAACAGGCACTTAGGAGAGCAGCAACAATGAGAGAGTTTTTGACGCTGAAAGATTTTTTTAAAACTCATAAATGGTATTATCTTTTTGGCATTTTAGGGTTGATAGCGGTCGATTTACTCCAATTGATCCCACCTCAAATTTTGGGAAAATTGGCCGATTTATTCCAGGCAGGAAGCTTGACTCCAAGTGTCATTCAATCTTCCGCTTTACGGTTGATCGGTATTGCCGTCCTCATCGGCCTACTCCGCTTTGCTTGGCGCTATCTGATCCAAAAAACAGTCCGTTCCTTAGAAACATATTTGAGGGACCGCCTTTACAGCCATTTGCAAACCTTGGAACCCACTTACTACGACCACCACCGAATAGGTGATCTGATGGCTCACACCACCAATGATGTTAATTCAGTCCGGACTGCCTTTGGGCTGGGGATAGTCATGGTCATTGATTCTTCGGTCTTAACGTTAGCTACTGTAATCTTAATGCTTAAGACCATTGACAGTCGCCTGGCGCTCTTATCCCTTCTTCCTCTACCTTTGGTAGCTCTAATGGCAACTTTGTTCAGCAATCCTTTACATGAACGTTTTTTACAAGTTCAAGAAGCTTTTAGTCAGCTAACTGAAGATGTGCAGGAAAGCATCTCCGGTATGCGGGTTATTATCTCTTATGCCCAGGAAAAATTTACGGCTGCAAGATTTAAGAAAGTTAACCTACTAAATGCCCAGGCAAACATCCACCAGGCAAAATTATCAAGTCTTATTCACCCCTTGGTGAATTTTTTTTCGTCCTTAAGTTTTATTATTGTTTTAGGCTATGGCGGAATTCTCGTCCTGCGCCAGGAGACCACCTTGGGCAGTTTAGTCAGATTAAACAGCTACATTTCGATGCTCACCTGGCCGATGATGGCCCTTGGCTATGTTTTCAGCGTCATCCAAAGAGGGATCGCTTCCCAAGCTCGGATAAACGCCATTCTCAATACTGAACCACAAATTAAAAATACCCCGGATAATATAATACTGTCTCAGCCTCAAGGGAGGATAACCATTAAGGATCTAACTTTTTGCTATCCTGGAAGCAGTCTGCCGGCTTTAAAGAATATCTCTTTGGAAATCAAACCCGGAGAAACTTTAGGAATTGTAGGCCGCACGGGCAGTGGTAAAACTACTTTAGTAAGTCTTTTACTTAGGCTTTATGAACCGCCGGCCGACACCATTTTTCTGGACGGTTATGATATTGTAAAACTTAACTTAGAGAGTTTAAGAAGATCTTTCGGTTATGTACCTCAGGATGCTTTTCTTTTCTCCACTACCCTCGAAGCCAATATTCTCTTCGGCAGGCAAGCAACTGAGGAAGAACTGGCTCGCGTTTGTGAAGTAAGCCAGTTGTCCAAAGATCTGCCCCAGCTTCAGCAAGGTCTTAAGACCGTGATAGGTGAACGGGGAGTTACCTTGTCTGGGGGGCAGAAACAGCGGGTTGCCATAGCCAGGGCTTTACTTGGTCGGCCCAAACTTCTGATTTTCGATGATGCCCTATCGGCAGTTGATACCAAAACAGAGGATGCTATTTTAAAAGGATTAAAGGAGGAGGCCAGAAATCGGACTACCATTATGATTGCCCATCGTATCTCCTCCATTCTTCATGCCGATAAGATAATTTATCTCGACCAAGGGACCATTCTGGAACAAGGCACCCATCAGGAGCTATTAGCCAAAAAAGGTGCCTACTTCCGACTCTACCAAAAACAGTTGTTGGAAGAAAAACTGACCACAGAAGGAAAGGACTTGAATAATGGAAATTAAAGTGTTTAAAGAAAAGACCAATCAAGATAGGTCTTTTGATTTCCGGCTTTTGAAGCGTCTTCTTACCTATATTAAGCCATATACCTTTCAAATCATGGCCGCCTTTCTGCTCCTTTTCTTTATTACCTTAGCCGACTTGGCTAGACCCTATCTGATCAAGGTGGCCATCGACAACCATTTATCTGTTTTCGCCAACGATCCTGCCAGTTTTCAGGAGCATACCAAGGATCTTTTAAAGTTAGTCATCTTTTACTTACTCCTGGCTACGGCTTCCTTTGGGCTTAACTACGCTCAGGCTTTGCTCTTACAGGTCACCGGCCAACGGATTATCTTTACTTTAAGGGAACAGGTCTTTAATCATCTGTTAAAACTGGATATAGCTTTTTTCGATGCTAACCCGGTGGGCCGGCTGGTTACCAGGGTTACCAACGATATTGAAAATCTCCAGGAGATGTACTCAGGAGTAATCGTAACCCTCTTTAAAGATTTTTTCCTGCTTTTGGGCATTATCATCGTAATGCTAAGGCTCAACACAGTTTTGGCCCTTGTCTCTTTTCTCGTCCTGCCCTTAATTATACTTGCTACCGTTATCTATCAAATATACGCCCGTCAAGCCTTCAGATCCATCAGAAAAGCTTTGACAGAGCTAAACTCATTCTTACAGGAACACCTGTCAGGAATGAAACTCATCCAAAGCTTTAACAAAGAGGCCTATAAGTATGAAGAGTTTAATAAATACAACATGCTTTTACATAGAGCTAACATGGTTGAACTTCTATCTTTTTCTACCTTTAGGCCTTCCATGGATTTAATATATGCTCTTGCCTTAGCCTTACTTATCTGGTACGGAGGCGGAAAAGTAGTTCAAGGCTCGGTTTCTTTTGGTGTCCTCTACGCTTTTATAAACTATATCGAGCAATTCTTCTACCCTATTAACGACTTAACGGAAAAGTACAGCATTTTACAGTCAGCCTTTGCCTCTGCCGAGCGGGTCTTTAAATTGTTAGATCAAAAACCGGCTATAACCGACCCGGTCAATCCACAAACTCTAAATCAAATAAAAGGAAAAATCGAATTTGACCACGTCTGGTTTGCCTACCAAGGTGAAGACTGGGTGTTAAAAGATGTTTCCTTTACGGCGGAACCAGGTCAGACTTTTGCCCTAGTAGGAGCAACCGGTGCCGGCAAGACTTCAGTGATCAACTTGCTCAACCGGCTTTACGATGTCCAAAAAGGTGAAATACGCATTGATGGTATTCCCATTAAAAACATCCCCCTAGCTGATTTGCGTCGGGCTATTGGGGTAGTCATGCAGGATGTCTTCATCTTCGCCGGCACTGTGGCTGAAAATATCAGCTTGGGCAATCAGAATCTATCCCTAGAAGATCTGAAAAGAGCAGCCGAATATGTACATGCCAACCACTTTATTGAGCGGTTGCCCAGAGGATACAAAGAAGCGGTTGTGGAAAGAGGGGCAACCTTTTCCACCGGGGAAAGACAGCTGTTAGCTTTTGCCAGAGCCTTAGCCTACAACCCGGCCATATTAGTGCTGGATGAAGCTACGGCCCATATCGATACTGAGACTGAAATCTTGATTCAAGATGCCTTGAGGAAACTTTCAGCCCAGCGTACCACTTTGATCGTAGCTCACCGGCTATCTACCATTCAGAATGCTGACTGTATCTTAGTTTTTCATCACGGCCGTTTAGTCGAGTCCGGTTCTCATCAGGAACTTTTAGCCAGAAAAGGACGATACTATCGACTTTACCAACTACAATATCAAGAAAATGAAAATGCGGAAGGCTAACCTTCCGCACCTGTTCCTTTGCTTACCTTGCTGGGGTAACAGCTTTCTACCAATATTACTTTTATATTAAGAGTATAGATGAGATGAAAGGAGATAACACAGCAAACCGGTTAAAAGCTTAAACACTGCTTTTTTTAGGTAGAAGAAGCAGTAAGCTCCAAGTTCATGCTCCCGGTACCATAACCATGTAAATCTAAGGTTACAAAGGTAAAGCCTAATTCTTTAATCTTCGTCCAAATAACCTGGCGATTAGCCACTACCGAGAGAATCTGCTCAGGCTCAACTTCAATCCGGGCAATATTACCATGATGTCTGACCCTAACCTGACCGGAACAAAACTCCCGGACTATTTCTTCCGCCTTTTCCACTTGAGCCAACCTTTCCGGGGTAATATACAATCCATAAGCTAAGCGGGAAGAAAGACAGGCTGCACTAGGTTTTTCCCAGGTAGGCAGTCCCCACTCCTTGGAAATCTGCCTGATCTCTTCCTTGGTAAAACCAACTTCCAATAAGGGACTTCTAACCTGCTTTAGCTCCTGCAGGCTTTTTAAACCTGGCCTGTAATCGTGTAAATCATCAGCGTTACTTCCTTCGATGAGCCATTTATAGCCGTTTTCTTCCGCCCATTTAAGCAACTTGCCGTAGCGCTCTTTTTTGCAAAAGTAGCAGCGATCAGGGCCGTTCTTTTTAAAGTCATCGTTATTTAATTCGCTAACTTCGATCAATACATGCCTGATGCCAATAGAAGCGGCCAAGGATAAAGAATCTTTTTCTTCCCAGGCCGGGAAAGTTTCCGAACAGCAGGTCACGGCTACAGCCTGGTCGCCTAAAACTCGATAAGCCGCTGCGGCTAAGAAAGTGCTGTCTACCCCACCGGAAAAAGCTATTACAACACTTTCCAGTTCCAGTAATAGTTTATTTAAGTCTTCTAATTTTTGTTGTAAAGCGTCACACAGCATCTAATCACTCAACCTTTTTCTAGCAATTGATATAGATAGAATTAACCATATCCTCGTCTCAAGTATTTTTAAAGGGTCAAAAGGTAAATTTATCCTTCCCTGGGAATATCTTTAATCAAATCCTTCACCACTTCGCCGGCTATAATTAAACCAGCAACAGACGGGACAAAAGAGACACTACCGGGAATCTGGCGGCGTACTGTGCATTTTCTCGTCGTTCCCTTTGGACAAACGCAACCAGTACTACAACTGTTTTCAACTGTTTCAATCGGCGTTATGGGAGGTTCTTTGGAATATACTACTTTAAGGGACTCGATTCCCCTGTTTCTCAACTCTTTCCGCATTACCTTAGCCAAGGGGCAGACTGAAGTCTCATAGATATCAGCTACTTCCAACTTGGTAGGGTCCAGTTTATTTCCCGCCCCCATGGCACTAATAATAGGAATGCCAAGCCTCTTGGCATTGACAATAATATCTATTTTAGCGGACACGGTATCAACAGCGTCTACAATGTAATCATAATCTTGCCGGATTAGCTTGGGACCTGAATCAGGGGGAAGGTAGAATTCCTGATGGATTTCCACCTCCGCTTTCGGATTAATTTCTAAGATTCGATCCCGCATAACCTCCACTTTAGGTCTACCTATAGTCCTTCTGGTAGCGTGAATTTGACGATTAAGATTGGTTAAACAGATACAATCGTCGTCAATCAGGACAAATTTACCGACACCGCTGCGTACTAACCCTTCGACGGCAAAAGTGCCTACTCCCCCGATACCGAAAACGGCTACCTTGCAGTTTTGCAATTTATCCAAAGCCTTTTTCCCCAGTAACAGCTCTGTCCTAGAAAATGCATGCAGCATATTATCACCTTTATGAAAGTTATTTCTTGATTAGCTAAAGGTATTATACTTTAAAACACTTTAAACTTAAAGCATGGAAGATAAGAGATTAAACGACAAGTTTGCTAATTACTGGGAACCCCTGTTACAGTACTGCTGATCATCCCATCCAACAGGTAAAACTATTCGTCCCTTATTTGTAGGAAATAAACTCGACTGGCCTGACCCATTCTGTTGATAAAATTCTAACCCCCAGGGTAAGCTCTGGGCCATTTAACCAAAGGCTTTGGAAATAGCAATCCGTAGACATTTGATTAGATAGAATTTTTCAGTAAAATAAAAAACACCTTGCATAGCAAAGGTGTAGATGCCAGAAAGATATGTTTAATCTGTTCGTCGCTTAAGTTCAATGTCGTAAACCTCGATTTTTTTCTCTAAAGTGGTCTGAGAAATTCCTAGCATAAGTGCCGCTTGAACAAGGTCTCCCTCATTTACTTCTAAGGCTTTAATTATCTCCAGTCGCTCTAACTGGGCCAAAGGTACGACATTTCGCCTGTCGTAAAATGGTAAAGCCGGAGGTTGGACTTTTATGTCTAAGATTTGGACAGCAGCTTGTACGAGACCAAGGGCTTGGGGTCCGCTTTGCTCCATAGGCAAAATAGCCCCTAAAATCCAAAGTTCGTCCTGGAGGAAAAAGTGAACAGCAACCGAATGATAAGGATGAAGGTTGGCCAAAAAGTGTTCATAACCCTGCACTTCTACTAACTCTTCTCCTTGGAGAGCTAAGACCGGGCCAAAGGTACCAAAGATCTCTTCGGAAATAAGCTGGCCTTTTTGCAAGAGAGGAAGAAAGGGAAAAGACAAGTTGCCTACAGATTCAACAATGACCCCAGAGTTATGAACTAGCAAAAGCAAAGCTTCCGTGTTAAACCAAGTTAAGGTTTGCTCCAGAGTCGACTTAATAATTGCCTGATCACGCTCGATACTCATCATTAAGTCCCCTGGATTATCTATATTATGTAAACTTTTCTTCGGCCAACTGTAAGGGTCTAAGCCGCTTTTTTTACATCTAAACCAAGAACGGACAACAACGGGCCTTACTCCGGGCATTAGCTCGCCCATTTCTATAAAGCGTTGCCAGGCTATTTTCAGCAATTCTTTTTTCGTACCATAGCTTTCCTGTTCCATCTACTAGTCCCCCATAAGATCAATGTTTATACTGGGAAGTCGCCGGTCCTCAGACACCGCTAATATCCAAAATCCTTTATATTCTAATTCTTGTCGAAAAATAAAAAATCCTTCCCCGAATGATAAAGAATAAGAAGCCACTTTCAATGACCTGCAGAGAAATCAGCAGACTAGCAAAAAGGCCTTCCCGCAGGGGAAGGCCTAGTAGTTTTAATAGCCCATATCAGGCATTTGAGGTGTTGCCGGTTTTTCCTTTTCAGGAATATCAGCTACTATAGCTTCGGTAGTTAAGAGCATGGAAGCAATACTAGCTGCATTCTGTAATGCGCTGGAAATAACTTTAACCGGGTCGACAATACCTGCCTTAACCATGTCAACATATTCTTCAGTAACAGCGTTAAAGCCAACACCTTTTGGTAACTCTTTTACTTTACCGACGATTACCGATCCTTCTAAGCCGGCATTTTCAGCAATCTGACGGAGGGGTTCTTCTAAAGCTCTACGAATAGTCTTAATACCGACTAATTCGTCACCGCTAGCTTCCAATTTATCTAAAACAGGTATGATGTCAATTAAAGTTGTACCGCCACCAGGAGCAATACCTTCTTCCACAGCTGCTCTGGTTGCAGAAAGGGCATCTTCTACCCGATGTTTTTTCTCCTTCATTTCAGTTTCAGTTGCTGCTCCGATCTTAATTACAGCTACGCCACCAGCAAGTTTGGCCAGGCGTTCTTGTAATTTTTCACGGTCATAATCAGATTCGGTTTCTTCAATCTGACGCTTAATAGTGTTAACACGAGCAGCAACGGCATCTTTTTTGCCGTAACCTTCAACGATGGTTGTCTTTTCTTTATTGACTTTAACAGTCTTGGCTTGACCTAACATGTCAAGGTCAACATTTTCCAGTTTAATACCTAGATCTTCGGAGATGAAAGTACCACCGGTCAGAATAGCGATATCTTCCATCATGGCTTTTCTACGATCGCCGAAGCCAGGTGCTTTAACGGCACAAACATTCAAAGTACCACGGATCTTGTTTACAACCAGGGTTGCTAAAGCTTCCCCTTCTAAATCTTCGGAGATGATTAATAAGGGTTTACCTGTCTTAACAACTTTCTCTAATAATGGAAGCAAGTCTTGAACTGCGGAAATCTTTTTCTCGTAAATGAGAATGAAAGGATCTTCCAAAATTGCTTCCATGGTATCAGAGTTGGTGACAAAGTAAGGAGAAACATAACCGCGGTCAAATTCCATACCTTCAACAACATCCACGGTCGTAGTCATACCTTTGGATTCTTCAATGGTAATGACCCCTTCTTTGCCTACCTTTTCCATAGCGTCAGCAATCAATTGACCGATTTCAGGATCATTAGCGGAAACACTGGCTACGTGAGCAATGCTTTCTTTGGTTTCCACCGGGATGCTGATCTTTTTAATTTCTTCAACTGCAGCTTGAACAGCCTTATCCATTCCTCTCTTCAGGAAGATTGGATTAGCTCCTGCTGCGACGTTTTTG
>Ga0134092_1003507_pt1 | contig 10451 bp, 12 predicted proteins | sample 3_6taG_FD_94454 | JGI IMG/M metagenome (GOLD analysis project Ga0134092, IMG submission 94454) | Switchgrass degrading microbial communities from high solid loading bioreactors in New Hampshire, USA - 3_6_20_6_A3 metaG | ecosystem: Engineered > Bioreactor > Semi-continuous > Anaerobic >...
AATTTGCTGTATAATATTATTCACAAGAGACCCTCCTTGGTATTTATGAAGTTTGGCGACTAATATTTTACCAAATAGAGTGGTCTCTTGCTATTTTTGTCCTAAAACAATTTTACACTAAGATAATTATCTGATATAATATCAGTAAGAATTTATTGAAAAATATGGAGGTAAATCTTATGCCCAGTATACCAGCTTTTATATCTTATGTAATTGTTACCACCTTCACACCTGGTCCTAATAATATAATGGCTATGTCAAATGCCAGCAGATATGGTTTCAGGAAAAGCATACCATTCAACGCAGGTGTTTTTACAGGTTTTTTTATTATATTTACTCTGTGCGGTCTTTTTAGCATCACACTTTTTAACCTTATTCCATCCATCCAGTCAATAATGACTTATTTGGGTGCAGCATATATACTATGGCTTGCCTGGAAAACCTATAACAGCAAACCCAATAGTGACGAAGAAAATTCGAAAAACACAAACAAATATATATGGGGATTGCTTCTCCAGTTTGTTAATCCAAAGGGTATCATTTATGCTGTTACAACTGTATCTGCCTTCATAGTTCCTTATTATAAGTCTGCAGCAGTAATCACAGGCTTTGCTGTGCTGTTGGCTTTTACTGTATTTATATCAAATTGCTGCTGGGGATTATTCGGTACTGTATTTCAAAGATTTCTTGTGAAAAATGTCAGGGCTGTAAACACTATTATGGCATTGCTCCTTGTATATTCTGCTGTTTCCCTGTTCCTATAGAATATGTGTACTTGCGCATTCCTCCAGAAAAGGTTGATACATCATCAGAGCATTATTTTCTGTTATAAACTCATCATCAAGCAAATTTCCGTCCATATCATAGCATCTTCTGCATATTACATTGTGCCGTATGTATCCTCCCCAAAATTCATGGCTTATTGAGTGTTCCTTTTCATATACTTCATACTTAAAACAAGGCTCTTTATCTGTTCTCCATTCCCCTGCCAGTTCTTCTTGGGTTAAGGCTAAGTGAAGCTGATATGTCTCATTGGTTCCATTATATATCTGCAAATCTCTATAGTTGTATACGCATGTTGCACCGCTTCCAAATGGTTGAGTCCTGTTGGAGTCAGGAAAAACATCATAGCTGTGCCTATATCTCTCTGTCACTGTCAAAGGTGTATGCAAGGTCATCCAATATATCAGATTTGATAACTGGCATAGGCCTCCTCCTACTTCGGCTTTGTAACCTCCATAAAAAAGAGCCATGCCTTCTACATAGCCTTTTCTCCTGGTGGGCTTACCTATCAACCGCCAGTAAGAAAATGTCTCACCTGGCTTAATGATTATATTGTTAAGCCTCTTTAAGGCTATATTGAGATTGATAATCTTATTATACTGATACCACATATCAACATTTCTAAGCTTTCTCAGGGTAGGAGTGCTATGGCTGAAATATACATAGGGCAGTAGATTTTCTTCCTTAGTTTTAGCATATTTTTTCGATCCAAAGTACCAATCCAAATATCTTCTATATGTATAATATTTTTTACCAAGAAAGATTCTCAGCCTTGAACGGGCTTTAGGCCTCATCGCTAGTTTTTCATTAACATTTTTCATCACTGCTCATCCTTTACTCTCCATTTATGTTTACCCAATGGTGCTTCACCATCTTCCTATACAGATCATTCTTTCACATATAGCTACTAATAGTGTAGTAATAATATTAGATGATATAATGACCGCTAACAATTTCTTCTTGCTTGCAGCTTCTTTGCTCAAAAAATAATATACTACTGGTAATTCCACAACAACAGTCAGCAGCAGATAACCGCTCAAAATCATATAATACGGGCCTTTATCAAAAACAGCGAACAATAAGGAAATTCCGCTTGAAACAGCGCTGAACCTGTATGCACGTTCCATATAGGGAGCAATAAAAGATATTATATTTGCCAGAGTTATAACCTTCAGAGCTTTTTTGCTGTCTTCCACCTTTCCAAACCTGACTACAGACACTGTTTCAATGAAAAGTGTAAATATAACTGCGAAGGGCAAAACTGTCATAGGACTTGTAGTCACCCAGTGCCATGATGAGTTTGCATAAACCACCGATGATAAAAACAGCATTATCATGGAAGTAAATATCATAGCATTATAAAATCGTTCCTTCATAACCCCAAACCCCCACATTCTATAAATATATCAATCATCTCCCGTCCACCTAGTATATTGCAGCTATCATTAAAATAATTCCAATCATAGGAACTACAACATAGGATATTCTCTGCATCATCAGGTAAAACTCCGACGGTTTTGGGTCTTCCACATCAATCCAATATTTAAGCTTAAAGAAGAACAAAGGATACTTATAATCAATCCAAGTCACTAAAAACAGAAACAATGCATATAACAAATAGCGGAATTCTCCCCTGATAGTATCCTTTTCAGAGAATGCAAACTCTGCGATATTCTTCAGGGGTACTTTATAGCTTTCATCATAAGCTATACCTACATCTGACAATACTATGTTATCAAAGCTAAATAGAGGCTTACCATATTTATCCACCAAGTAGTGCTGACCTTTTCTATACTCACCTTCGAAGATGATGTTGCCGTCTTTGTCAATAATTTTTTCTATACTCGGAAACCACTTATTTTCATGGTTTAGCATCACAGTATACTGCCTGTTTACATTGCCAGGAAGTCTATAAATAACTTCCATGCTTTCATGAGTATCCTCCAGTCCCTTTACCGTTATATGTATGCCACCTTGCCTGCTTTTTCCTATATAGTGTCTTTCTGCTCCAACAACGCTTTTTACTAGAAATGTATCATTAAAGTAAGCACCTTCGGTAAAAAAAGCTTTGAAATAAAAAATCAATAATACTATGACAATTGCAGGCACTACAATTTTTAAAAAGATATCCTTTCGATTCATCTCCCTGATTCTTTCTACTATCATTGTGCTCTCCTTTCACATGCTAATATCATAAGAAAACGCACGATAACATCCTCACTTTCTTATTGGTGGCATCCAATTCAACTTCAACGCCAATTGGCAATGTGAGCATTGGATGGGTATGGCAGCAGTCAAAGTCTGCTATAAAAGGAAGCTGCCTTTCACCTAATACCTCTAACAGTATTTCATAAGGTTTTCTTCCTGTTTTCATATCATCAAAAAGCTCGTGCTTTCCTAATATTATCCCGGATACTTTATCAAAGACCCCATTGAGCTTCAATAGAGAAAAGCTCCTCTCCACTGTGGCTGCATCCTTCAATGAATCTTCAATGAAAAGTATATCTCCTTCTTTTATTTCAGGCATATATGAACTGCCCCATATGCCCATCATGGTATTGAGATTGCCTCCAATCAATCTTCCTCTTGCAATACCTTCATAAACAGTTATCCACTGATTTTTCCTCTTCTCCTTTTCTCTGTCCTGTTGTGACCAATCTATGTATTCGTCTGCCCAGTACTCCGGCATGGGGAATTCATAAGGCAATGATTTATCTTCTATTAACATATCTTTGAAGTATTTATAGGTATAATCTACGAAGGACGGAAATTCTCCGAAAGATGCCACTAAAGCAGGTCCATAGAAAGTTGATATTCCGGTTTTGGCATATATCCCCAGGAGTATAGCTGTAACATCTGAATAACCTATTATTATCTTTCGGTTTTCTCTAAAAGCTTCATAATCTATATAAGGTAGAATGGAATTGGAATTCATACCTCCTATAGTAGACATGATGCATTTTACCTCAGGATTTCTGATTAGCTGATTCAATTCATCTGCTCTTTCTTTTATAGTGCCAGATCTGTAGTAATCATATTTCCCTGTCAGGGCTCCTTCAACTATTTTGAAACCTTTAGCTTCCAAATAGGCTTTTGCTCTATGAAACCTTTTCGGCACAGTATATGTTATAGGTGATGATGGTGAAAATATTCCAATGGTATCACCTATCTCCAATCTTTTCATATCTAACTCCCCTTTGTTTCAGCAATAAGCATAGTTTTATATACACTTAAACTGTACCACAGGCATTTGGTTTTTTCTACCTGTCATAAGATAACATATTCAATAGGAAATAGTGTTATCATGTATTATATAAGACGAATTTTACTTATAAATGTTTAAGGAGATTGATATGCATTATATAGTGTTTGATATGGAATTTAACCAGGATTTATCTTCCTTGCAAGATACCAAAGTGAAGTGGTCCAAATATCCCTTTGAAATAATTCAGATTGGAGCTTTGAAATTAGGTTCTGATTTTAATAGAGTCGCTGCCTTTAATAGATTTGTAAAACCAACTATCTACGGAAAAGTAAGTCCATTTATCACTCAGCTGACAGGAATTACTACAGAACAGCTTGCAAATGAACAAGCTTTTCCAGAGGTTTATGAATGCTTCGTGGATTTTATAGGTGATTCAGATTCTGTATTCTGCGTCTGGGGAATGTCTGATATAAAAGAACTATTTAGAAATGCGGAATATCATAATTTAGATTCTAAACATTTACCTATTAAACACATTAATCTCCAGCCCTATGTATCCAAATATTTTGGTCTACCGGCAAAAAATATGCTTCGGCTGGAAAATGCAGTCGAAGCTCTTCATATTCCTGTTATATATAGTTTTCATGATGCATTTTCTGATGCTTACTATACTGCTGAGATATTAAAGAAGATATATAGTCCATCTATTGAGCCTTGTTTTTATGAACCATCCTTTGTACCATCCAGGCCAAGACAGCACAAAAGAGAAATTGATTATGACAAGCTCATACAGCAGTTTGAAAAAATGTTTAATCGTAAAATGTCCAAAGAAGAACAGGAAATTATCAAACTTGCCTATCTAATGGGAAAAACTCGTCAATTTCTGAAATGATAAATAAGCTATAGCTCCGGAAACCAGATTTTTATCTCTCTTTCGGCACTTTCAATTGAATCAGATGCATGAACTGCATTTTCTGATTTTGATAATGCATACCTGCCTCTTATTGTCCCTGGCTCCGCATCTAATGGATCTGTGGCTCCGTTTATTTTTCTTACAGCCTCAATAATATTCTCACCTTCTATCACCAGAGCGCAGACCTCTCCTTTTGTAATGAAATTCACAAGGCGCTCATAGAAGGGTTTACCCTTATGCTCTGCATAATGCTCTTCTGCCATTTCCTTTGTTGGCTTTACTATCTTCAGTGCTGATATATGAAATCCCTTTTTCTCATAGATGGAGATTATCTCTCCCATCAGTTTTCTCTCCATAGCGTCAGGCTTAATAAGTACAAGTGTTCTTTCCATAGTATCATCCTTTCTGCAATTATTATATTGCTACGTATAGGATTATTACCAGATATTATGCAATAATATAACAATTATCTCAATGTTTACACATAAATTCATAATTTCATGCTGATTATAGCTTATTGCATCCGGAATAATGCAATATTAGCAGGCTTCTGAATGTCAAATCACAGATACGCCTCTTTTCTGTCCTCCAATCCTTTTCCAATGCCAATCCTGAATATGGACTCCACTTTGTAAAGTAATAATGATTCATTTTCTTATTGAATATGCCGTTGTTCTCTCTTAAAAGCTCCGCTAAAAAGTCAAGCTGCTGCTTTAGCTCTTTTATTTCACTGGTTACTCCAAGTCTGGACAATACCTCCATCCTATGAAACCACATCATCCATTCCGCATCTTTCAATTTATTGACATCAGGGTTTAAATCCTGCATGCAGAAACCTGCAGGTGCTATTATCTGACTTCTATTCAAAATATATATATTTGGTATAGGCGACAATTCTACCATTCTCTTGATAGAATCAACAACTATTTTTTTATTTTCCTCACTTCTCCAGCCTTTCGTATATGCAAGAAGCCTCAGGTCATATATGCAAGGCCATTTGGTTCCATCCTTAAAGACCAGTTTATCCTTATATTGCTTTGCAATTTCATCTATAGAAGAAACTGAGCATACAAACTTAAGCTTGTCCAAAGCCAGCTCTATCTGCTCTTTAATGAATGGTCTGTCTTCTATACCTGGATAGGCAAAAGAAGCAGCGCGTATAACCTTTGAACCTCCAAAGGATTTATGATCCAGTATCTTGCCAATGTTATGCAAGCATCCTATATCAAAGGTGTCCTCTCTTCTCTCCAGCTCGCCAAGCATTCTTTCAAAAAAAGGCTGACTTGGCAGGACCCCCTTTTCCGAAAATAACCTGATAGCAGTTTCTGCACCTTTTTCACTATGAAAATCCTCATATATCCAGCCATCTGGATTCTGTTTTTCTATAAATTCCTGGATAAGCTTGTCCTCTAAAATCTCATTTTGCAATATTTCTTCTTCCTGTGTGCTTATTTCATTGAGAATTTCTTTTTTTACTCTGTACCTTATTGATGGGCAAGCATTATCCAATAAATATCCTATCGTTTCATTCATATAGATTTCCTCTCATCGATTGATCTTTTTGCATTTTACTTTTAATTTCAAACTGTCATTTAAATGGACAATCTGATGTTATGTTAAATGACCATGTTCTAATTTATCTATAAAATCCTTAGCCTTTGCTAATATGACTTTCCCACTGTCGTAGGTAAGTAAATCATATATCTTCTGAAATGGCGCCCATCTGTATTCCTCAACCTCATTGGGATCTATCACTACCTCTTGTGCTGTTGCATCGGCTATGAAGAAAATTACTTCTTTATATACATTTTCACCTATTTGATATTTATCATATGCTCTGAATCCTTCCTGGGGTTTTATAATCAATCCCGTCTCTTCATATACCTCTCTTATACATGTCTCCTCTTCAGTTTCCTTCCCTTCAACATGTCCCTTGGGAAACCCCCAGTGTCTGTCAGGTGAATTGCTTCTAATCGCCAGAAACTCTATATCATTATTTATTCTTCTATAAACAATAGCTCCGCATGATTTTTCTAATTTCATAACAACTCTCCTTATCGCCATGAAGTATATATCATTATTTCCATTCGGAGGCCAACATCCCATAAACAACATGATCCACATAATGATCATAAAGCCATTCAGCTTCTCTTATAATGCCTTCTATTGTAAAACCCAGCCTTTCAGCAATGGCTCTGCTTTTATAATTCTTTTCAGCACACCTGATTTCTACCCTGTTTAAGTTGTATACATTAAAAGCATGATCTATAAATGCTCTGCATGCTTTTGTCATTATGCCTCTGCCCACATACCTTTTGTCAAGCCAATATCCTATGTTTACGGATCTATTAAACCAGTTGATTCCATAGTATCCTATTACTCCTGCAAACTCCCCTTTATACCATATTCCCGCCTGGAATCCTTCGTTTGAAGCAAACTGTTTCTTAGTCATCTCAATAAAGCCTATGATATCCTCTATTGTCTGAGTGCCATCTACCCAGGGCAGCCATTCTCTCAGATAATCCCTGCAATAATTAACTGACTCAAGCATTTCCATAGCATGATTATTGTCAAGAAGTCTTAATTCTACATCTTTATCTATTACATTCCTGAACAAATTGTTAACCCCCTCCCAATTTATATCTACTTTATTTATATTTATTATAGTGTTAGAGCTATGAAATTGTTTTACCTGAGTATTTTTTCAAATTCCGTTATATAAATCCCATTCTTTATCTCAATATCTTTTTTCTTTTTATAACCATTTTTCAAATATAAATTTACGGCAGGAAGATTATCCTTGCCAGTACATACCACAATTCTTTTGATATTGCTATCTAGTCCTTCTATAAAGTTAATAAGTTTATTTGCTATGCCCATTCTGAAAAAGTTCGGATGTATTGCAACTCTGTGTATGTCTAATACATCGTCAATAATTTTGAATGAAATTATACCTGCTAAAACATCGTTTACATAGTATCCATAAAAAATTTCATCACATTGCTGCAAGCTTTCTATGGTCTCCTTTAAGGCTGGTATCTCATAAAAGCCTATCAGCTGGGCCTCTATTTTATATGAATCTCTTTGCAAATCCATTATTCGATTTACAGTTTCTATATCTTTTAGATTGAGCCTCTTAATCATTGCTTTCTCCTCATATCTCATACAATTCTATTAGAATTCCATATACTCCAGATTGTCTTATTAATATATGCCTAAATTTTACCATACTATTATGATTCTTGCTATGCCAATTTACATACTTTTCCTTGACTCATCCAACTTAAGCATATCCGATAAGCATTAGAGTACTTATTCCAATTTGTGATTTTTTTATCATATTTAGAGGATATTCCTAATATATGTAGAATAAGTAAATATATATAACCGTTAATTGCATATAGACTCCGATTCCAAGGACCCGATGAAGGACTTGGAACGATAGGGCATGGGTAGAAATGCCCATACCTGCCGTTGCGCAAAGGAGTCCATCTGTAGAGCAGTTTTTGCTCAGACAGATGGACTTTTATATTTAATTAAAAGGAGGTGGCACTGGCGTCAGTATGGCGTCCAGTAGAAGATGAGCAAAGTGTTAATGATTTCTCCAGAAAAATGCATTGGCTGCAGGACCTGCGAACTGATTTGCTCCTTCAACAGGATGGAAGAATTCAATCCCAAGGAAGCTGCCGTGTCTGTATTTGCCTATGATGAGGCTGCCATAGCAGTTCCTATCATGTGCATGCAGTGTGAAGATCCTTCCTGCATGAAGGTTTGTCCTGTGGGAGCAATAGTCAGAGATGACAATGATGCAGTCATAATCGACGTTCAGAAGTGCATCGGCTGTAAAATGTGCATAAGTGCATGTCCTCTCGGAAACATCACCTTTAGTACTACACAGAAAAAGCTTATCAAATGCGACTTATGTGGAGGAAGTCCACAGTGTGCAGAATTCTGTCCTTCAGGAGCAATACAGTATAAAGAAGCTACACCTGCAAACCTGAACAAAAAGAAAAAAATGGGTGAAAAGTTTAAAGAATTGTTTGGGGAGGTGTATGAGCAATGTTAGGTTATATTGGAAAAATTCTCAGAGTTAATTTGACTGACAAGACCATAAAAAAGGAAAATTTAAACCTGGAAGATGCAAAGAAATATATAGGGGCAAGAGGCTTAGGCACCAAATACTTCATGGATGAAGTGGATCCTCAGGTAGATCCTCTAAGTCCCGACAATAAACTTATATTCATGACAGGCCCGCTTACAGGTACTCTTGCCACATCCGGTGGAAGATATGAAGTAGTTGCAAAGGCTCCTCTGACAGGAACAATAGGTGCATCCAATTCCGGCGGCCATTTCGGTCCCGAGCTTAAATATGCCGGATACGATGGAATAATTTTTGAAGGGAAATCAGAAAAGCCCGTTTATCTATATATAAATGATGACGAAGTGGAATTAAGAGACGCAGAGCATCTGTGGGGCAAAAATGTATTTGAGACTACTGATATGCTTGTTGAAGAATTAGGTGACGATACGAGAGTTGCCTGCATTGGACCTGGCGGAGAAAAGCTGGTACTATTCGCTACGGTTATGAACGACAAGCATAGAGCTGCAGGAAGATCTGGCCTTGGTGCTGTTATGGGTTCTAAAAATCTCAAGGCTGTTGCTGTAAAGGGTTCAAAATCCGTTCAGGTAGCCAAACCAAAAGAATTCCTGGAAATTTGCAAGAAGAGCAGAAAGATGCTTAAGGACCACCCTGTAACAGGCGGAGGATTGCCAACCTATGGTACAGAAATACTTGTAAACATATTGAATCAGAGCGGCGGTCTCCCAACAAGAAACTGGAGAGACGGCGGCATATTTGAATATGCAGATGAGACTTCAGGAGAAACCTTGACAGAGAAATACCTGGTTCGAAATAAAGGCTGCTTCGGATGCAACATGGGCTGCGGCAGAGTGACAAGGATTCCTGAAGGTAAATTCAAGAGCTTTGGCGAAGGTCCTGAATATGAAGCAGGCTGGTCCTATGGTGCAGATTGCGGAGTAAGAAATCTTGAAGCCATCTGCAAAGCCAACTTCATATGCAATGAGCTGGGCATAGACCCAATAACCATGGGTTCCACAATTGCCTGTGCTATGGAAATGTATGAAAAAGGCATATTAAGCAGAGAAGAATTGGGAAGAGATCTACCCTTTGGAGATGATGAAGGTATAGTAGAATTCACGAGAATGACAGGTATGCGAGAGGGTTTTGGAGATAAGATGGCCTTGGGTTCTTACAGAATGGCAGAGCTATATGGTCATCCGGAGCTTTCCATGTCCGTCAAGAAACAGGAAATGCCGGCTTATGACGGCAGGTGCTTGCAGGGTATGGGTCTTGAATACGCAACATCAAACCGCGGCGGCTGCCACGTAAGAGGATATCTAACTTCCCCAGAAATACTCGGAATCCCTGCAAAGCTTGATCCATTGGTAACAGATGAAAAGGCCTCCTGGCTGAAAACCTTCCAGGATCTCACTGCAGTAGTGGATTCTTCAGGCATATGCCTGTTCACC
>Ga0134092_1003509_pt1 | contig 10448 bp, 8 predicted proteins | sample 3_6taG_FD_94454 | JGI IMG/M metagenome (GOLD analysis project Ga0134092, IMG submission 94454) | Switchgrass degrading microbial communities from high solid loading bioreactors in New Hampshire, USA - 3_6_20_6_A3 metaG | ecosystem: Engineered > Bioreactor > Semi-continuous > Anaerobic > Digestate...
AAGGAAATCACTGTTTCGCTGGTGGCAGTTCCTTCGAGAGAAACCCCCAATACGCCGTTTCGGTAGTCAATCACGTTTTTTCGTTCCACATTCAACCCGCTTTGGGCAATCACCGCTTCCACCGCTTCCAACAATTCGATCCGCTGTTCTTCCGGACGGGTACTCTTGAGAAAACGTCCTTTCAATTGCTGCAAGCGATCCTTTATCGCCTGATGACGGTTTTTAAGATTGGTTTCCGAGGCCAGTAAACGACGGGCTTCCGACAATGAAACCGGTGCCGGATACCGGGATTCCATCTGAATCATATTGGACCAAAAATTGTATCCCAGCATAAAGATTACTGACAGGCTTACGATAAGCCATAAGGACTGTTCGCGTCTTGTTAACTTCATGGTTTCTGCTCCTCGATCATTAAGGGTCCTTCCAGTTGAAACTCTTCCCGGCCGTCTTTAGCCAAAGTAATCGAACCCTTCAACTTCAAATGCCGTAAAACCGGATCTTTTTGAAACAGGGCCAGTAACCCGGAGACTGACGGTGTAATTCCGGAAAGGTTTTTTAAGTTGCCAGCCTCAATAGTTATGGCCCGAATTTCAGTCAAATCCGGCAAATTCTCCTGTAACACTCTTAGAAACTCCAGCTCTTGGTGGCGGTTAGCCAGCCAATGTTCTAATGATTTGATCTGCGAATGTTGACGGTTGGACTCTCGGGCAATCCGGTTAAGGGCCTGTATCTTCTCTGTATGTTCCGCCAGCCATCGAGCATCTTTTGAGACTTTTAACGTTCGGCCACCCACTCCCAACACAATACCCAAACCGATCAAACCGATAATCCCGGCAAGCCGCAAAAGCATGGCCTGACGCTGTTTGCCGGCAGTCTGCTCCAACTGTTCAACGGTTTGAACGCGTAAATCTCTGAAAGCATCCAAGCCCAGCTCTTCCAGAGCCAAACCGATTAACCCTGCGAGCTTAGGGGTATGTATCCCGGTCAAAACACCACCTAATCGTGTCTTTTCAGGAATCACCCATTCGATGCCCAATTCGGTCTTTAAACGATCAAGCACCTCCGGATCAGGTAAGTCTTGTCCTAACATCCATATCTTTCCTGGCAATGCCGTTCCGGCTTTCGCAGCAGCTGCCAAGGTTAAATGCAATTCACCAATCATATCAGCCATGGTATTTTGGGAACCCTCCCGAAACACCCGGGCATCGATGGCCAGCGTCCGCCGGAATAAAAAACCGGAAGCACCCACCAGGCCCAATTCAGCGTGATTTCCCATTAAATGAAGATACAATTGGTCTCCGGTATCATCGAAAAAGTCTCGGTGAAAATGGATAAAAGCGGCTGCCCCATGGCTGGAGAGCCCGGACCAAAGTACTTTTAACCCGGCCTTTTCCATCCCTTCAATGGAATCTCTCAGTTCGCCCAATGGGACATGAGCCGTTTTCACCAGCACTCCGCCATCATTCGGATACATCTCGACCAGTCGAAACAATTCATTGGCCGAAGCATATTCAAGGGATAGGGCCGATAGTAACTCTTCCTTGGGAAGCAACGGCATCTGCGTTGTTTTCCAACGTACCATCGCCGGAGAGATCATTTGTACCACTCGGTTGCTCGTAAATTTCTCCTTTGCCCACAATGCCCTCAGCCATTCCGGATTGAACCCTTCCGCCGGCAGGGTAACATCAACCCACCGTAACACCTCATACGTCTGTTGATTGGTGTCTACTTCAACCGCTGTAAAACGGCTCGTTCCGATATATATTGCAACGATGGATTTATTCATCGATCTCCTCTTCTCCACTTTCGATATTTGATAGTTCCGGCGCTTCATCATTGATTAAAAATTTCCAACTTAAGACCTGCATCTCCCAAGGGATACCTATCCGGTCCGTCTCTTTTCGCTGTTGGACCGTCTCCAAATAATAACGGTGATTCCCTTTCGTCAGCCAAATTCGGATTTTAAACACGGACGAACGGATCGTAAAAAAGTCTTCTGCCCGGATTTCTTTCCGCTTGTTTTTGAAAAAAGCTTGTATTTCATCGACAGTATCAAAAGGATCTTCCCGCCGGCGGCTGATGATTTCCCCAGCCAACCCCGGATCATATCCAGCCCGTTTCAAGGCCAAGCGCAAACCGGTTTCTCCCACTAAGTTCAGATTACATTGACCGGAAAACTCAAACAAGGGCCCAATCCGATCCCGGGTTTGAAGCGTTACCGAAGGCAACTGCAATAAGTGATCGACATTTTCAAAGCGGTTTTTCGAACGGTAGACCACAAACTCCTCCGCCATCCGTTCCGCCACCCGCTTTTCAATACCATACGACAACATCAGATTTTCAAAGTGAGCCTTCGTTAAGGTGTTCGGATTAAACCGGCCGTGGACAGTACAGTGAGGCGCCAAGGTTTCATAAAGTACAGCCCCGTTTTTAAGCTGTTTCAATTCTTCAAGGGATGACAAAAACCCGTTTCGCGGCAGGTAACCCGGATTCAGGCTTTGGTAATAGTCCTTTTCTGCCCCATCCGTCCGCGGATCATCGTCAGGATCGATCCAATCCAGCAAAATATCAATGTTGGTTTTATCCTCAAACAACAATTCCAAGGTTTCGGCATCAAGTACGTTGACATTGGGCTTACTTCCCTCGTCTTCAATGATAAGCGACACTTGATACCCATCCCGCTCAAAACGGCTCATTCCGGTTTTTCCAAACCAGGTTTCATCGGGCGTATCGAATTCATTGTCATCTGCCAAAAGTAAATCCAGACGTTCATTTAAGACAGCAGTTGCCAATTGCCGGGCAGCCAGATTCCGTTCGAGGGATGCCATCACTGCCCACTCCGCTTCAGCGCGGTAGATCAAAAACGCAGCAATGGCGCTTAAAAGCCCGATGACCCAGATCACCAATATCATCGTCGAGCCCCGCTCATCATGCCACTTCATCATCGGCGCTCCCCGATAGTATCCGGTTTAATTGAAAAGACCAGTTCACCTAATTTTCCAGCCTGGGTTGATAATGAAACCCGAACCAATGACGGAATATCGTTTTTTTGCGATGGATTCCAAACATGCGCCCAATTTTTGGCAAACGGATCGAAATATTCGAACTGCCATGCTTCAATATCCGTGAATATTACTTTTTCCAAAGGAAGTCCTCCAAAAAAATTCCGTCCATACATCAATTGACGATTACTTACATCATAGCGGTATGTAATCTGATACAATCCTGTCGGAGACTCACGCCAAAATGTCATGGTTTCGCCATTCCCTTCAAAAGCGTCCTCCGGCAAAAACGGGTTGCTGCAAAGATTGTCCAACTCATTTTGCAATGTCTGATAGATAAAGTTCAAATCATGCTGCCGTTGATAAGCCTGGCTGCTCCGGGCATAAAAAGAAACCCCGCTGTATAAAAATTCGGACATCACCGCAAGTACCAATCCAATAAGCGTCAGTGAAACCAACACTTCGGCCAGGGTGAAACCGCCTTCACCTGGACCGCCGGTAAGCCTGAAATACTTTTTGGTACGCTGTGTGATTGCCATCACCCCATTGAACCGTCAATACAATCAAATCCCTGCCATTTTCGTCTGTTTCCTCCCGGGCAACCCATCGATAACGTTGATACGGCGCCGGAAAACTGCCGGAATCCAATGGCTCGCTGCCTTCCTGTAGTTCAGCCAGTTTGCTGTTTCCCAAAACAGATGCAACGATACGCCCCTCGATGGACTTTTGAAGATGGGCAGCCTGTTGGTAAGAGAAGGCCAATACGGCTGTCGCCAATCCGGCCAGCATCAGCGCCAACAACACTTCTAACAGTGAAAACCCGGATTCACTGTGACTATTTCCGCTCATATTTCCATTCCATCGTTCCATCATGATTCACAACCATCACGCCGCGAAACCGGGGTGTTTCCCAACCCCATTCCCCGGCCGTACAGCTCCCGTTGGTATTAAAGATCAAATCGGTTGCTCCTGCCTGAAGCGAAGTTTCGGTTTCATCATCCCTGTCATCATTGCCCGACATGTTCCAATTAAAGTTGTACTTTTGAAACGAGCGATGAATCCTGTTGGCGCCGATAGTAAAGGCATAGCCCCAATTGTCAAAGATTACGGCGTGATTCATCTTGCTGACCATGGCTTCTTGCTGCAGCCTTTCCCAATCATTGCGGAGAATATCTTCGATTTTATCGATGACCAGCTTCTCTTCACTCCGGAAAAAGACAGGAAAAGCCAGAGTACCGATAAACCCGATCAAAATCAAGACAGCCAAAACCTCAAGGAGAGTATAGCCAGACTGGTTTTTACCAGTTGCCGATATCGGCTGCATCACTGGTCCCGCCTTCTTTTTTGTCGCTGCCCAAAGTATATAAATCATATTTATCCGGATTATGAATTCCCGGACACCGGTATATCAACTCAGCGCCCCAGGGGTCCTTCGGGATCTGTTTGTCCTCCAAATACGGCCCGTTCCAATTTTCCGGAATCGGCGGAATAGTCGGTTTTTCGATCAAAGCCCTGAGCCCCTGTTCCGTCGTTGGATAACAGGAATTATCCAGATAATAAGCGTTGAGCACACTTTTCATCGCATTGATCTGAGCCCGGGCAGTTTTCACCTGGCCGCTTTGCAACTGTTTAACCACATTCGGCGCAACCAAGGTTAAGATCGCAGCTAAAAGCGTCAACACTGCCAATATCTCCAACAAAGTATACCCGGACTCGATTGTAGCCATTTTCTTTAAGCGCATCAGTATTCCTCCTGTTCGAAATGCAATCTCACTATAACCCTTAACCCTTGAAAAGAAGCCATTCGTTATCCATCATTAAATACTGTGTACCGTGCACTATGAACTGTGAACCGTGTACTATATTCCCATTTGGGAGTTGAGATTGACGATGGGCAGCAATATAGCTGCAGCCAAAATCCCAATCACTGTCACCATAAAAAGGATTAAAATCGGTTCAAACACAGATAAAAACAATCCCAAACTCTGCTTAACCTCAGCTTCATACGTTTTTCCCACCTGAGCCAGCATCTCACCGAGATTACCGCTTTCCTCCCCAACACCGATCATCTCCAACGCCAATACAGGAAAGATCTTCTGTTCGGCTAGACTTTTGACCAAAGAGCCGCCTTGCCTGACCCCGGCCATCGCCGCTTCCAGCCCTAAACCTACAGCTTGATTACCCGATACTTCCGCCGCCATGGCCAAACCCGATAACAGCGGCACACCGCTGGTACACAACATGCTCAGCGTCATACTGGCCCTGGCTATCGCTATTTTTAAAAGGATTTCCCCAACATACGGTATATGGAGCTTAAAACGGTCCCAGCGAAGCCGCCCTTCCGGAGTACCGGTCCATTGCTTAAAGAAGATCATTCCGGCAACGAAAAGCAGGGGCAGCACCCACCAGCCATATTGAAAAAAGCCTCCGACAATCATGACGATCCGCGTAATCAACGGCAATTGAGAATCCATCTCGGCAAAAATGGTCTGAAACTTCGGAATAACCACTCCTACATAGAGTAGCAAAACAAAAAAAGTGGCCCCGGCCAAAATCATCGGATAAACCAGGCTGCTAATGATGAAATTCTTCAGATTCACCTGTTCCGCTTCATAATCGGCTAACCGCGTCATCACCTGCGATAAAATTCCGCCGCTTTCGCCGGCACGGACGAGATTCACGTAAACGCCGGGGAAATGCCGGGGGTATCTTTCCAAAGCATTGGAAAAGGAATGGCCCTCCAAAATCAATTGATAGATTTGCCTCAAAACTTCCCGGAATTCACCCCGTGTCAACAGGCGATGAATGATGGCTAAGGATTTTTCCAGCGAAATACCGGAATTCAATAGACTGGACAATTGCTGAGTGAAATAAAGCCGTTCTTTGGCAGAAAACCGATAGGACTTAAACTGGGCTGATAATTGAGATTCACCTTTGATTTCCAATGGAATCTTGCCTCTCGCCTTCAGGGCTGCCACCAATTCCTCCCGGGTGGCCGCTTCTTCCCGCCCGGTCTCGATATGGCCTTTAGCATCTGCAACTTTATATGAAAATTGCACCTTCTTCCTCCTTATTCCCTGGTAACCCGCATAATTTCACTCAACGTGGTTATACCGTTACGAACTTTTTCAAGTCCATCTTTACGCAGGGGGATCATGCCATTTTTAATGGCTATTTCCCGAAGTTTTCCGGTATTGGTCCGTTCCATAATCAACCGTTCCATCTCTTCGTTGGAAAGTAGCAATTCGAAGATTCCGATCTGCCCGCGATAACCAATATTGTTACAATGTTCGCAACCGGTTCCATGGTGAAATTGATAATCTTCCGGATGATCTACCAGTTCCAGCTCACTCACAGACGGTTGATACACCACGGCACAATGCGGGCAAATCCGGCGAACCAGCCGCTGGGCTAACACTCCCTGCACCGTTGAAGCCACCAGAAACTCCTCGATGCCCATATCGATTAAACGGGTGAACGCACTGGGTGCATCATTGGTATGTAACGTCGCAAACACCAGATGACCGGTGAGTGCAGATTGTATGGCCACTTCAGCCGTTTCCCGATCCCGGATTTCTCCGACTAAAATCACATCCGGATCATGGCGAACCACGGTTCGCAACCCCTGAGCAAAGGAAAAGTTGAGTTTCGGGTTCACCTGGATCTGATTCACACCCTGCAATTGGTATTCAACCGGATCCTCAATGGTGATAATTTTGCGGGTCGGTTCATTTAACATTTGTAACGCTGCATATAACGTTGTCGTCTTCCCGCTACCGGTTGGCCCGGTAACCAGAACCATACCGTGGGGTTTTTGAATTAACTTGCGAAACTGCTCAAGATTGGAAGGAGAAAAACCAAGTTGCTCCAAGCCAAGAAGTATACTCTCCCTATTAAGGATCCTGAGGACGATCTCTTCACCGTATAACGTTGGCATCACCGCCGCCCGGATATCGATCTCCCGTGTTTCTAACCTGATCTTAATCCGTCCATCCTGCGGAATCCGGCGTTCCGTAATATCCATACCGGCCATCAACTTAATTCTTGACGTTACCGCTGGATAAAGAGACTTTGGCGGAGGTTGAACCTCCTGCAAAACCCCGTCTATCCGATACCGCAAACGAATATAGTTTTCAAAGGGTTCCAAATGAATATCGCTAGCTCCGGCTTTAACTGCCCCTGAAATGATCGTGTTCACCAATCGAATGATCGGTGCTTCATTAGCAAGAGATTCCGGAGCAACCGAATGGTCCGAATAATCGCTGGAAGTATAATATTGCGTAAGATCCCTTTCTTGAAAATCTTCTAAAACTGTCGCCACCGATTCCAATGACGTCTCATAATACTTTTTAAAGGCCTCATTGAAGTCACTGGAGGTTATTAATGCAAGTTTAATGACATATCCCGAGCTTTCCCCCAATTGATCGAACAACTCCAATCGGAGAGGCTGATCCGTTGCCACCGTCAACTGATTCCCGATGAGCCGAATGGGGATAGCCCGGGCCCTCTCAACTTGCTTAGGGCTTAGGAGGCGAAGTACCGCTTCATCCAGAGAAAGCTCAAACAGGCGGTAAAATGGCAAACGCAATAAAATGCTGAGTGCCTTCATATACTGTTCTTCTGAAATGAAACCGGATTTCAGTAAAAGACCCTCATCAGTACGTTGTTCCTGATTTTTCATCGACAATAATTGCATTGCCTGAGTTTCATCGATGAAACCTTCTTTCAGGCATATGGTAATGAGCTGATCCATCATTTGACTCCAATTCATAATATTTTTCAAATTCTGTAAAACCAATTATTTTCCTGCAATAATTTGGATAAATTCCAATTTATCATTAATTAAAAAAGTACCTCTTGACAAGAGGTTCGCAGAAAAGAGGATTTCCATAAAATAACTCGAAATTAACCAAATATGTAATTATTCACGAAATACCTTTCATAGGCAAATGCTGAAAATCCGCTATTTAAGTTTGGGTGGGAAACAATGAAAAAAAAGAACAGACGGATACATTGGATTATCTTTGCTTTACTTTTTTGCCTTTTTATATCAACCATCTCTGGCGAGTCAACCCAATTGATCAGTCTTGATTTCAAAAACACCGATATTCGTGATGTATTGCGGGCCTTAGCTAGCCAAGCCGGGGTTAATATGATCATCGAGAACGATGTTTCCGGAACTATCTCCATCAGTCTCAATCGGGTTACCTTTACGGATGCTTTAAATATCATTACATCTACCAACCAACTCACCTATACCCATACCGACAAAGTCTATACCGTCAAACGGCTTCATCATTCATTGTTAAACATCGATTTTCAAGACGGGCTGTTAAGTGTCGAAGCATCAAACGTCAAACTCGGAGACTTGTTCAAGGCTATCTCCCAAAAAAGCGGAATGCCGCTTGTTCCTGCCGAGGATCTCACTGAAACGATCTCCATCTCCATACCCCCTGCGCCGCTCGCCGATGTAGTCAGCGCTATATTGGCACGAACCAATTGTACAGCTGAACCCATTGGTTCCGTTTCATTGATCAAGCGAAAATCCACTCCCCTGATTCCGTTTACCCTAATCTACGAAAACAACCGCTTGACCATCGATGCCAAAAATGTTCCTTTGCCGGTATTTTGCCGGGCGATTACTGAAAAGACCGGGGTCTCCGTCGTCCCCGATCAAAATGCAACGCAAAACATAACCGTCTTTTTGCAACATCTGAGCCTTGCCGACAGCCTTCAACTCATCTGCGCAACCAACGGATTGCTCCTTCACAAAGAGGGAGAAGCTTGGCGAATTACCCGTTCCAGCGGCGCATTCCGGGTCCGGCTGAAAGACAATTTGCTTTCTGTCGATGCCGACAATGTGGACATTACGCTCTTAGCCAAAGAAATTTCCCGGCAGATCGAACAAAATATCATTGTTGACCGGGAAGTTCGAGGGAATGTCACCGTCCACTTTCAAGATCTGCCCTTATATCAAGGTTTAGCGGTCATTCTCGAAAATCAAGGATGGCTATTGGAGAAGCACCCATCATACCTGCAGATCCGTTCCAATCCCAATCAAAATAAAAATATCCGGATCACTTACGATCCGGAGAAAAACCTCTTTGATCTGGACATCCAAACCGCCCCATTGACTGTCATTTTAAACGAAATGGCCCGGCGGGCTGATTTGAATATTGTTATCCTCTCCCAAGTGAACTGGACTGTGAATAACCTTCGCCTCCAGAAAATGAGCTTCACCCAGGTGATGGATTTTATCTTTAAGGGAACAATTTTTACCTATACTCAAATTGACGGTACCTATGTCATCGGCGACGGATTGATCGTCCGCCCCGAAAACCGGGACTTCGCTGTCGTTAAGATTTATCCCATCCAATATATTAAGTCGGAACAACTTCTGAATACTTTGCCTCCTATCTTTCCAAGGCAAAATTTTGTCCAGCTTCCGGAGAAAAATGCGTTAATCGTCACAGCACCGCCGTCGGTCCACGAACTTTTCACGGAATATCTCAAACAAGTCGACGTGGCCTCCATCGAAGATCGGACCGAAGTGATTAAAATCAGTTACTTAAAAGCCGAAGATGTCCTGAAGATGATTCCTTCGTCCATTCCAAAAAACGATCTGATCGTCCTTAAAGAAGCCAACGCCATCGTAGTCAACGGCCCCCAAAACCTGATCACTCAGGTGAAATCCTATATTGAAAAGATCGATCAGATCAATCCGCTCATCGTCTTCGACATCATGGTGCTTCAAATCACCGACTCCGACGAACTCTTCTGGAAGGCCCCGAGCGGAACCATTTCACTGGATAATGGTAAAGAACTGTATTTTAATCCAAGTACCGGCGGAATCACTTACCGCGAATCCGCTTCGTCCACCAACAGCACGACCAGCGCTTCGCTGCAGGCCCAAAAAGGAAAAGCCAAAGCCAAAATATTAGCCAATCCGACCATTACGACGTTAAACGGCTATCCGGCCAAATTTGACGTATCGACCAAACGCAGTTATACCATTACCTCTACCACCGAGTCCACTGACGGGACTAAGACGTATACCGACACGGTGAAAACCTACGACTCGGGGCTATATGTAACCATTACCCCCTGGGTATCTGCAAATAACCATATTACCATGGAGATCAAACCGAAGATCAGCGAATTTGGAGCTGCCCCGGAAGGATCCGATTTACCCACCACCACCGAACGTTCGACAGAAACGACGGTCCGGGTCAAAGATGGGGAAACCATCATCATCAGCGGCCTCAAAAATACCCGCACCGAAGTATCGGTATCCAAATTCCCGTTATTAGGAGATATCCCGATTTTGGGTTATTTCTTCAAAAATACCACTAAACGGGAGGCCGAAGACGAGTTCGTCATCATCATCACTCCCCGGTTGATCTACGACCAACCGGAAAAGCAGACGGAATGGCAGACGAAAAAGTA
>Ga0134092_1003511_pt1 | contig 10443 bp, 10 predicted proteins | sample 3_6taG_FD_94454 | JGI IMG/M metagenome (GOLD analysis project Ga0134092, IMG submission 94454) | Switchgrass degrading microbial communities from high solid loading bioreactors in New Hampshire, USA - 3_6_20_6_A3 metaG | ecosystem: Engineered > Bioreactor > Semi-continuous > Anaerobic >...
AAACTCCTTATAACGCACCTGTATATCCTTAACGCCATATATGTACTTGTAGACCCTGGCCTTCTTTTCATGCGCGGCTATATTTTCGTCGCTCCAATCCAGCCATTCTGGTATATTCATATATTATCCACCTATCTCTCTGTCCTTGATGACATTTTCATTCCACATGTTTACCTGCTTTTCTTTCTTACCCATATAGTAGCGGTATAGCTCATTCTCTGTTGAGATATTGGAATCTATGTCTACATAGACCTGTTTTGTCTTATTTAATACTCTGTTCCACAATTCTACCGCTTCGTCTATCTTTTCATTTGTAATCTCCGTCGTAAATGTGTAATTCTTTTGACGCAGTACAAATGTTATCTCGTCGGAGGCCACCTTTGCGGACCGTACAGATATAGTATCCGCTGATATTTCAGGTATTGTCAGTACCGGAGTATCCCCAATCTTTATGCTGCAAACCTCTATAGGATGTATGCAATACGGAGTAAGTGCAATTTCCGTAATTTCATAGACAGCTGGCAACATTACCTTAAACTTTATGTATGCGCCACCTGCTTCAAGCGAATCCATTGGTATGTCTATTGGTTCATCTGATATTACTGAGCAGTCCCAAAAAGACGCCGGCGAATTATCTATCGCGTTTTCAGCAATAGAATACGTTGCTGTTGGCACGCCTCTGTAATCTACTATATCTATTTTGCCCAGCGGCCTTCCGTCAGAAGCATGGAGAAGGTCAATATCTTTTGTTGCCTTAAGCATTATATAGTCACTTGTGTCATAATGCACAATATCAACAACAGGAAGAATTTCCCCGTTTCTGTCGCAAAACAGGTAGCTTGTCGAGTCATTATACTTTTCGAACATTTCCGTGTCTTTGAAGGTTTCTGTTACGACGACAGAATTAGAGCCATATGATTCTTTTGCCTCTATTTCTTTTACCATTATCTCAAGCTTATCAATTTCTGCCTTTATGTCTGACAGGTACGAGCTTGAGAGACTTGCAAACCCGTCGACAGCATTATAAAGGAGATCTATTATTTTAAATAGATAGTTTAAGTCTATATATACATTACCAAAGAAATCGTTATATGTATCTGATGGCTTTTCGTCATATTGCGCTTGACGGCCCTCTGTGGCAGGTTGACGTTCCTCTGTGATCTGACTAAGAATAAGCTGGAACTGCTCCTCTGATAAGCTTAACTTGTCCGTTATATTATCTTTCAAGAATCTTATCATGCTTTCGTATTCGCTTCTTGGAATACTTGCAAGATAGCCCTTTAAGTATTTATTCAACTGTACCACCTCATGCGTTTCTGATGGTGCCTACTACTGATTCAACCCAGCGACTTTCTTCACCGTTACTTGATACTGCTTTAATTCTTATTCTTGTCTTTTCTCCGGGAAGACTTATTGTCTGGTGTGCTACCCAGCTTCCGTTATTAGTTCTTATACGCACCCTAACAGGCCCATTCGTGGGGAACTCGACATTCGTATTCACGATGGGCCTGCTGTATTGTTTCTTCGAATCTATTGTGCGTAGCCTATATCTTGTTATCTGAGAAAGGGGAACGCCGGCAGGTACTTCTATTTCATACCTGCCGTACTTGTTAGTCCCATATTTAGCTTTGCCGTACTTGGACATTTAAGACGTGCTCCTTTACGGCTTTAGTATTACTTGTAGCTCTGAGTCTCTTTCGTTAATGGAGAGAGATATGCTGCTGAGTTTATAGTTTTCGTATATCAACACAGATTCCTTGCTGTCCGCGTCTATTACTATCTTGTCCGTTGCTCCTTCTTCATTAAGCAGAGAGATTATTCTGTCTCTTGTGGCTTTGATATCAATTGGATTCTTTATTATAAGCGTAAGGCTATGGTTGACTTCACCGTTATAATCTCTGCGCTCATCCAGCATGCTGCATTGAAAGTTTTTTCCGGTATTAAGATTGACAGTTAGCACTTGTACCATCTCCTCTGGCCTTCCTTTCCTGTTCGCGCTTAGACAATGCTTCTTCGAGAGTCTTCAGATAGTGTCTACTTACTTGATAGATAGGCGGGGTTCTGTTGATTAATTGGTTAGCCTCGTCTATCAGTCTTCTCATTGTGTGTATCATCTCACGCATTGAAGATGTCGAGTTTAGTGCCGTGTACATTACCTCGAGCTCTTCAAGTATCTGTTCGTTGTTGGCGAGCTTATTCCAATTAATAACGAGTTCCCTGTACAACATACAGAACTTCGCCTTGACTTCGGTAAGTTCACGCACGAACAGGTCTTTTGTAAGGCCGTGTAATACCCTAATCACGTCTTTTATAAGTTCAGGGTGCGATCCTACGTACTCGTTGCGTTCTGCTTTTTCTATGTCATTTGACATGCCGTTGATTGTTTTTTCAAGGGTTGCTATAAACCCCAGATTCATCTCTCTTCTAAGCGGCATCAGCAGCTGCCTGAGTTCGTTTATGCATTCCTGTGCAGAACTAGCCATCTTGTTTCCCTCCTAATTCATACAACTTATTAAGCATCCAGGTTGTTTCTTTTCCGGCCCTGTTACAGGCCAGTTCATATACTCCGAGCTTCTTAAACTCGTCGATTATTGTATAGTATTTCATATGCATCATCTTGCACACAGTAGGGATCTGTGTGAATGGGTCGCCTATTGATTCAAGACACGAGCCGAGGCATTGTCTAGAGCAGGTGGTATTAATGAGACAATCTTGGCATTGCGGTGCATTTGTTCCTGCATATGAATGTACGCCTATTGCCATTTCGACGTTCTTTGCTTCTATATCAACGATCTTGCCATCCTTTACTATAAATCTGCCGTATTCATAGCCGTCATACGCGAGTCTATGACACGGTACAATCTTTAAGTCTCCAAGTCTTACGAATAAGCACGTTTGGATACTACACGTGAGCCCACGTGCCGTCGTACAGAATGGTAATCTTAGAATATTGAATCCATGTCGGAATACGTAATCTATAAATCTTTGCTTGTCTTTCCCGCATTTTTCGAACGTCCAGTTTATAAGGAACCTTATGAAGTCGCATAGTTCTAATAGTTGTTCATCGGTCCATTCTATATTCCTTACTTCTAGTAGGTACATATTCTGCCATGAAATGCCGTGCTTTTCGAACATCTCCTGATACCACAGGAAGTTTTTCTTCCAGTCTTCGATCTTCCTGCTGTATATCATTGGGTGTGTGCCGCAGTTATAATCTCTTATAAACTCCATCGTCTTGTCATAGTAAGCGTCGTCTCTTGGATCGTCTGGGCCTGGCGGAAGAAATAACCCAGGGATATTCTGATTAAACTTAAACGGTCTATTGTCTTCCATGTACTTTCCTTCAAGCGACGCACTTAGTAAAATCGGCATCTTTATATCCATGAACCTATCATATAGATCTTTTACTCTTTCTGTTAGATCGTCGTTAAGAAGGAATGACATATTGGTCGGGATTATTATGTGTAGCCATTTTTTATCTTCCGGCTGGTCTTTGAATTTGTCGTAGATTATATCGAGAACCTCGAGGCATATATCCTGAGACAGGGGACTACCTGAGAACAATTCAACTGACGGCCTATATCCATTCTCTATAGTCCAATCACAGATCATCTTTGTATGTTCTCTTATGTCGTCCCTGTTATTTGCGCTTGGTGGGCAGAGCTTGTCTCCATACCTAAACATGTAACAGTATCTACATCTTAAGTTACAATCAGCTGTTACTATTAGCTCAAGTCTTCCATATGGATCGTTTGGGTCCCCTTTTCTCCAAGCTGTAAACAAAGTTCTTTCGAACATACTCTTTAGAAGCTCGGAGTTATCTGAAACAAATGACACTTAATTTCCCCCTCTCCCTTTTATGTATTTAAAGTAATGCATTAATAGTTCGGTAAATGCGCCGTTTGCGAGGAGTCTTATTATTGATATAGGTGTGAGATGTAGACTTCCTGTCTGCAGGTAGTCCTCGATGGGGCATGAGAATCTCGAGTTAACAAATAGTGAGAATATAAGACATAGCATGTCGTCATCTAGATATATCTCGTCTGCTTGGCCGCACAAAGCTAACTCTTTCAGCGCTGCTATGACGTATGATATCTTAAATGATGAGTTATCGTGGTACGACCTTAGCATGTATACGTATCTTGCTTTTTCCCTGTCGGATGCCTTCTTATTATCAATGCATAGATATTTTTGTATCTTTTCGATGATACCACGGTCGAACTTACTTATTTCCCATTCATCCATTGTTTTGTCATTGTTCTCGTTTGTCCCGCTTAATAGGCCTTCGATATATTCTTCGTCTTCAAACAGGAAGCTTCTATGGCATTGTGTTACAGCGCCGTCACACGACATACCAAGCTGGCCATCCCCGCCACCGCATGTCATGCCTCTTGGGTTATTTCTAAATTCCGATGCATCTCTTATGACTCTTTCAAGCCCGTATACATAGCCATTAATTGGTTTTGTTATATACTTTAAGTCAAGACTATCTTCTATGAGTCTTAGGTTTCTAAAGAGCTTGGCGAGTTCTATGCCGTCTTCTTTTGAGTATTTGCCGGGAACTACAAGTGTTGGTGTTGCTGTGCGGGCTATATTCATATGTTGCGCCGGCTCTAATACGCGCATATCCTTGAACATATCGTCGAAAAACGCGTACCAGTCTCTAATTAGGTCTGTATTATTATTCATTTCTGCGAATGCTTCCATGTCTACAGTGGGTTTTACAGAGTATGTTACGGTTAGTGCTTTCGGCTTTAGTTCTCTTAGTTTGAGTATCGTATTAACTGCGTTATCTCTTATTATTTTTGTCTTACCCTTCCCTCTGGTCCTGTCAGTAACCCACGCTGGACCATCAATGGACGTTTGGAACTTTAATCTGGTTTGTTTATTTAGCTTTACGCCTATTTCATCAAGCTTTTTTGCAAGGTCGACTATTCTATCTATATGTGCGACGCTGTTTGTGGAGAAACCTATCTCTCTTAGCCTTGGGAAGGCTTCGAAGTATTTCTCTATGGAATCTGAGAACCTGTCTAATATAAGTGTTGGCTCTGTACCCCACAGACCTATTATTTCAAGGTTTTCGCCGTATACCTCCTTTAGCTCCTTAATAAAAGTACCGTCCTCCATTTTCCTGATGATTTCTTTGTTGTATTCCCTCATTCGTCTGTTTTTTGGTATGTAGCAGTAACTGCAATTAAGATTACAGACAGAGCAGGCGAACATCTCTACTGCCGCCTTCGAAGGATCTATCTCGGCAATCCTCACAGTATTCCCTCCTCTTGGTTATGGTCTAATAGTTGCAGACTGGTTATTTAGTTGCTCCCGGGTTATATGTTGTGTTTGTGTAAGTATTAGATATGGTGTTGTAATTAGTTGTTGTAGATGAATTATATAAGCCGGTAATAGTAAGATAAGAGGTATTTGTGTAACTGTTAGAGCTTCCTGTGTATGAGTTTGAGCCTAGCGTATATGAGTTATATGAACCAGTGACGGTGTAATAAGAAGTATTTGTATACGTATTGGAACCGCCAGTATAGGTATTGTATGATGTGTTTGTATATTGACATATGGTAGTATAGCTATTGGAAGTGTCTGTATATGTGTTGCTTGAGCCACTATTTGAGGTAGTATACGAGTTTGAGCCACTGGTGTATGAATTAATACTGCCGGTTATGTTACATGTTTCATAAGTACTGTTATATCCTGAGTTTGTATATGCATTGGAGCCACCGGTAACAGAACATGGGCTGCCTAAGTTATTATGCACCAAGTCTATATTACTTTGAAGCTCGCGTATATGTGAACCTTTAATTACAGTGGTCCCTTTTACGATAGTTTCAGTCCACGTGAAAGCCATCGAGCATCATCCTTTTGTTATATTCTAGCAACTAAGTTAAAATTCTTGTTCTCAGTTGTGTTGTCGAGCCTGTCACTTGTATAGTTAGCGCTACACAATGAGCCATTGTCCGTATTATTCGACGGATTATTCGTATAGTTTAAAGATGTATTGTCATAGTTCTGGCTTGAGTTATTTGTGTTACACAGACTGGTATTGTCAGTATTATTTGATGGGTTATTAGTCTGGTTTAGTGATGGGTTGTCGATCAAGTTACTTGTATAATTACTCATGTTTTGCGTAGTATTGTTAGTGCTACACAATGAGCCATTGTCGCTCCTATTCGATGGATTATTGGTTGAATAGTTGGATGGATTATTTGTATTACACAGGCTCGGATTATCGCTTTTCTCGCTAGCATTATCTGAGTTGTTTGAACTGTTTACGGTGGACTTATCGCTGCTGCAAGCACTTGAGTTTTGGGTGGAATTATCGGATTTGTTTGATGAGTTTACTGATGAGCAATTACTTGGGCAATAGGCGTTATTGTGTATGTAGTCGGCTGCTGCTCTTAGTTCGTTTAGCTTAGCTGCCATATTCGATAGTTCGGTATATGTCTGCGTCCATGAATATTTAGTTTTTCCGGCAGCCGTCGCAACTGCGTCTATATTGTTTTTTATCTCTACCAAGTGCGATATGTTTACCTTAGTGACTCCATCTGTTATGGGAGTCCATGTGAACGACATGGGTACACCTCCCTCATCTTCTATATTATATCACACATGAGTGTCCAGGTCAATATATTTTTATCCAAATTCGACCATTTACTTTTACATTGTCGTTACCCCATGTGTCGTAGTCTGGTATTTCTGATACTATGCCAAGAATTCTATCAGGGAATAATATCTTCTCCCACCAACGCATTTTGGACGCAGTTCCATTTTTACCAGCACATACAACGTCGCCTACTTTAAACTTCTCTCTTGGTTTATCTGTATATACGAGTACTCTCCCAGCGACGGCAACAGGAAGCGAATACTCTCCAGCTACCGACTGCCTACCGATTGAGAACCCAAATACATCTGATACCACCATTGGAGCTTTTGACAGACGCTTGCGCGATAATGCAACGTATTTCCCATCTGCTTCGCACACGACGTGACCAGGCCCAATGTGCTCTTTGCTTTGTCTGTATTCCGCATAATCATTATATACAACGCCCGATATTTTCCCACTTGATGTTATATCTCCAAGAACATTTAGTTGTCCATATATATTTGTGCTTGCTAGTTCTGCCATACTTGCTCACCCTTCTATAAACCTGTTTGCAAATATTGCGCCCTCTTCATTTATGCGAAAATTTTGCGGTCTACACATAATTGTGTGTCCGTCGGCGGTTTCTTTGTATGTTCCTTCAATTGCGGAATCGAATACTGTTATCCAATTGACGCCATCTGCCGACACTTGTGTCTTTGTGTCATAATATGTTCTGCCGTCTCCCCAGTAGTGCCACACCTTAATCATTTGTACATCATATACTTCCTCTAAATCTATTAGGACGTAACCTATGTTACTGTGGACATATGGAGTGGTTGTTGTGATTCCATCAAGTAACAAGTCTATTGTATTGCCTGCTGGATATGGGTTTATTGCTCCTTCAACGATGGTTTTATTAAGCGCTACATTTTTGCCGTACGAAAAAGCCTGTATCTCTACCCAATGGCTTGAACTGTTAGCCGTTGAGCCGTTTGCGTAGTCTTTTATATATCTGACGGGAAGACCAACTTCGCATATTTTAGGCACTGCAGTAATGCCGTTTTCAGATGCTATGTCGTACGGCTCACTGTCATCTAGTTCATATATACGTATATCAGCAATACGGATATCTGTACCAAGCGCTCCTGTGCTTGCGTAGCCCCATCCTATCTTGAGTTGTCGCATACAAAAATATATATTACCATCTAGTCCGATCTGATATATTTTATCAGCTAAAAATACGACTTCTGCGTAGTGCCAATTATCCCAGTCATTGAAGTTTGCCGGAATCAGGTTTTTATGGCTTAGGGTAGTGGCACCTGTTTGGAGTCCTTGTCCATATGACGTCCATCCGACGCTATATGCAAAGTATGGTATTTCTAGGGCATTAGTCGTTTGCCCCTTATAGTAGAATGTTAATTTATACTTTTTGCCCTGTGTAAATCTTGCATGGTTTGCGAAGTTAATTACCACGCCTCCCCACATGACGTTTCCATTGGTCGCTTGTGTCAGGTTTGGATCTCTGTATACCCTATATGAATACTTATCATTTCTAACGTGATCGTTTACTAAGGTCACTTTACAGTTTGTCTGTTCGTACTTACTAAGTATGCCAGATATAGTTCCCGTGTTAATTTGTTGTTCAATTTCTGGAAATGGTTGATATATCTCTTTTATCTGATGAGTATATATCCTGCCTTTATTATCTATGCTTGCCATTTGTTGATATAATTCATTTATATCGTCAGCTGATAAAGCTGTGGCGTATACACGGACGTCGTCGATATATCCATGATGACCTCCATATGTGGTTGACCACGCACTACCTATGTAGAAATATCTGAAAGTCTCGAGGTGATATAAGTTGGTTTTAGTAGTTGAATCTCTAAGAACTCCATCTATGTATTGCTTTAGTTCGCCTGTATCACCATTGTATGTTATTGCCCAGTGATGCCAGTTGCCATCATATACACCTCTACCCCCACAAGCCCATGATGTGTAGTTTGATGCATCGTAATAATATATAATGCCGGATCTATTATCGGTTTGAGCTGATGTTGGACCGTTAAAGCATAGATTTTGCCAACCAACTGGATATATATTATGTGGTGGCTGTTCGCTTGCAAGTCCCTTTATCCATACGGCTATAGTCCACTGTTTTGGTATATATACTGTATTTGTGCTTCTTATATGCAAGAATATAGAATTAACACGGGACCTGTTATTAAAGAAGTATGCACCAGTCCCTATCTTGCTGTCTTCGACCCACTGAGGCGTCGTGCTTTCACTAAGAGTGGCATCATTGCCATAGCCGCTACAGTCATGCACAACCCCTGCTCTTGAACTATCAGCAAAAGGTGTGGCGTGATCTTTTCTTTCTAATTGTATATCATAGATCTCGCAATCGAATGTACCGTCAGCAGGGTCGCTATACACAGAAAACGCAGGTGTTACTATGTTATTAGAGTTAGTTGTGTGTGTGGATACCTTTAAGTGTTGCGTACCACCTGGTGGTATATTAAAAGTCATGTTATTAGATAGGTCGGCACCGTTATTTCCGTCTCTTATTCGCAAATCTACTCTTAGTGTTTTAATGTTATTATTACGCACCTTTGCAGATAGTGTATGATGTGACCCGGGTTCACTATTGTAATATGGATAGATATATGCGTAAGCGCCAGGAACACTACAGGTGCCTTTAACTGTAAAGCTATGTCTTCCGGTGTATGTCACAAAACTACATGCGTCGCTGCCGTTTGAACTCCAACATCTTTTATATACATTAAAGTCAAGTATGTTACTTGTTGGCTCCTGAAAATCATCGAATTTATAATGCAGTATCTTTGCCTTGGCTATCTCTTTAACCTCTTTTTCTGATAAGGCATGGTCATAGATTCTATAGTCGTTAACACTGCCGTACAGGTAGTTACCGAATGAGCTTCCATTGGAATGGGAAGCACCAATAGTAAATATATTAGAAAGCGTAGCCATGTTACCAACTGAAGTAGTCGAGGCATACAAGACACCATTAACGTAGAATCTCTTATAATTATTGTCTTTTGTGACGGCTATGTGTACCCATGTATTTGTCGGCGGAACATAGCTTATTGTCCACTGATAAGAACTTCCAGTGTCAAACCTCATGCTGTTTCCATTTAAGAAAAATATAGATAAACCGTTACCAACTTCGGTTCTTGTACATCCAAAGCACTGATTTGCTGTGCTTGTTATCTTGGCCCAGAATGCAATAGAAAATGACGAGCCTTGCGCAATGGGGTTTGTAAATGATATGTAGCCATTACCGTTAAATGTGTAGCATTGTCCAATCTTGCCTGTTGTGCTGACAGTAGCATTTGTAGCAGTTGCCGTTGTACCTCTAATATTATCTTTTAAATTTCCTGTAAGCGGGTACCAAGCAACTAGACTCATTATACACCTCTCCTTATCTTATGAAGTTAAAATCTAAGGACTTTGTCGTACTATTGTATTCTATGCGGAACTTACCTTGAATTGTAATTGGACCATTTATCGTTAATCCGGCGAAAGTTGGGCTTGCTGTTGTTTTAACGCTCTGGTTTATATATGTCCCGATTGCGTTGTCGACATAGCTTGTTATATCGGAATAATGCTTGCCGTCAACTGTGTCTGCGTCTAGGCCAGAGCCAGAGCCATCATTTCCAGCGTGCCACATTTTATTACTACCAAGGTACGGCACTCCTGAGCCATTAACCCATAGCGTCACAGTTCCAGAGTTCGTCTTAAATATTATTCCTTCGTTTGCGTTGTCGCATACATCTGCAAAGATTAGGCAGTTTATATTTATTATATCTGAATTTCTCATGTTAATGCCG
>Ga0134092_1003514_pt1 | contig 10426 bp, 6 predicted proteins | sample 3_6taG_FD_94454 | JGI IMG/M metagenome (GOLD analysis project Ga0134092, IMG submission 94454) | Switchgrass degrading microbial communities from high solid loading bioreactors in New Hampshire, USA - 3_6_20_6_A3 metaG | ecosystem: Engineered > Bioreactor > Semi-continuous > Anaerobic > Digestate...
TCAGACTCCAGCATATATGTGACCCCCTATCATTTTTGTGGTTATTAATGATAGGTTACATAATATGTTGGAGTTTTTCATTCGTAGATTTTTGGTAATTCAAAGCTAGCACAACAAGTTAATATAGGAGAGATTAATATGTTACAGGAGTTTAAAAAGTTTGCGTTAAGAGGAAATGTGTTGGATCTGGCAATAGGTGTTATTATAGGTGGAGCTTTTGGGAAAATTGTTACCTCACTTGTAAATGACGTGTTAATGCCAATCTTTGGGCTGTTATTAGGAGGGATAGATTTTTCAAATTTGGAGTTAACAATAAAAGATGCTACTATTAAATATGGAGCATTTATTCAAAGTGTTGTTGACTTTTTGATCATTGCTTTTTCAATATTTATATTTATCAAAGCTATAAACAAATTTAAAAAGAAACAGGAGGAAAAGCCTGATGCACCCCCAGAGCCTACTAAAGAAGAAGTTTTACTTACCGAAATAAGGGATATTCTTAAGGAGAGAATATAATACAGGAAGTGATTATGTTGATAGAATATGTAAATATTACAGATATACCAGGCATTAAACTTGGCAATGCTGAAGACCTGACAGGTGGGACAGGCTGTACAGTTATTTTGTGTGAAAAAGGCGGGGTAGCCGGTGTGGATGTTAGGGGAGGTGCTCCGGGAACCCGTGAAACAGATTTACTGAACCCCGTTAAAATGATGGACAGAATCCATGGAATTATGCTGGCAGGCGGAAGTGCTTTTGGTCTGGATGCTGCAGCAGGTGTAATGGAATATCTTGAGAGTAAGAGTATAGGCTTTGATATAGGAGTTACAAAGGTGCCTATTGTTTCTGCAGCTGTTCTTTTTGACCTGCCTGTAGGAGATTACAGATGCAGACCTGACAAGGAAATGGGTTATAGAGCATGCATCAATGCAGAAAATGGAAGATTTTCAGAAGGAAGTGTTGGGGCCGGTACAGGCGCCACAGTAGGAAAAATACTAGGTATGGATAAGGCTATGAAGGGCGGACTGGGCAGCTTTTGCATAAAAAATGGCTCATTATATGTAGGAGCTGTAGTAGCGGTAAATTGTTTTGGTGATGTGGTTGATCCGGATACAGGAGAGATTCTTGCAGGCGCATATATCCCAGAGGAAAAGAGATTTGTAAATACAGAATCACTAATCATGGTAAGCAGAAAAAAAGAGGATAACCCCTTTGTGGGAAATACCACCATAGGTTGTCTAATCACAAACGCTCGTTTAAGCAAAGCAGAAGCCAACAAGGTTGCTTCCATGGCTCATAACGGCTATGCCAGAAGTATCAGACCTGTGCATACCATGTACGATGGAGATACAATATTCTGCCTTGCTACCGGTGAAATAGAGGCAGATGTGAATCAAATAGGAGTTTTGGCTGTGAAGGCAGTAGAACAGGCTGTGGTTAATGGCATCAAGAAGGCGGTTCCACTCTTTGGCATCAGGACTTATTCTCAAAGATAATTTTTATTAAGAACACTAAAGACACTAAAATGCCACTAAATTACACTAAAGAACACTGAAATATTATATTTTAAAAGGTTAAGATCAGGTACCCTAGAGAAATACCCTTTATTTGTCGTAACTCGAAACTAGTAACAGGACGGAAAAGGAATACCCAGGCAACGCAGTTAATTATGCTACATTGAAGTCAAATGGGTATATAATTGAGTATGAGAATGCCACCTGTGATCCGTAGGGTTACCAAAGTTAATAGCCAATACGATAATAGATATTCAATAGACTGGTTTATACCGCTAAATTGACTCATTACTCACCCTTTAGTGTCCTTTGGTGAAATTTTAGTGTCTTTTAGTGTTCTAAAAATATACCACATATTTAACTATACATGAGAATGCTGCCAGATTTGATAAAGGACATGCGATATTAGACTTTTTACCAGAGTTCTGACTGGTGACACGAGATTTGTGACATGAGTAATCAGGTTATTTCTTTAGTGTTTTTAGTGTATTTTTAGTGCTTTTTAGTGTTCTCAAAAACCACCGTGTTAATCCGTGTTCCTCAAAAATACCCAAAAGGAATACCCAAGCACTTGTACACGTGCCAAGAGCCCCGTGCCGCGTGCCAGTCCCATAAGGAATCCTCAAGGCAGCGCATCAATAATCTGAATAAATAGAAGTGTAACCCCATATTATGTGATAATGCCTTCTGTTCATAGTAGTGAAGCATTGATAATAATGGATGTGTCCTCCTTCAACTTCAATACTGGGACCGGTTACAAGAGCAAAATAATGAGTATGGCCTAATACTTCTTCCACATATCCGGAAAAGTAATGGCTATGACCATCAAAATCAGGATTCTTGCTAGATGTACCAAAGTATTTGTGTTCATGTTTAAAGATTTTATTAGTGAGTCCATCAAACTCATGAAGATGCAGTTTATTGTACATAAAACCACCTCATAATATTTTATGCTGCAGTGGTGAAAATGTGAGAGGAAGAGAACTTATTATGATACATATTAAGCATACGATAAAAAAATTGCTCAGTGACGGCTTATTCTATAAAGACCTTGGAGTAATTGCCGCACCTATAATAATTCAAAACTTTATAAGCACATCATTAAATATGGTAGATACGATCATGATCGGAATGGTGGGAGAAACCCAGATTGCAGCTGTAGGTATAGCAAATCAGGTATTTATGATTCTTTGTATGTTTTTATTTGGAATATGCAGCGGCTGCGGTATATTTATATCCCAATTCTGGGGTAAGAGAGATAAGGACAATATAAAGAGAGTGGTTGGATTAGAGCTTTCTTCCACATTGTTGATATCCTTGATATTAACATTTGTCGCCATTGCTTTTCCCAGAGAAATTATAAGTATATTTAATACTGATCCAGATGTTCTGCTATATGGAAGTAGGTATTTAAGGCTGGTATGCCTTTGTTATGTATTTACTGCTGTAACCTTTTGTTTCAGCTTTGCTTTAAGATGTATAGAAAGAGCTGCATACCCAATGTATATAAGCGCTGCGGCACTTTTAACCAATACATATTTAAACTATGTGTTCATATTCGGACACTTCGGATTTAAAGCCATGGGTGTGGAAGGAGCCGCATTGGCGACGGTAATAGCAAGAGTAATTGAGGCTGTTTCTATAGTGACAGTAGTATACAAGAAGAATAAAATTCTGGCTCCAGGATTTAAGCACATGTTTTTAATTGACTCTCACTTTTTTAAGAGAATATATAGAACAACTATTCCAGTATTGCTCAACGAAATATGCTGGGGATTAGCAACTGTTGTATATTCTGTTGCCTTTGGCCGCATTGGAAAAGAAGCCATAGCCTCTGTACAAATAAGCAATACAATGCAGCAAATGTTCATGATACTTTGCTTTGGTATTGCCAATGCTTCCGGAGTAATGATAGGAAAAAGAATTGGAGCAGGAAACGAAGAAGAAGGCAGGGATTATGCCCATAGATTTGCAGTGTTGTCCATAGCATCAGGTATATTCATAGGAATTATGATGGCTCTAAGCGGACCTTTTATACTGAAGTTCTTTAAAGTTTCCCAGGTAGTAATGATGGATACTTATAGAATAATACTAATGCATTCAGTAATTATGGCAATGAGAGTATTCAATATAGTTTTAATTGTAGGCGTGCTTAGAGGGGGAGGAGATGCCAATCGGGCTTTTGCCATCGAGGCATCCACCATGTGGTTCATAGGAGTTCCTGCAGCTTTTGCTGGAGCATTGCTTTTTAAGCTTCCTATATATTGGGTAATTGCATTGACTAATCTTGAGGAAGCAGGAAAGTTTATTTTTTGTTTGCAAAGGCTGGTTTCAGGCAAATGGATAAATAATTTAGTTAAGAATTTTTGATTTATAATATGCCAGCAGCAGGTCTACCATTCTTCCATAGCTTTGTACTCCATCTTTCTGATTGTTGGCTTTAAGATAAGTATTGTTGATCTTTGTAGAGGCCCTTTCCACAGGGCCTTCAAATTTTTTCCAATAGTCATTTATATCAGCTAAATCCCTTTTCACCCCAGGGCTGTATTGAGATACAAGATTGATAGCACTATCACTATCGACTTTGTACAATGCATTGACAGAATGTATAAGTGCCAACAAAGTTCCTGAATATTTGTATTCAATATCATCATTATAAATACAGGTTAAGAATGATATGAAGTTTGCCTCATCTTCTCTTGCAAAACCTCTCTGATGAGCCATTTCATGAGCTATATTGCTGGGAAACATAGCATCAGGCACATCACCATTAACATTTGCTTCAATTGTAAAAGGGAAAAATATGCCTGCTATGCCTGCATAGGACATAAGCCTTGATGTTATAACTATCTTTGGCTTTCCATAATTACCTCTAAACACAGGATATTTCTTCGATAGACTTTCATAACCAGAAAATACTTTAGACAAAGCATTTCTTTTGCCTTCAGATAATTGCATAACCCCTCTGGAATCCTCTTTTACATCATTTCTATAGCTGTTTGCTTTATGAATTAGATAAATACATAACTCCTCCAGATCTTCCTTTGTATAATTCATATTATCAAGACTCATTGTCTTTGAAAGAGGAAGCCTGTAATAGTTTAAACCCCACAATGAAACAAAGGAAAATAAAAGAATACTGAGAACTATTACAACTCTTTTTATAGCATTTATAATCAGATTTATATCATATCTAATCAAGGCTTTAATTATCCTATAAAGCATGAACCCACTCCAGATTACGAAACCATAGAAAAGAAGCTCAGCTAAGGAAAATGGAAATATACCTGTCAACTTGCTTAAAGGTTGACTAAATACTTTGTATAGGCCCATAGAGTATAGGTTTTCTATAGCATTTGGTGATTTTTTAGCCAAGGAAACAAGAATTAATGATACAGGTATAAGCATTATTATCCAAGTCATATAATAGACCCCTTCCAAGAGACTTCTTCAAAGATATTATAACCTATACATCATATGATTGTATTCAAATTCTGTGAATATATATGGCTATTAAACATAAAATATTAAATGACTTTTATTTATAATGCTAAAGGAGTGATAACTATTAAAGCTGTTATAATGGCTGGTGGAAAAGGAACAAGATTGAGACCGTTGACCTGTGGTATTCCTAAGCCAATGGTTCCCATTTTTGACAAGCCAGTCATGGAGTATACAATTCAGCTGCTAAAGAATGAAGGTATAAATAACATAGGCGTAACAGTGGCTTATTTACCTCAGGTTATAATGGATTATTTCGGGGACGGCAGCAACTATGGGGTAAATTTGAGATATTTTATAGAAGATACACCCTTAGGAACAGGTGGAAGTGTAAGAAATACAGGAGATTTTTTAGATAATACTTTTATAGTTATTAGTGGTGATGCCCTTACAGATTTAAATCTGACCGCTGCTTTGGAATTTCATAAAAGGACCAAATCCAAGGCAACCCTTGTTTTGAAGAGAGAAGCAGTTCCCATAGAATATGGTGTAGTTATTACTGACAGTCAGGGTCATATAGTGCGTTTTTTGGAAAAACCCAGTTGGGGAGAAGTCTTCAGTGATACAGTGAATACAGGCATATACATACTGGAACCTGAAGTCATGGAGTACTATAAGCCGGGAGATAATTTTGACTTCAGCAAGGATTTGTTTCCCCAGCTTCTTAGAGATAATGTTCCCATGTATGGATACATCACTGAGGATTACTGGTGTGATATCGGTGATTTAGCATCATACAGGCAAGTTCATTTTGATATACTGGACCACAAGGTTAATATTACTCTGGAAGCCCAGGAAAACCAGAAAGGCATATGGCTTTCTGAAGGTGTTGTCATAAAAAATAATGTAACATTGATTCCTCCGGTTTATATCGGAAAGGATACAACCATAGAGACCAATGTTCTCATAGATTCCTACTCTGTAATATCTCAAAACTGCAGGATAGGTTCAAACAGCAAAGTGAAAAGAAGCATACTTTGGAAAAATGTTCACATAGGTGAGAATTCGGGTATCAGCGGTGGAGTAGTTTGTACAAACTCCATAATAAAAAATAATGTAAAGATATATGAAAATTCAGTAATAGGTGAAAATACATCAATACTTGATAACTGCATAATAAAACCTGATGTGAGAATATGGCCTGAAAAGAAGATTCTTGAGAATACCGTAGTGAATCATAATATAATATGGGGTACAAAGGCTACAAAGAATATATTTGGCTCCAGAGGAGTGTATGGCACAATAAACCTGGAAATATCACCTGAGATATGCTCCAGCCTGGGTTCTGCATTTGCAGCAGCCATGGGAAAGAATTCAGCTTTAGTCATCGGAAGTGATAACAATCCCCAATCCTATGTTGCCAAGAACTCTCTTATAGCAGGTATCTTATCTGCAGGCAGCCAGCCCATTGTGCTGAATAATTCGGTAATACCCATGACCAGGTTTGGCATAGCGTACTTAAGAGCCAACGGAGGTATACACATACATACTTCCCATGAAAACCCCTGTAAGACATATATAGAATTTTTCGATGAAAAAGGAGCAAATATAAGCAGAAGCAAGGAAAGACAAATAGAAAATCTGCTTAATCAGGAAGATTATGATAGATGCAAGGCAGAAGACATAAAAGCCATCACCAGGATGGAGAATTTTCAGGAAATATTCATAAGACAGGGATTGGAAGAAATAAACCATTTGGACGAAATACTAAGAAGAAACTTTAAAATAGTGCTTGCCTCTCAGTCTGAAAACACCTCTGCAATTGCTTATAAGTTTTTGCAGAATCTTGGTTGCAGTGTCAGTCTTGTATGGGGTGATGCTGATAAACACATGGCTAATTATATAACTAGAAGAAAAGCAGATATGGGAGCCATAATAAACGAAAACGGAGAGAGTCTGACGCTTATAGATGAAAAAGGAAGAGTGATTAAAGATGAAGAATATCTTTTATTGTCAGAACTGGTGGCTATAAAAGGCTATAATGCAAGAAGCCTTGTTTTCCCTTATGCATTCCCAAGAGCAGCGGAAGAAATAGCAAAGCTTAATGGGGCAAAAATATTCAGGGCTTCCTCAACTGCATCAGAGATAATGAGAAAAATGATGGAGTTGAGTGATGGTGCCAAAAGCCCATTGGTTCAGTTTACACTGAGCTACAATGCAATCTGGGCTCTCGGATACTTCCTTGAATACATGGTTAGAGAGAACACAAAGATTAGCAGATTAATAGATTCCATACCTGAATATTTTTACTTAAAAAGGGAAATAAATTGTGATTGGAAGGATAAAGGGAGGATAATCAGAGAAATTGCCTTTGGGGCTAACCAGGAGGAAATTGAGCTTTTCGAAGGAGTAAGAATCAAAGATTCAAGGGGATGGGCTTTGGTCTTACCGGACAATGAAAGACCTGTTTTCAATATATATGCCGAAGGCTATTCTTATGAAATGGCTCAGGAATTATCTGCCGACTTAAGTGAAAAAATAAACCTATTGCTAAAAAATCAGAGGCGATAAGCCTTTGATTTTTTAGTAATCCAGCATCAGTACTCTTATTTTGGAGAGGTGTTATAGTCATATGAATGTTATAGATAGAATGAAGCATGTTTTGCTTAATAGAGAAGACTTATTAACTTATGGTTATATTTTGGGTCAAAAGCATGTGTTGAAGAGAAGAAAGGGAACAACAAAAGTTCTGAAGAAGCGTTTGGAGCAAAACTATCAGGAAATATTCGATATATACAAAAAGCTGGATGGCTTTGCCAAAGAAAATAAGGATATGTCTCCCGCATCCGATTGGCTGCTGGACAATTTTTATAAGATTGAAGAACAAGTTAAAGAAGTAAAGCTTAATATACGCCAGGAAAGATTATATAGGCTTAACACATTGGCATCAGGATATTTGAAGGACTACCCAAGAATATATGCCATAGCATTGGAATTTATTTCTCATACCGATGGAAATCTGGACACAGATTTGTTTATAGACTTTATCAAGGCATATCAGATAAATCAAATACTGACCATATCTGAAGTATGGGCTTTGTCTCTTGTGACAAGGATTGGCCTTGTAGAGAATATAAGGATGATCTGTGCTGATATATATAAAACACAGCTTCAATGGAACAAAGCAGAAGCAGATTCAAAGCTGAAAGGCCAGGAATTGATACAAGCCATAGAAGAGAATCTGGAGATTGAAGGACGCTTGAACTCATCCTACATAGAACATCTCCTTGCTCTTATAAGAAGGACAGGGCTTGATTATGGTGAAGTCATAGATTATCTGGAGAAGAGGCTTGAAGAATATAATACGACCATAAAAGAGCTTATTCAGAATGAACATAAAGAATATGCAGTAAGAAAGATTTCAATAGGAAATTCCATCACAAGCCTTCACAGCATATCAACCTTGGACTGGAATGACATATTTGAATCTGTCAGCATTGTAGAAGAGATGCTCTCAAAGGATCCATCGGGCATATATCCATCTATGGATTTTGAATCAAGGGATTACTATAGAAAAATTATAACCAGAATATCAACCCACAACAATATTACCGAAACAAGAATTGCCAATGCTGCTGTAAGCCTGAGCAAAAATGCACAGAAACTTGGCAGACCTTTTAAGGAAACCCATGTAGGATATTATCTGATTGACGAGGGGAGAAAAGACCTTTTTGAAATTCTGAATATAAAAAATAGAGATTTCAGGCTTAAAACTACAAGGCCATATTTGGCATCAATTGGAATATTTACTGTATTAAGCATCATGCTTGCTGTTTCTGTTTTTTGCAAAGGCTGGAGCATGGGTAACATTGTTCTTCTAAGTCTTTTGCTGTTGATTCCGGCATCAGAAATAGGAATAGGCCTTACCAATCACATTTTTATGAAAATATATGAACCAACATTTCTCCCAAGACTTAATTATGAAAAAGGAATACCTGATGAATCAAAAACCATGGTCATCATCCCTGCTTTGCTGAGCAGTAAAAATATTGCATTAGAGTTAATAGAAAAAATGGAAGTATATTATCTTGCAAATAAGGACAAAAATCTGTTCTTTGGCTTGATAGGTGATTTCAAGGATAGTGAAAACGAGAAAAATCCAGAGGATGAATCCATCATAGCAGCTGCCATGGAAGGCATAACGAGACTTAATAATAAATATAAGGAAGGCAGGACAATCTTTTATTATTTCCACAGAAAAAGAGAATTCAATGCAAAACAGAACAAATGGATGGGATGGGAGAGAAAAAGAGGCGCCATTGTACAGTTTAACGACCTCCTGTCAGGAATGGATGTCAGTTCTTTCGTTTATAAGTCATCTGAAATTGATGAGTTAAAGGACATCAAATATGTCATAACCATCGATTCAGATACAAATCTGATTATGGAGAGTGCTGCAAAACTAATAGGCACTATGGACCATCCATTAAACAAGGCAGTTTATGATGAAAAACTTGGTGTTGTAAAAGAAGGCTACGGCATAATTCAGCCAAGGATAGGCATTGATATAGAAGATTCTAACAAAACCTTATTCTCGAGAATATTTGCCGGTGATGGAGGCATAGATCCCTATACTACTGCCGTATCAAACATCTATCAGGATGTTTTTGGAGAAGGAATATTTACAGGCAAGGGCATTTATGATTTATCATTATTCAATGAAGTAACTAAGAACAAGATTGAGGATAATACTGTCCTCAGCCATGATTTGCTGGAAGGAAGCCTGCTCAGGACAGGTCTGTCTGGTGATATAGAGCTTATTGACGGTTTCCCCGGCAAATACCTGTCTCATAGTTCAAGACAGCACAGATGGACAAGGGGAGACTGGCAGCTAATAAAATGGATCTTCGGTAAAAATCCCTTGAATTCCTTATCCAGATGGAAAATGGCAGATAACCTGAGAAGAAGCATGCTGCAGCCTTCACTATATCTGCTTCTTCTGATAGGGATACTGTTTCTTCCGGTTTCTGTTTTTGAGTTGATTTTGATTCCTATTTTCGTGTTTTTATTTCCTGAGTTGATGTATCTTGCTTCAATAATTGAAAGAAGAGACAAATGTGCAAGGCAGTATATACAACTGTTGAAAAAGTCAGGCTATCAGCTTTTTATGCTCATGACATTTCTGCCATATAATGCATATCTGATGATGGATGCGGCAATAAGAAGCTTGTACAGGGTATTTTACTCTCATAGAAATATGCTTGAGTGGGTAACTGCAGCAGATGCAGATAAAAACATAAAATCAGACCTGAAGGGATATTACACAAAAAGCAGATACTCAATTCTTATGACATTACTGTTTGCTGCAGCTGCAGGCATAAGCAATACATATGATGCAACTGCTGTTATTCTGACAGTAATATGGCTATTGTCTCCATATATTGCCTATAAGGCAAGTGTGGAAACAGAGA
>Ga0134092_1003517_pt1 | contig 10420 bp, 10 predicted proteins | sample 3_6taG_FD_94454 | JGI IMG/M metagenome (GOLD analysis project Ga0134092, IMG submission 94454) | Switchgrass degrading microbial communities from high solid loading bioreactors in New Hampshire, USA - 3_6_20_6_A3 metaG | ecosystem: Engineered > Bioreactor > Semi-continuous > Anaerobic >...
ATATAAATTAAATACCAATATCAAATTTTATTATTATGCGCTGATTATGGTGGTTATTTTCCTTATATTAAAGTCAAATATAATTAAATCACGTATAGGTCGCGCTTTTATTGCAATTCGTGAAAACAGCCATGCAGCAAATGGTATGGGTATTAATGTTACAAAATTTAAAGTTATGGCATTTGGCATCAGTGCATTTTATACTGCTTATGCCGGTGGTATGTATGCTCATCTTACCAGATTTATAAGTCCTGAAACATTTGCGAATAAGCAGTCGGTCATGTTTCTTACCATGTTATTATTTGGCGGGACGGCTTCATTGGGTGGAACAGTCAGCGGAGTTTTCGTTGTCCTGATTTTAAATGAAATTCTTCGTTCTGCAGGGCGTTATCAATTATTTGCTTACGGCGGTTTATTACTTTTGGTTGTTGTGATTTTCCCGGGTGGTTTTTACCGTTTCATAAAAGATTTCATAAATAAGCAGAAAGGCGGTACTAAGGATGCTGAGGGTTGAAAATGTCACATTAAACTTTGAAGGATTGATAGCAGTAAATAATGTAAGCCTTACAGTTCAAGCCAATAAAATAAGCGGGTTAATTGGGCCTAACGGAGCAGGTAAGACTACATTTTTTAACCGGATCAGCGGTGTTTATACTCCTGACAAAGGAAGCATTACCTTTGACGGCCATCGCATAGACGGTAAAAAACCATATCAGATTAACAAACTCGGCATCGCTCGCACATATCAGGTTATAAATTTATTTAAAAACATGAATCTGCTGGAAAACGTAATGGTGGGTATGCACAGTAACCTACATTCTAATTTTTTCTCCTCTATGTTTAAAACAAAAGTGCAGCGAGCAGAGGAAAAAGAAGCTTTGGAAAGGGCATATGACTGGCTTAAGTTCGTTAATTTGGAGCATAAAGCAAAAAATTTAGCCGGATCGTTGTCTTATGGGGAACAGAGATTATTGGAAATAGTAAGAGGTTTAGCCAGCAATCCGAAATTAATTCTTTTGGATGAACCAGCAGCAGGTATGAATTCAAAAGAAAAAGAAATGTTGCATGATTTACTAAATAAAATATTAGAGAAAAAGATTTCAATTCTTATGATAGAGCATGATATGAAACTTATGATGGGTGTGGCTGAATATATTTACGTATTGAATTACGGGCAAAAAATTGCGGAAGGGAAGCCCAGTGAAATTCAAAATAATCCTAAAGTAATTGAAGCTTACCTGGGAGGTGAATAATATGGCACCTTTACTAGAAGTTAGGAATTTACATTATTATTACGGAAATATCCATGTTTTAAAAGGAATAAATCTTTATGTAAATGAAGGCGAAATTGTGACCCTGATTGGTGCCAATGGCGCCGGCAAGACTACTACTTTAAGAACAATTTCGGGATTAACACCGGCGAACGGAATTAGGGGTGAAATTTATTTTAAGGGCAAACCCATCCATGGAATAAGCGGCCACAAGATCACCGCAATGGGATTGTCTCAGGTATTGGAAGGACGACATATATTTTCTAAACTGACAGTTATGGAAAATCTGATGATAGGTGCATATTTAAGAAAGGACAAGAAAAATATTAAAGAAGATTTAAAATATATTTTTAAATTATTTCCACGACTGGAAGAAAGAAAAAATCAATTGGGAGGTACCCTAAGCGGAGGAGAACAGCAAATGCTTGCCATAGCCCGCTCGCTTATAGGAAATCCGGATATGATACTTATGGACGAGCCTTCTTTAGGCCTTGCACCGATAATTATTAATGAAATATTTGAAGCAATTGTTCAAATTCAGAAAGAAGGAAAAACTATATTATTTGTAGAACAAAACTCCAGAATAGCTCTGTCAACAGCAAATCGTGGTTATGTACTCCAGGTTGGTGAAATAGTAATGGAAGACACCTGTATAAACCTGTTGAACAATGAGGATGTAAAGAAGGCGTATTTGGGAGTGAATTAGGCGTAGGTCTGGCAAAAAAGCAAAAATGCCAGTGGTCAAACAGGAAAATCACTGGCTATTTTTGTGCAATAATAATGCCGCCGAATAGTTGAATATATGTTTGCAAGAATTATTAGCTCTATTGCTTGGACTATACAAAATATAATAAGTTGCACAGATAATAGAAGTATGAAATGAAAAATTGTAAAAAAGTATGATGTAGTTATTTAAAATAGTGTTCCGGAGATAAAGAAATCCTGTTGATATAAAACATATGAGCAAATATTCATATGTATATATTGACAATTATATGTAATAGGAATATAATATATATAAACAAATGAGCAATAATTCATATGAAAATTAATTGCTTAACAACAATATATGATTACTGTTACCTATAAGAAACGGGGGGATTAAAATGACCCAGAAGAGTTATAATGAAGACAGGTGCTTTTGTGAGGTTATACATGAGGAAGTTGTAAACCAGGTCAGGGAAAAAATGCCCAAGGAAGAAACCCTGTATGATTTGGCCGAATTATTTAAGATGTTTGGCGATTCTACAAGAATTAAAATCTTATGGGCTTTGGATGAAGCCGAAATGTGTGTTTGTGACATAGCAGCTTTGCTGAACATGACACAATCGGCCATTTCACATCAGTTAAGAATTCTGAAACAGGCCAAACTGGTCAAGAATCGGAAAGAGGGTAAAGTTGTTTATTATTCCCTGGATGATGAACATGTAAGATTAATTTTCGATCAGGGCCTTGCCCATATCAGCGAAAACTAAGTACATATATATTTTTTGCTTTACGAATGAATACATGTTCAAATATTCATGGCAATAAGGATTAGTACATGAGTAAATAAAATAAGGATGGAGGATATGTTTATGAAAAAGAAGTTTGTTGTTGAAGGGCTTTGCTGTCCGAACTGCGCCGCAAAGATGGAAACGGCCATTAAAAAATTAAACGGAGTTAATGAAGCAACCATTAATCTGATGACACAGAAGTTAGTTATTGACGGGGATGAAGAATTGATGCCTGAGATCATCAAAGAGGCTGAAAATATCGTAAAAAGAATTGAACCCGGAACAAGATTGAAAAATGCATAAGAATACACGGGATTATGCAAAGATTAATGCATAGAAAAATGCTGGGAGATGTTGCTATGAAGTCTGCAATGAACAGGCGTATTTTGAGAATACTGTCAGGTGCTGTATTTTTGGTGGCGGCAATACTGGTAGTAAAATATTCCGGATCGGCAAGTGTGGTTTTGTTTCTAATCAGCTATATTCTTGTGGGCGGAGATATACTTTTAAAGGCCGTCAGGAATATATTCAGAGGACCGGTTTTTGACGAGAATTTTTTAATGGCTGTAGCCACCATAGGTGCCATGTTTATAAGTGAGTATACCGAGGGTATTGCGGTAATGCTGTTATACCAGATCGGAGAGATATTCCAAAGCTATGCGGTGGATAAGTCAAGGAGGTCCATTGCAGATTTGATGGATATACGGCCAGATTATGCCAATGTAAAATCAGAAGAAAATTTAATAAAAAAAGATCCCGAAGATGTCAGGGTTGGGGATATTATAGTAATTAAACCCGGGGAACGGGTCCCTCTTGATGCCGTAGTAATAGAGGGAACTTCCCTTCTGGACACATCTGCATTAACAGGAGAGTCGGTACCCCGTGAAGTTGTACCCGGAGATGAGATATTGAGCGGGTGTATTAATGTAAATGGACTTATAACCGCCAGGGTAACAAAAGAATATGAAGAATCCACGATAAGCAAAATTTTGGATCTTGTGGAAAATGCGAGCAGCAAGAAATCCCGCTCGGAACAGTTTATAACCAGGTTTGCCAGATACTACACGCCGGTTGTTGTAATATTGGCGGTTATACTGGCACTTGTGCCTCCGCTTATTATAAAAGGGGCGACATTTAGCGATTGGATATACAGGTCGCTGTCATTTCTGGTGGTATCGTGCCCCTGTGCCCTGGTAATTTCCGTTCCGCTGACTTTCTTTAGCGGAATAGGAGGCGCATCTAAAAGAGGAATTCTTGTAAAAGGAAGCAATTATTTTGAGGCCCTGGCAAATACGAAAACGGTGGTTTTTGATAAGACAGGAACACTGACCAAAGGGGTATTTGCTGTCCAGGAAGTTTATTCAAATATTTTACCGGAAGATGAACTGATAGAATTGGCTGCATATGCCGAAAGTTATTCAAATCATCCCATATCCCAGTCAATTCAGAAGGCTTATGGGAAAGAAATTGACAAGAACGCAATCGTGGATGTGGAGGAAATATCCGGACACGGCATTAAGGCTGTCGTCAAGGGGAAAAAGGTTGCGGCAGGAAACGCAAAATTAATGAAGCAGATGGGTATACCTTATTTTGAAGGCGAGCTTTCAGGGACGGTTGTCCATGTGGCGGTGGACGGCGTTTACGCAGGATATATATTGATTGCAGACGAAATCAGGAGCGATTCGGCTCAGGCGATACAAGAGCTGAAGGGTTCGAATATCAATCAAATTGTCATGCTAACCGGAGACAGTGTCAGTGCCGGAGAAAAAGTTGCCAAAGAACTTGGTTTGAGCAAGGTCTATGCAGAACTTTTGCCCTCTGATAAGGTAGATAAGCTTGAAGAACTGCTTATGCAGATTTCCGGAAGCGGCAAGCTGGCTTATGTAGGCGATGGAATTAATGATGCTCCGGTTCTGGCCAGGGCGGATGTCGGTATTGCCATGGGAGGACTGGGGTCTGATGCGGCAATTGAGGCGGCTGATGTGGTTATAATGACGGATGAGCCGTCCAAAATTCCTTTGGCGATTAACATATCAAAAAAGGTTATGGGAATTGCCAATCAGAATATAAAATTTGCTATCGGTGTTAAAACACTCATTCTTTTGTTAAGTGCTTTTGGAATTACGAATTTGTGGGCAGCCATATTTGGTGATGTGGGAGTTACAATTATAGCCATACTTAACTCTTTCAGAGCCCTGGCTGTCAAAGAAGAATAAGCAAGCGAAATGATTTTATTTAAAAACTGATTCGGTACAGTATCCGAATCAGTTTTTTAATATTTACTGAAATAAAATGCATTAATTATCTAAAATAGTTGAAGAAAGGTCTTTAATTAATGCCTGTATTCGTATAAAATAAACATAAACAATACTATTTACTATCGGGGGAATCTACATATGAAAAGAAGGGATAAGGTAAATTATTATCTCGATTTGGCTGAAACGGTGGCACAAAGAGGAACCTGCCTGCGCAGGAAATATGGTGCGGTTATTGTAAAAAATGATGAGGTAATATCTACAGGCTATGTGGGGGCGCCGAGAGGAAGAAAAAACTGCTGCGATATCGGAGAGTGCATCAGAACCAAACTTAATATACCCAGGGGTGAGCGTTATGAATTATGCAGGAGTGTTCATGCAGAAGCAAATGCCATAATCAGTGCCTCAAGAGATAAGATGATAGGGAGTACCCTATATCTTACGGGCATAGAAGCCGATACCGGTGAATATGTAAAAAATGCCACCTGCTGTTCGATGTGTAAGAGGATGGTAATTAATGCGGGAATTAAAGATGTTTATATCAGGGATACCAAGGATGAATATAGGTATATTGACGTTGCCGAATGGATCGAAAATGACGAATCCCTTGAAGGAATATTCGGTTATTAAAACAAGCTAAAAAACATAAACGAGGTTGATAAGCGATGATGGATTTTTTTGGAGGGCTTTTTATAACGAAAGAGGAAAGAGAAAGAAAATATAAAGAATATTATAGAAAACTGTTTCCTTACGGTGAAACCCAAAAACAGAAGATTCAGGATATCTTACAAGCTCTTATAGGCAAAAAATATGGAACCAGCCTGATGATGCACTATCTTTTAATCAAGGAGGCAATGATAGATTCTGGAATGAAAGATTATGATAAAATTGCCGCCGATATCGAAAAAAAGAGATTGGTCAGGCTGACTCCGGAGCTTAAGGCCTGTGTGCGGTTGTTGATTTATAAGGATTTGGGAATAGACGAAAATCTCGATTATCCCACTCCTGAGGAACTTAAAGAACTAGCTGCAAAAGAAATGGGGGAATTATAATGGATGAAGGCAATATACTTTCCGCCGGTGTAGATAAATTATACGACATAAAGAAAGACCTGATTGAGCTTTACAGATATAAGGATAAAAACGACGATCTTATTATAGAGCTTAAAAAAATGGAAAAGAATATTCAAAACCTGGAGAAAGCTGCAGCGGATGAAGTGCAGACCACCGTTAAAAAACGCCGTTCCGAAATTGAAGAAGCCTACGATAAGCAATTGGATAAAGTAAGAGCAAATATAAAAAAGATTAAAGACAAAAGAGACAAATACAGAAACATGAAGGTATCGGAAAGGATAAAAGAAGAAACAGCTTCCCTGCGGGAAGAAAACAGGAGGCTTAAGCTTGAGATTAAAACCCTGTTCAGGCAGAAAAATGTTCCGTCATTCTGCAATACCGGAATTTACTATGCCTTATATTTTCCGAGAGACTTTAAGGATATAATAATTATTCTGATATCCCTGCTCTTAACCCTGTTTGTTATTCCCTGCGGTATATACTACTATGTGCTGCCGGAAGAAAAAATGGTATATCTGGCTGCTCTTTACATTGCCACCGTGGTTATATTCGGCGGTTTATATCTGCTTATCGGCAATCATACAAGGGAAAAACATGGAGATACAATCAGACAGGCTAGAAAGCTTCGCCATGATATCACAATTAACACAAAAAAGATAAACAGTATAAAAAGGAGCATAAAAAAGGATAAGGATGAAAGTTCCTATGGCCTGGAAGGATTTGACGAAGAACTGGTAAGGCTTGATAAGGAAATGCAGGATTTATCGGAACAAAAGAAAGAGGCACTGATGACTTTTGAAAATTCTACAGTCCGTATAATCAGTGCCGATATAAGAAAACAGTATGATGAAAAGATCTTAAGCCTGAAGGCCGAATACGATAAAATTAAGGCGGAAACCGATAAGGCGGATGAAAAAATAAAGGCCTTAACCTTAAAAATAGCCGGCGAATATGAGCCATATATCGGTAAAGACCTTATTACTCCTGATAGTATTGATACTTTGATCCATATAATTGAAGCGGGAAATGCTTCCAATATATCGGAAGCCGTGCAGTTTTACAGAAAAAATATGGGGTGAGGAAGCTGGGTTTTTAAGTGGCTTAAGCAATAGCTGATAGCAAGGCAAATCTGGTCTGCCAGGGACATTACCACGTTCAGCCGGGTGGTCTGTAAAAGCATATGCTCCAGCATTCCCGAAAAATTCACTATGCCTGTGATATATAAATCGCCTACTTCAGGCAAATCCTTGTTGACACCGGCACCGGGCTTCAGGGGTCCTTCTCCTAAAGCAATATATCCTATATGCTCGGATTTTCCCAGTGATGCATCAATGGCTATAATAAAAGCATTTTCATGCTTTTGATATATCGTTGCAATGGTTTCTTCCAGATTTTTTGCATGGACCGGATGCTCCAGGGTGCCGTATATATGAATATTCGGATGGTTGATATATTTAGATAGCTTGTATCCGATTATGGGGCCCAGACTGTCGCCTGTGGCACGGTCTGATCCGATACATAAGAATATAATATTCTTATTGTACATAATTTGCTTTTTAATAAAAGCAAACAGGGCCATCCCCAGTTCATAGGGGGTATTCTGTTTTGACGAATCAAAATAGATTGTTCTTTTTTTATCTTTATGGAAAATACTCATAATACCTCCATATATTTTAATAAACATGCGTTTACGTTAAGTATTACCAAATACTTTAAAAATAGACATTCAAATCCAAATGATTGTAAAAAATAAACATCAAAATTATACTCAAAGCGCAATAATTTTAATTATATAAGGCATATAAACCGAGAAAGGGAACGTTTAAAGAGAAATATGGTAGAACTTTGAGGATAACTTCTTCCCTTTCTGAAACGAAATGCGACAGACCTTATTTCAGAAATATGCTAACATAGTAAGAAAGCTGTGCAGTAAGTATTTTGTTTCAGATGGGAGAAAGGTCTATGATGGAATCGGTATATAGCAATGATAGTGCTGAAGCAAATCGTGCATGCAGAGCGCAGACAAGCTTTAGGATGCCCAAAAACATCCGTCAGGTCGGAAAGAGCAATTTTTCCAGGAAAATATATGTTGAAGATTATGTGATGACTTTTATCAAATATCTGGCGGGAGAAGACTATTCTTCATGCCGGGTGGCAGTTTTGGTGGGACAGTATATAAAGACTGAAGCGGACAAGTGTCTTTTAATATCGGGAGCTGTAGAAGTAAAAAATGTTGATTTATCAAGCGATTTAATCTTTACCAACGATCATTGGACGGAAATATATGAAAACATCAAAAAATATTTTGTGGACCTGGAAATTGTAGGATGGTTTATTGGTGGGCCGGGATACCTGCTGGAAGACAAGGATAAGATCCTTAAAGCCCATATTGATAATTTTGCCGGACAGGACAAGACCCTGCTAATTTATGATAATATGGAAAAAGAAGAAGCTTTTTACCTGTACGAAAACGGCGGGCTGAGCCGGCAGGAGGGGTATTACATATATTACGAAAAGAACGAAGAGATGCAAAATTACATGATCGATCACAAGCAAAGGCCCAGTGAAGAGGCTCAATATGACGATAGGGTATCCAGGGAGATTAGGAGTGTTATTCAGAGCAAAAAGATATCGTCTGACGACAACAAAAGTGTCAACCGGCTGGTGTACGCTGCCGGTACTTTGCTTGCTGTCATTATAATGGTTGTGGGTGCTGCCATTCTGAACAACTACGATCAAATGAAGAATATGCAGGATACTTTAAATGCACTGTCCCAAAATCTGAAAGAGGTGGAATCCGCATTTTTAGGCAAAGAAAGCAGTCAAAATACCGGGGGGCAGCAGGCTAAGCAAGACCAGGCAACGGATATGTCAAACGATACGACTGTAAATGATGAAGAAAGCCTCAATGTTGAAATAGTACCCGGGGGTATTAAACCTTTGGAAGAAAATAAAGAAGAAAAAAACGAACAGGCAAAAGACACAAATGAACAGGCAAAAGATTCAAATACAGACAGTAAAAAAACGGAAAAGGGTGATAATTCCAAAGATGCCGAAACATCGGCTAATAGCAGTGAAATCACTATAAACGGAGGAATAAAATATTATACTGTCAAAGCAGGGGATACCCTTGCCGGAATCAGTTATAAGCTGTATAATTCGGCCAATTATATTTCCGTTATCAAGGAACTGAACAATATTGAAGATGAAAACATGATTTATATCGGGCAGAAACTTATTGTTCCGTAAATTGTGTTTTTCTCATGAACATTGTGTTAAAACTGACTAAAAGGAATTGAAACCAGGGATGATAATATTTCTTTCCGTTAAGTTCTGATTTACAAGAGATTACCTATAAGGAATTAAGCTTATTTTTTAAATTCAGTTTTTATATGATACTTTGATGCCGCTATTTATGCGGCATATTTTGTCTAAATTCATTTTTTTCTAAAATATAGTGTTTTTGATTATAAAATGATGGTATAATTTTAAAAAACGTTATTTTTATTTAATGTATGTCAAAATAAAAAGCAGGTGGCGGCATTGAGGGATTACGGGACCAGGAGCAAGAGATACCGAAGAAACAGAGCAATAATATTAATAAGTTTGTTGGTTCTTATAATTATATTCTGTGTTATATATTTGATCAGGCTTTTTAATCGCAGCTATCAGGACTATGAGGTTATGGGAAGAGTTGCCAATACAGAAGAGAATCTGGGTGGTTATTTGGAATATAAAGGTGCCGTGGTCAGGTACGGTAAGGACGGTGCTGTTGCCGTTGACGGTAAAGGAAATCTGTTATGGAACGGCTCTTATGAAATGACCGAACCGATAGCAGATACATGCGGCGATTATGTTGTAATAGCCGACAGAGGAGGCAAGGAATTACACATATTTGACAGAAAAGGCCTGGCCGGAAGTATCCGGACAAACCACCCTATTATAAAGGTTCAGACAGCAGAACAGGGAGTGGTTGCTGTCCTGATGATTGAAGAAAATACCAGTTACTTGGAGATATACAATAAAGAAGGAGAGCTTCTGGGAGAAAAAATAACCGATATGGTTAAAGACGGCTATCCCATGGACTTTTCCCTGTCCGATGATGGAAAGAAGGTGGCTGCCACATATTTTTGTCTTAAGAACGGTGAAGTTGTAAACAACATCTTATTTCTGAATTTCGGTGAAGTAGGCAAGAACTTTACAGATCGGACGGTCGGTGCCGATATTTATAATTCCATAATTGTACCCAGAATAACATTTCTGGATAACGATACCGTCTGTGCTTTTAAAGAGGACGGGCTGCTCATTTATTCCATGGAGGAAAA
>Ga0134092_1003520_pt1 | contig 10413 bp, 11 predicted proteins | sample 3_6taG_FD_94454 | JGI IMG/M metagenome (GOLD analysis project Ga0134092, IMG submission 94454) | Switchgrass degrading microbial communities from high solid loading bioreactors in New Hampshire, USA - 3_6_20_6_A3 metaG | ecosystem: Engineered > Bioreactor > Semi-continuous > Anaerobic >...
AGTGGCGGAATCGGCAGACGCGCACGTTTGAGGGGCGTGTGGGCACTCCCATGCGGGTTCAAGTCCCGCCTTCCGCACCATTAACGCCTTGAAACAAATGCCTCCTGGAACAGGAGGTTTTTTTATTTTTAGTGCCTTTTAGTTCTGAAATTGAGTACTGCTCCTCAATCTGTTAACCTAATTATAAAAAATACATGGTGAATATTAATTACTATGGAAAAAAATGAGGAGGTAGAGGATTTAATGAAATTGGGCTTGAGAAAACCAAGCTTAAAAAGGCGGATAAAATCCAGAACTAGTATTAAAAGGCAGATTGTTCATCGTGCCGGCATTAAAATGCCCAGGGGTTATGGATGGATTCGAAACCCGAAAAAATATGTTTACAATAAGGTTTATCATAGAACTACTTTTGATATTTTTAAATTAATTAAAAAACTGTTTAAAAAGTAAAAATGAATTTGATTAGAGTTGTTTAAACATAAAATGAATTTTTTACTGAAAGTTGCGGATTGTTAAGCTTGATAGAAGCAAAATATGGTATAATAACGAAAACTTTTGGATAAAAATAAGGAGTAATGGTTAAACATGCGTTTGTTTATTGCAATTAACTTTAACGATTATATTAAAAATGAATTATGTTCAGTAATGGAAAATTTAAAAAAATACACCCTTAGGGGAAGATTTACTTCCCGAGAAAATTTGCATTTGACAATTGTTTTTATAGGTGAAACAAATAAGGTTGAGGCAGTAAAAAAAGCAATGGATAATATTAACGCAACTCCTTTTGAACTGCATATTCACCGTTTAGGCAAATTTTCCCGCCGGGGTGGCGATATTTATTGGATGGGTGTAGAAAATAATGATACACTGTTTTCCATTTACGAACAGTTGACCGCCTTTCTCAGTCAATCCGGATTTCAGATTGAAGAAAGACCCTATCGACCTCATGTGACTCTGGGCAGAGAAATTATTTTAGAAAAAAATTCAAAAGGGAAAATTTCAGAAGAGAATGTGCCTTATTTAAAAATAAAAGTGGAGAAAATAAGTTTAATGAAATCGGAACGAATTGCCGGTAAAGTTGTGTATACGGAAATTTATACAAAGATGCTGTAGTTTGTATAAATTATTATGGATATCTTTAACAGGGATTTTCGAAACAGTAAATTTAATGAGAATAGCTGCTAGGGTTTATTAACATGTTATTGTGTTAATAAACCCTTTTTCGTTGGTTTATTATGTTTTTTTGCAATTATCAACACCTTTCTGCTATTTGCTGTTGCGATTGTGTTATAATAATATTGCAAATAATCTGAATTATATGTATAACAGAATAGTAGAATTAGTTATGTATCTCTGGAGGTTCCGATGAAAAACGTATATCGGTATTGTATTTTTATATTTTTATTAATAAACCTCATTTCACTTACCACCGCATGTGAAAGTAATGTTATGAGCAAAAAACATCCTCTGGCGGTTGAGGGTGTATTAGATCTCAGGGAATGGGATTTTCGAAACGATGGTTTGGTAAAGCTGGATGGGGAATGGGAGTTCTATTGGCAAAAATTATTAATGCCGGAAGATTTTGTGAAGGGTACGTATTATTTAGTCAATAGACACTTGATTAATATTCCACGTTCCTGGAGTGGTTATGAAATAGACGGCCAACCTATAGAAGGAGAAGGTTATGCTACTTTTCGTTTAAGAGTCCTTTTGCCGGAAAATGGACAACCCTTATCTCTTAACCTTTCTTCTATTTATACTTCTCATAAACTGTGGGTAAATGGTCAACTGGTATCTACCTTGGGTGAAGTATCAATTAACAGGGAGTCTTGTGTTCCTAAATATTTTCCGCAAATTATTCCTTTGAAGTTAGATGGTGATTCAGCAGAGCTAATTTTACAAGTTGCAAATTTTAGTCATCGCAGAGGTGGTATTTGGCGGTCTGTGGCTTTAGGTAACAGTGAGCTCATTCAAGGGATTCGTGAGCGTCAAATAGTATATGATATGGTTTTATTAGGTAGTTTATTGATTTTAGGGCTCTATCACCTGGCTCTTTTTAGTTTACGTAAAAAAATAAAGCACCTTTATTTTTCGCACTGTTTTGTTTATTTATGGCATTAAGAATCTCTTTGGTAGGGGAAATGTTATTTTTAAAATTTTTTCCGCAACTACCGCAAGAGTTGGCTTTGAAACTGGAATACTTCACCTTTTATTTGGGAATACCCTTGTTTATTGTATATTTATGTTACTTATTTCCCGATGAAATATCCAAAAAAATAGGATTTTCTTATTTATTAATAGGCAGTCTCTATTCAGTACATGTTTTATTAACACCTTTTCGGATATACAATCGCTTGTTATATAGTTTTGATATAATAACAATTTGTTTCTTAATTTATGTATTAATAAAAACCATTTTGGCTGTTATCAGGAAAAGAGAAGGAGCAGTTTTAGTTGTTTTAGGATTTGCTTTTTTTGTAGGGACTGCCATTAATGATATGTTGTATTATAGTGATAATTCTCCTGTGGGGGATCTTTTTCCCATTGGGGCTTTAATCTTCGTATTTGCTCAAGCTTATATTTTATCCAGCCGTTTTTCCAAGGCTTTTGACACTGTAGAAAAAATGTCGGAAAAATTAATAGCCATGGACAAAGTAAAAGACCAGTTTTTAGCCAGTGTTTCCCATGAACTTTTAACACCTTTAAATGGAATGGTTGGCCTTGCCGAATCGGTATTAGGAGGAGCCAAGGAAGAATTGAGCCCTCAGCAAAGAAATTATCTTTTTTTGATTATTTCCAGCGGCAGGCGTCTAAGCAGGTTAATCGATGATTTGCTGGATTTTTCTCGTATGAAAAATAATGATATTCAATTACAGGTAAAACCTGTTAACTTAAGACAAGTGGTTCAGGTGGTTCTGACCCTTTCCCGACCTTTGGCGGCTAACAAAAATTTGGAATTAATAAATGATGTCCCGGAGGATCTTCCTTTGGTACAGGCTGATGAAAGCAGATTACATCAAATTCTACATAATTTGATTGCCAATGGTATCAAATTTACTCATGAAGGTAAAGTCCGAGTGTCCGCTTTAAGAAAAGGAAACTTCGTGGAAATTATCGTTGCGGACACAGGAATTGGCATTCCTCCAGAACGACAAGCTAAAATTTTCGATTCCTTTGAACAAGTACCATAAGAACTACCCAGTTATGAGAGAGGGTTAGGTTTAGGACTTAGTATTACTAAAACTTTGGTGGAATTGCACGGAGGAAGTATTCGTGTAATATCCGAACCCCAAAAAGGTTCCCAATTTATTTTTACTTTACCTATAAGCACTGTTAAACCCCAGCAAAGTGTCAAGTCGGAGGCAGTTCCGGAATTTTTGTTTGATAATACAATTGCTTCGGCAGTTAATCCGGATCTAAAAATCGGTTTTCAGATTTTAGTGGTTGATGATGAACCTGTGAATTTAGAGGTGGTAACAAGCCAACTTTCTATAGAGGAATACATACTTTCTATAGAGGAATACATGGTTACAACCGCTTCTACCGGTCAAGAGGCTTTAAGAAAAATAGAGGAAAATAACGGTTATGATTTGCTGATTTTGGACATTATGTTGCCGGATATATCCGGTTATGAAGTATGTCGCTGGATTAGAGAAAGGTATTCTTTATTGGAACTGCCGGTATTGATGTTGACGGCCAGAAACCGTACTGAAGATATTGTTCAAGCTTTTCAGGCAGGGGCTAATGATTACTTATCTAAACCTTTTGATCGTAATGAGCTGCTGGCAAGAGCAAGAACATTATTAACTTTGAAAAAAGTGATGAAACAGGTTGTTACGGCAGAATTGCAATTTTTGCAGGCCCAAATTCAGCCCCATTTTATTTTTAATACCTTAAACACAATCATGGTTTTCTGCCGGCAGGATCCTAATAAGGCGGCGGAATTATTAGATGAGTTGGGAAATTATTTACGAGGAAAATTCAGTTTCAGTAATGCAGATGAATTAATCCCTCTTGAGAAAGAACTGGATTTCGTTAATTCTTATCTAGCAATTGAAAAGGTACGTTTGGACGAACGTTTACAGGTAAGCTATGATCTGGACACGAACCTTGATGTTTATATTCCTTCTTTAATTCTGCAGCCCATTGTGGAAAATGCGGTACGGCATGGGATTCGTCCTAAGAAGGAAGGCGGAAAAGTGGAGATCACGGCTCACCGAGAGAATCATAATGTTATTATCAAAGTTAAAGATACCGGTGTAGGAATGACTCCGGAAAAAGTCCAACTGGTTTTAAAGGGTCAGGATCCGGAGGCCGGAATCGGTATCTGCAATGTGAATAAACGTTTGCGGAGTTATTATGGTCAGGGGCTTACTATTGAAAGTGAGGAAGGAAAAGGCACGGAAGTGACCATAAGAATTCCTGTTGGCGAGTAAAAATGGTTTTTACCTGGGTTTTTCAAACCCAGGTATTTTTTTCGCTAGAAAATCCTATGAAACTTTGAAAATTTTAAGATAATTTTAGGAGTATTATTGTTTTTTTTATTTACAACTACATAGAAGCCAGGGAAGAAGCGGGACAGTGTGCTTTTTACTCTGTATTTCCCGATTTTGCCGGAAAAGAGGATTATCCCAGAGTCTGTGAATTTCTGGTGAGGATAAATAGCGGGTTACCCATTGGCAACTTTGAGTTTGATTTTGAAGATGGAGAAATCAAATTTAAAACTTATGTAGATGTGGGAATGGGAGAATTGGATTATTCCTTAATCCAACAAGTTATCGAAGGCAATGTATATGTTATGGATACATATTTTTCGGGAATAAAAGAGATTTTGGAAAAGGACACTTCTCCTGAAAAAATACTGGCCAGAATTGAAGATTAGTTTTTAGGTGATATTATGGCTGTTAACCTCAGTACGGATCTAAAGCCTTATAGGTCCAATTTAGATTATTTAACGGACCAACTTAAACTATTAGATACCAGGATCAATCTGTTCCTGTTAAGAAATAATAGAAAGCTGGATACGGATATAAAAAACTTTTACCGGGGGTTGGTACTGTCAGATAAAGAGTTTGGGGAAATAATGGCTGCTAAAAACTTGTCTTCTGATTATGCAAAGGAAATAAATAAACTGGAAAACGATTTGTTTTTATTGGAAGTTTTTATCCAGAGAAGGGTTGTATTGACCCAGGAAGAAGGCCAGGAGATAGCCATAAATAAGGTATTCAATAAATTTAAGTTAAGTAATTTTGAACAACAATGTATTCTCATTGCATTGGCGGTAGAACTGGACAGAAAATATGAGAAAATATTTTCTTATTTGCAAAACGATGTGGAAGAGAAAAATCCTACCGTTGGTTTAGTTTTGGAACTCCTGTGTTCTAAGAAGGAAGAACAAATCGAAAACAGAATATTTTTTGAAAGGGATTCATCCTTAATGAAATATTTTTTTGCTCCGGTTGATGAAAAAAATTCACCCTCTTTATTGTCTCAGCCTTTACGTTTAAACGGAGATATGGTTAATTTTCTTTTAGGCAGGAATATCTCCTCTTAAGTTATTCCTGCTCAAAATCCTTTGCTTTCTAATCAGTATCTGGTGGAGAAAATCACCGCTATCCTTACTAAACAACAGGATATTATTTTATTTCTAACCGGAAAGCATGGTACGGGAAAAAAGCTGATCATCAAACATATAGCCCACAAAAGAAAGAAAAATATTTGTTTGGTTGATTTTCGGGAACTGAATTTTTCCGGCGAGGAATATATCAAGGAGATTTTAAAGTGTCTGCGGCAGGCGATGGTCAGAGAAGAAATGATCTGCCTTGATTATTTTGAGGCGGTTTATCAAGAGGAGGATTTTCCGGTTAAGCTCCGTAAAATTTTTGAGATTTTGGAAGAGTATACGGATACTGTTTTCATCTTAAGTGAGGAATATCTAAAAGGTCAAGTTTTTACCGGTAAAAGAGTGTTTAATTTTACCCTGCCTGTACCTGACGGTACTACCAGGAAAAAGATGTGGGATTATTATTTAGAGGAGTCGGTTGGGGAATTTGTTAAAGAGGTTGATCTGAATTCAATAGCCAATAAATTTATCCTCACTCCCAAGCAGATTGCCCACGCAGTCAAGGACCTGGAAAACATTCTCTTTGCCAAGAGTGATGAAAAAATATTAGACGAAAAAGACTTTAATACTGCTTGTCGCAATCAGATTGTTAGCAACCTCGCGGAAAAAAGCGTTAAAATAACTCCCTTTTATACTTTTCAGGATATTGTTTTTGGAGAGCATCAGTTAAAACAATTAAGGGACATTTGTAACCGGGTTAAGTACCGGGCTAAAGTCTATGAAGAATGGGGTTTTCAAAAAAAAGTATCCTATGGTAAGGGTTTGACGGTTCTTTTTTCCGGTCCTCCCGGTACCGGAAAAACTATGAGTTCAGAGGTCATAGCCAATGAATTGGGTTTAGATTTATATAAAATAGACATTCCTCAGGTAATCAGCAAATATATAGGGGAAACGGAAAAGAATTTAAAGAGTATTTTTGCGGAAGCCAGAAACTCTAATGCTATTTTATTTTTTGATGAGACCGATGCTATTTTCGGCAAACGGCCCGAGATAAAAAATTCCCATGATCGGTACGCTAATATCGAAGTGGCTTATTTGCTTCAGGAAATGGAGTCTTATGAAGGGATAACCATTTTAGCCACTAACTTTAATGAAAATATTGATGAAGCTTTTTTTAGGCGAATCCAATTTCATGTACAGTTTACCATGCCGGATAAGGATATGCGGAAAAAAATTTGGCTTAAACTTTTTCCCCGGGAAGCCCCTGTGGCAAAAGACGTGAATTTTGACTTTTTAGCTCAGAAATATGAACTGTCCGGAGGTAATATTAAAAACATTGTCCTAAATGCGGCTTTCTGGGCGGTAGAATTAAATTGTGAGATTTCCATGAAATTAATCCTGGAAGCGGTGAGGGACGAGCTACAGAAAAGTGGCAAAATATTTACTAAAGATGATTTTGGCGAGTACAGCTTTTTGTTTAACTAGTTAAATATGTTTATAAAACGACTCAGGGTATTTCCTGAGTTGTTTTATAAATAAAAGCAAGTATTTCTGCAACAACTCTATATAATTCCGGAGGGATTTCCTGGCCTAATTCCAGGGAAGTTAAGGTTTCCGATAAAGGGGGATTGACTACAATAGGAATATTGTTTTCACGGGCAATTGCTATTATTTTTTCCGCAATTTCCCCTTTACCGAGTCCGATTATTTTGGGGGCATTATCCCCTTCTTTATAGCGAAGGGCGGCTGCTTTTTTCATAAAATCCTTCCTTTTTATATAATTTATATTTTAAGGTCTAATTTATAATAATTGAATTTCTTATTAGTCCGAATTATTTGGGGTTCGTAGTAACAATTAAAAAAACATTTAATTTCTAATTGTTCCTGTAATTGCTTAATTTTTTCAGTGAATAATTCTTTGATCCTTTCATTATTAAAATACATATTGATAACCGGTTGAATGGACCAGTGGATCTTAATTAGGATGTCCTCAGTTTTGGGGTGCTGAAATAGTATGGTCACTTCTATTTCATTTTTATCCTTTTCCTCTTTAACATAGAAAGAAGCTTTTTCTTTTTCCTCTTCATTAAAAAGAATCAAGTGGCAAAAAGGATTAAAGAGTAATTCTAGCAGTTCTTCTTTGATTAATGGGTATTCATTGATTAGCTGGGAAGCTAATTGAATTTTTTTGGGGGAAAGGCTCTTTTTGGCGGTGATAAGTTTTTCCAGAATCAACAGGTTTTCCTCAGTTACTTTTATTCCTAATTCTTTTAGGACTTCTTTCAGAGGAACTTGAACAAGGGTTTTTTTATGAAGAGGCAGAGTAAGAGTGTTATTTTCTTTTGGGGGTAATTGCCGGTCGGTTTTATTCTCAGGATTTATGCTTTCTTTTGGAGGGAAATCCATAAGACTTAACCGACCGGTAAGTAACAAATTTATTATTTCCTTAGCATTAATTTGCATCGTTACCTTCTCCCCAGTTAAAATTTTATTTTTATACCTAATTCTTCTGTTTTTTTATTAATCCTTCTCTCCAAGGAAAAATGGTCTTTAAATATAATAAGCTTCCCAACTTTTTTTGTAAGTTAGGAAGCTATTTTGCAATTTTAGGAAGTTAATTATTAATTACTTCAATAACTTTAGCTTCGATTCTAACCGGGTAAATATCCGCAACAGGACCGTCTAAATAAGTTACTTTTACAGATTGGCCTATTTCTAATGAATTTATTTCTGTATCTTCTTTGAAAATTTTAGTTTCCGGGGCTATTAAAAAAACAACTTTATCATAGCTGGGGATTTCCGGGTTTTGATTTTCGACAAGGATACCTGTCATTGAATTATCTTCATTAACGATTACCTCACCGATAACCCCTTCCATGGTTAATTCTGTTTGTATCTCTTCATTAGGATTAAGATTTTCTTCCATAGGTTGAGCTAATTCAATAGTAGATAGAGTTCGGTTAAGAATTGCGGCCATTTCGGCTCTGGTAAGGCTGGCGTTAGGAGCGAATTCCTGTTCTGTGCGACCTTTCATTATTCCCGTATTAAAGACGAAAGATAAAGCACTGGATTCTTCAGGTTGCAAATCTTGCGTATCAGCATAAACAGGGAACATTAAAGTCATGATGACGGATAATTTTTTGTCTACAAAGGCTTTTTCAATAGCTTTGGCTACTTCAATTCTGGTAACCGGTTGCTCTGAATCAACAATTATACCGGGTAAAGCAAAGATTTTATCCAGATAAGTTGTAAATTCTTTTTTGGTAACGATTTGGCCCGGTTCGAAGTTTCCTGGTTTTAAGACATCAAAAATTCCTTTAGATTCTAGCTTAACTATGTCTTCATAGGCCCAATGTCCTTCTATATCTGTAAATTTAGTTTTAAAGGAAGTTTCCAATAAATCACTTTCCTTTACTGGGGCGGAAATAGGGATGACGTTTTCCGGTGTATTCAGGTTAGCTGCATTAGTATCAGCCCAACCAATACTGGAACCTCCAATGAGAACTGAGCCGGTGAGAACAATGCTCATAATTTTTTTGTTTAGCATATGTATTTTACCTCCTTGCTTGAAAGTTATTTTATAGACGGTTTAGATATTAAAAAGGTTCCTTGAAGATATTTATATGTAAAAAATAAATTTGGAAAATATGTTAAAATAATAGATAAACTAAAATAGGCATATTTTCAAAAAAGTTAGCATTCGTCAAAGAAAGGATGAGCGTCCGATATGGAATTGGCAAAAACAGATTATCATGTCCATCCCGACTATTCGCCGGATGCATCACCATGTAAAATAAAAGATTACTGTTATAAGGCATTGGAATTAGGGCTAAGAGAAATATGTTTTACCACCCATATAGAAGTTGACCCTGTTAGGAAGGAATTGGATAATTATGTGATTTTTAAGGGTAAAGAAGTATCTGTTTTTGATCAAGCCTGGCTTGATCACTATTTTTTAGAAATTGCTGATGTCCAGAGGGAATTTAAAAGTTCAGGGCTTCAGGTAAAAGCAGGAATCGAAGTGGGTTACAGTCAGGGGATGGAGAAATTTATAGAAAAAATTACCGATGGTTATCCTTTTGATTTCGTTTTAGGAGCAATCCATTGTCTTGAGCATATTGCTATTTCTTCGAAAAATGAAAGTCCCTATTATTATAAAAATCGTAGTATAGAACAAATTGCTAATGACTATTTTACCGTTTTGGAAGATGCGGTAAAGTCAGGTCTTTTTGATTGTATGGCTCATTTAGACCTTTATGTACGCTATGGACTACAGTTTTTTGGGGATGAAATTTATACTATCCATCAAGGCAGAATAGAACCTATTTTTCAGGAAATGGCCCGCCGGGGGATGGGTATAGAAATTAATACCTCCAGTCGGCGTAGGGGGATAGAGGAGTTTCATCCTTCCAAAGAAATAGTAGCCCTAGCCGCTGAAACAGGTATTAAAGTTTTTACCATTGGTTCTGATGCTCACAACCTTTCGGAGCTAGGAGGCTATTTGGATGAGGCCATGCAGATCTTACAGGAATTGAACCTGAAAAACCATGTTTTTAATAGAAGGCGGGCAGTTCCCTATGGATGATTTTAGAGAAATTTGCGAACATTAAAAAGTCTAAACAAGGTTTGTAAATGAGTAACAATTGCCAGAATAATCAAAGTGGCAGGAATCCAATTTAAAATTCCCCCTAACATGATAATAAACAACCTACCGTCGCGGTTTGCCGGAAGGTAGCGAAAGAGCCCGTCATGTTTTTCTGGAAGATAGGTGGTCTGGGCTATGGTATGAAATTTTTCCTTAAAAAGCATGGACATGGGGATTCCGCTAAGGGCAGCAGCACAGATTAAAA
>Ga0134092_1003530_pt1 | contig 10385 bp, 13 predicted proteins | sample 3_6taG_FD_94454 | JGI IMG/M metagenome (GOLD analysis project Ga0134092, IMG submission 94454) | Switchgrass degrading microbial communities from high solid loading bioreactors in New Hampshire, USA - 3_6_20_6_A3 metaG | ecosystem: Engineered > Bioreactor > Semi-continuous > Anaerobic >...
TATATAAACATACAATTAAAAGGAGCATATTTAACTTATGCTCCTTATTTTACGCTTTTCAAGCCAATTATATCACAATATCAGTTTTGTTTAGGCCAAATTTCTTGCCAGCTGTTCCCTCCATCCATGGTATATACAAGTTTAGTGTCCGCACTTATAGCATACCCTTCATCTTCACTAACAAAGCAAGGAACAGGTATAACGTCCGTTTCATTAGTGAAATTAACCGTATTAAAGGACTTTCCATTATCTGTTGTTTTTAAGAGAGCACCTCGCGTTGAACTGATATAGCCTGTTCCGTTCTTAAAAAACTTAATGCCGTCAGGATACCCTACTATGGGTAAAGCATTGTGCTCATCGGTATTTCTTTCAGTATTATATGACAAACTTCTTCAATTTACCTCACCAATCCATTCAGCATTAACTTTCTTCCTATTAACTATTCTTCATAAGGTTTAAATATTAGGTTGCATAAAGTAAATCCCTGTCCGTTATAAACATACTCACCTTCAACTTCGCCCACAGGGTCTCCACTAACAAGCTCTTCATAGTTTAGTATACCGATATTAACTTTGATGCTATTATCTTCTATCCCTATATTTCTGATAGAATAATTTGTTCTAGGTGTATCATCCAAAAACTTAAGCTCTTCACGTTTTTCTTTTTCTTTCTTAAGAAAGTCCCTGATTATTACAGCATCTTCCGTTGTAAATTCCCCGACAAAGTTATTTTCCAGGATGGGTATTTCCTTCATTGTAGATAAATCCACTACATGCATTACAGATACTGAGACACCGGTTCCACTGCCTACACCCATACCTAAGCAAAGGTCTTCAATCCCATCGCCGGTTACATCCATAAGTTTTGGTGATAAATAATTTAGAGTAGTAGGATAATAAGTATGCTGCCAATAGAACTCTCCCTGTCTTTCTCCCTTTTTAATTGTATAAGAAGAAAAACCGTCTTCACTTATTAGAGGAAAACTTATTGTAACATCCTTGTTGGTGAACTCATAAAAATAAGCATTATCTTTCCAAACATAGTTTCTTGAAAACCCATCATCCTTAATCCATATATTTTCCTCCCACTTCAATCTCTCCACAAATTCATCATTTACATACTCATCCCAGTTAATACTATCTCCAGCCTCTCCCTTCGACGATGACGGTTGATGCTCATCATTTTGTTTATCAGTATAAATAGTATGGATAGGTTCTGTTTTTATATTAGCCTCTGCAGCTGAACATGCCGCTAACATTGCAACAATTATACTTTGAATCAGCACTTTACCTGCCTTTCCCTTCATAATCATAATCTCTTCACCCCTTAACGAAAAACTTACTGTTTTCTTCAAGATTAACTGATTTGTGCTTCTTAATTCCCTAAAATCTTAATTATCTCATCTTTTTTCTTTGAGTCTTTACACTCATCAAGAAAACCTTTAAGCCACTCAAGTTTTAAAGCATCTTTTTCCATTGCAATTTTCTTAAGCTCTTCAGTAAAATATTCCACTATTTCATCTTGAGAAAATGAGAAACTTATAATCTTCTGGTTGTCAAGGTTATAAATACCGGATTTCTTTGGATCAATGGCAAATTTTTTATTTACATCGTCCCAATAAAAAAGAATTGTCGGAGCATATTCAAACAAATTATATTTTTCTTCCTCACCCAGTTCCGCATTCCCCTGTACTTTTGGGTTTGTATATGTAACTTTGTAACTGATTTTTATAAAGTAATTGTTTTCTTCTTTCCAACAGCTTTCTATATCTCCATCGTATCTATAAAATATATGTTGCATATGCGACATCCACAAATGTTCATGGTTTGGATATACCAATACTTTCTCCAATTTATCATTAATAATTGAATAAATAGCAGACTCAGTTCTGGAAAACCCTGTTCCGCTCCCAGCAGAATAAGTGGTTTTTATCATTTTTTTATCTCCACATTCAATAATTTCATATTGAATATCACACTCCCTCAAAAAAGGTTCTTCAATACTTCCTCAAAATGTCCATTCCCCTTGAATGTTTTTAAAAAACATAAGTTGCCCGTTATATTTACTGCTATCATGCACTTTTAACATTTTAATTTCCGAATTATCCTTGCCCAAGTCAATTGCTATGACTTCAGCATTCAACTTCAAAGATTTATCAGTAAACATCTTATAATCACTTTTAATTCCAAACTTATCCTAAAGCACCTTGATGTCCAAGTCTCCATTATTGATTTTTTCCGCAATTTCGTCAGGATTGCCATTTTTAATAATGTTTTCGTAAGTATTATCTCCTTTTGTTTCTGTTGAAGAAACATCTACTGGTATGCTCGGTGTGTTTTGAACCTCACTAGATAATGGACGGATTGTTGCAGCTCCATTAACATTAGAAACCTCTTGAGCACCACAGGAACTTAATAATAATGCCAATGCCGAAGCAGATATTAACAAATACGCTCACATAACCATTTTCCTTTCACAAAATTATTTAGAATTTAAAACAATATACAGTTATTAAACCAACATATTCCTTACTCCATTACCAAAATAATATTACAACTTTTACAATAAAACAAGCACATTAAAATATTTTGTTTCCTTCATCACAATGTTTATTTTTTAGTATCAGGCTTATAAAAAGCACCAAAATATAAATACTGACGAGTAAATGGATTCCTTTTAAGAAAAATTTGTATTTTTGATTGAAGTACTTAGTTTCATATGTTAACATAGAAAAAAATACTTATATATTTTTGCATAAGTAAAAATGTTAAGCTTTATTAATGTTTAAATTTAGGGAGATTTCAAAATGGATCTTGCTGAGTTTATAATACTAATATTCTCCGCTTTTTATACAGCCATCAAAATAAGAGGTTGGTATCGAAGGCTACCGGAGGTAAAGCCTGTTAAGCGTGACAAAGTTATAAAGTATGTGCTTGGCCTTTTACCTGTCGTTTCACTTTTCATTATTCTATACACACTTAGATTCCTAGCTTCCTTTGATGTGGTAAATGATAAAATCTATATAATACTTTACACTTTATTGGGATATACTTGGACTTTTTTAGGCATGAAATTAGTCTTTCGCTTTTTTGATATATCTTGGATAGATGATGCCTTACTTTTAAACAACAAAGCGGCTTTATATACAGTTAGTGGAGCATTTCTCGGATTGGTAATAATATATTCAGGAGCTAATATAGGAGATGGTCCCGGTTGGTGGTGTGTTTTATTTGCGGGCGGATTAGGCTTGATCACGTGGTTCCTTCTTGGTAGGATTATTCATTCATTTACACAGGCTTTTGAGCGCATTACGATAGACAGGGACATTAGCTGTGGAATTCGTATCGGTACTTATCTTTTGGCCAGCGGAATTATTTTGGCAAGGGCATCTGCAGGAGACTGGACTTCTTTTTACAGTACAATAGTAGAATTCTTGGTCGGATGGCCAGTATTGGTATTGACGGTATTTGCAATAATTGTTGAACGCTATTATATACATAAATCTAAATTGAATTTCAACAATACATACTTATTAGGCTCATTGTTTTGGAGTGCTATGTACCTTATAATTGCTGTCGCGAGTGCAACCATGTATCCTTTGGTTGAAAATCCTATTTACGACAATTTGGCTTCAGCCTTTTTAGGGGTGTTTCTATGAAGAAAGGTATTGAACTGGCTCCAATTCCCGATGAGCAATATTCCGAATATCGTTACAATGTAATATTCAAAGCATATAAATGGGATCCGCAGGTAGGAGACCATAATACCATAGCAAAACATGCAGTTCTAATGGATCAACAAACAGTCAAACAGCTGGAGACATGGGCTGAGCAATTATCGGTAGAAACCATGTTAATGGAAGAAGCTCTTATCGGTAAACCGGAATTGGCAAAAAAATTAGGACTGCCTCGAAATATTTTAAAAACATTGAACCGTGCATCAAACTACGATAGGGGCCAAAATATAAGGCTGATGCGTTTTGATTTCCATCCCACTACAGACGGTTGGGCAGTGTCTGAAGTTAACAGCGATGTCCCCGGCGGTCTGGCCGAGGCATCGGTTTTACCCAAAATCGCATGTCAGTATTTTCCCGGCTATGAACCTCATAAACATGTTGGCGATAGCATTTTCCAAGCCTTCTCGGAAAAGGTTAAAAAAGACGGAGTAATAGCATTAGTACATGCAACGTCCTATTCCGATGACCGCCAGGTTATGGAATTTCTAAGCGACTATTTTCTATCCCATGGATATCGTACCGTTTTTGCCGCACCGGATCATATAGCATGGAAAGACAATAAAGCCCTATGCATTATAGAAGGCAAGGAAGGTTTTATTGACGGTATTATTCGCTTTTTTCCGCTGGAATGGTTGCCGAATCTTCCCCGTCGTTCAAATTGGCAGAGATATTTTGATTGTTTGACTCCATCCTGTAACCATCCGGTCGCAATATTTACCCAATCAAAACGTTTACCGCTGGTTTGGGATGAATTAGGTGTGGATGTTTCCACATGGAAAAAACTATTACCTGAGACCAAGGATCCTAAATCCATCAAGTCACAGGACAACGACTGGATATATAAACCTTCTTTAGGAAGGGTTGGTGAAGGCATTTCCATTAGGGAGGCAATAACCGAAAAGGAGCAAAAATATATTGAAAAGGCTGCACGTAGGGAACATAGCAGTTGGGTTGCCCAGAGAAAGTTTACCAGCCAGCCGTTGACCGATATAAACGGCGAAACCTTCCATTTGTGTGTAGGCGTTTTCACAGTAAACGGAAAGAGTGCCGGCTTTTATGGAAGAATAAGCCCGTACCCTAGAATCGACGATAGAGCAAAAGACATACCCATATTGGTTTCGAAGGGAGGAAAGACTAGTGAGGGATAATATAGAAGTATATAAAATTTGGGCACCCGACAATTCATTATGGTCACCATGGGCAAAGCCTGTTTTATTCATGAAAACGGCTACTAAAAAATTTGATAAACTGAAAATACCCAAAATAGACTGGATTAATAGTTTGGAAAAACAAACAATGATTGTTGTTGATCTTCCGGAACGAAACGGAGTAGCTGAAAGCTTGGCATTAGCTCATTTGGGATATCGTCCGGTTCCTCTTTATAACGGAGTGGATGGTCGCACCCTTTCAATGGCCGTCAAGGTTGGTGAAATCGCAACAGCCCTATTTTTTGGAGCTAACAGCCTTGAAAAATTGGACATAAAACCTGATGCTCCCCCTGTATTTATGCTTGATTCTAACAGAATGAATGGAGGAAGAAAGGTTCCGGGCACCTATGACAACCGCTGGTGTGTGTTCCCTCAGGATATGCCATCGGCTGCGTTTTTGAAGAATGCAGGAATTAGTAAAGTAATTGTGCGTTCCGATAAAATACAAGACGATTTGTCACATATTTTGCTTCGCTACCAGCAAGAAGGAATCGAAATTTTCTTGTGCGATGGTAAAAAAATAGAAAAAGTTTCCGTAACTAAGCCTTCAAAATATAGAAGTCTCTCATACCGCTTCAAATTAATCCTGGGTTTGACCAGAAATAGTGCCGGAGGTTTCGGAGGTAAAATCCCCATGTATGAATCTAGTTCCGGCGGTGGATAGTACTATGGATACAGTTGATAGAGTGTATGTAATGAAAGTTAGATATATATTTAATAAACAAAGGAATAGGCTTGTTCCTAATTCCTTTGTTCTGTCTTTTGATATCGAAACCTTAGGTTTTATTCGTCCTTAGGTCAACATGGCAATTTCTTACTTATCTCTAATATAGTCAGTATATTATTTTAAAATCTTTTTCATTTAGAAGTCTGTCAATCAAGTCTTCACACTTAAAAGATTCATATCTTTGTTGTATATCATATTCACCTACAAAAAAGGCGTTAACATTTCCTTTAAAAGCCGATTTCATTATTTCAATCATATTATCTCTATCGGTTAGCACATTATCCTTATACATCTTGTATACCAATGACGATGTTGTCAATTGATATGGCTCTTTTCTTCCATGATGCTTTAAAATATAATCATTTACACTTATTACATGAGACCTCATCCTCATATCGTCACTTATTATAAAATACCGACCTAAAGGAATTTTGGTAAGAACTATTATACATATAAGTAATAGCTCCTCCGCAATACTGTCCCCTTCACTTTTATGTGCTCTGGCATACTGAAAAAAAGCAGTGAATAGCTCTCTATTCCCAGGATTTGTACCTTTAAGCTTGCCGGACATACGCTTGTCCATATTCTCAATAATTTCACTTGTCTTCCCCTTATATCTGCATACTTCTTTAATGGCATACCCCAACAGTATGTTGGCTTCCTCGGTAGTAATATTCAAAACTTCTTTTAAACAATTATATATTATTTCTTCATCAAAAAGAATAACTTTAAAACCACCGCTGTTAAGTTCACTAAAGTATTGAATTTGAGTCGGATGCAACTCAAAGGAATTTGCAGTCAGTTCCATCAATACAGTCCTGGTTACAACTATTACATCAGCTTTACTTTTCAAATAATTAATAATTATATGTCTATTAGACGAATTGGAATGATGTAAAATAGAGCATGTATCGTAAAAAAAATACTGATGTGCCTTAATGAAGGTATCAACCACTTCCTCTTTTTTATATATTACATATCTTTCGAAGGAACTGAAGTTTGAAGGGACTTCTTGATACTTTTTTACCATACTATTCTTTTTTCCTTATATCGAAATATATTTTTTCTATACCATCAATAATCCGCTTATAATTATACTCAGACAGCAGTTGCTTTTTTACCAAATCAGTCCCTTCAATTTTCAGCATATTTAACACAAACGGCATTTCATCTTTGTAAGTCGGTTCAAGTATGTCTCGTTCTAACCATAAAGAATCAAACAACTCTTTAATTTGCTCGTCCCTATATTTCAACATGTCTTTGACCTCTTCAGTCTTTTCCAATATCTCTAATTCATAAAGGCGAATTAATACCGCAACAAAGGGAGAACTGAAATAATTCATTAGTTTTGCGACTATTTTTTCAATTTCTTCATTATCATCTTTATATAGATCATACATTTTTCTAAACTCTACTTCCGGCATCAGTATATTTGCTGCAAAAAGGTTTGCCTTACTCTCATTATCATTAGATAAATAATCTTGATTCAAATGAACTTCTCTTTTCTCATTAATGTATTCCGGTACTCCGTTAATAATATGATATATATCATGACAAAAAGAAAAGTACATTTTGTTTCTTGGTTGACTTGAATTCAGCAACAAATATTTGCTATAACCTGTATCAAGAAAAACTGCCCCAAAGTCACTATCAGCCAACGGAACTTGAAAAATAAATACATCCAGTTTTTCACCAATTTCTTTCATTATCTTCGGAATATTTCCATTCCATCGAACCCTATCATGAAAAACTTTAAGACTCTCTTTGACACTGTCGGAATATGTCCTGTTTTTGATAATAATCTCTTTAAATCTGTTAAAATCCATAATCTGATACCTCTAAAGCATCTTTTTGTAATTTCCTGCGAACTCCAAGAATTGCATCTATATGCTCTAATAAGTCAAAAACTTGATTGGCTAATTTTTCTTTGTTTTCATCCACAGCCCCCATGTAAAATGCTATCGAAGCTGAGTCTTTATAATCTGGAGTTGATAAATCCAGTTTTTCCTGGAGGAAATATTTGATATCTTTATCCAAAGCATCCGATATAGAATGCATATCTTCATACGTAACAGGCTGAACACTATTAAGAATTCTCGATAACTTATTCCTTTCAATTCCGACACGTTTAGCTATAAATGACTGTTTAATTCCATAATGATCAATATACTCATTTAAATTTTGTATAAATAAATTTTGTGTATAATCAGTCATGTCAATCCCTCCTTTGTATATATTTTATCAAATTTTGATACAACAATTCAACCCATACTAAAAAACAAAACTACATTACATCATTAGTTTAAAAATTATACACATCCATATTATAATATGATACAAGCATATAATTAATATCGGTAGAAGTTTTATAGATGTAAACTTATTGCTAAATATCTACTCTTTAGAACATCACACACTAAATCCCAAATCCAACAAATAACCTTTCTTGTAATTTCAAGTAAATCATTGTTCTTATCTACTTTCTTCGTTTGAGTAGAGACAAACTCACTTCAATGTGTTAGCTATGGTAGTAGATTTCAACCCACTCTAACTGTTTGGAGAGAGACATAAAGCACATTACAACCGCAATAGCAAACCTGTATTCATTTCAATCCATTCTCTCCGTGTGGAAAGAGACGAGGAGTGAGGTTCCTCCGATTTGATGGACACACAGAATGGCTGGTATAATAAAACCAGTTGGAGGTGTTCATCATGAAACGATATGATAAAAGTTTTAAAGAGCAAGCAGTCCGTCTTGTACTAGAACAAAGACGCAGTATACCAAGTGTAGCTAGAGATATCGGTATCCACGACAATACAATGTATAATTGGGTAAATGAGTACAAAAGCATAAGGAAAGTGCTTTCCCCGGCAGTGGTAATCTAAGGCCTGAAGATGAAGAACTCAGAAATCTTAGAAAACGTGTTGCAGATCTTGAAATGGAGAATAAAATACTAAAAAAAGTAACGGCCATCTTCGCGAAAAACCGGATGTAAAGTATTCTTTCATTTATAAATACCGCTTCAATTTTCCTATTGAGAAGATGTACCAAATATTAGATGTATCAAGAAGCGGTTATTATGCCTGGATTTCAAGACCTGAAAGTCATCGCAAGCGATCGAACCGTGATCTTCTTGAGAGAATCAAGAATATTCATAAAGTATCTCGAGAAACTTACGGAAGCCCCAGGGTAACCAAAGTCCTAAACAATGACGGAATAAAATGCGGTAAAAATCGTGTAGCTAAGCTAATGAAAGAAAACAATATTGCAGCTAAAACCAAAAAGAAATTCAATGCTACTACAGACTCCAAACACAGCTATCCTGTAGCTCCAAATATACTAAATCAGGACTTTAGGGCAACAAAACCGAATCAGATTTGGGTTGCGGATATCACTTACATACCTACAGATGAAGGGTGGCTCTATTTTGCTGCTATTGTTGACCTGTTTCATCGAAAGGTTGTCGGCTGGGCTATGGATAGTACTATGACAAAGCAACTTTGCATAGATGCATTAAATCAAGCCATTGGCCGTTGTAGATCATCCAGAGGCCTGATTCATCATTCTGACCGTGGTGTCCAGTATACAAGTAATGAATATAAAAACGTACTAAAAACAATGGCATTACACAAGTATGAGTCGAAAGGGTAATTGCTATGATAATGCCTGTATGGAGTCATTTTTTGGTACACTTAAAACGGAACTTATTTACTTTACAAGGTTCAAGACCAGAGTCGAGGCCCGGTTAGCCATCTTTGAATACATTGAAGTCTTCTATAATCGTATACGCCTGCATTCAAAGCTTGGTTATAGATCACCTGATGACTTTGAAAAGCTGAGCAATACAGCATAAATCAAATTCCATGTGATACAAAGAAAATCGGAGAAATTCCCCCATTCTTTGTTTCTAAATTTTCGGGGCAATGTCAACCTCTCTATTGTCACGTCTATATCTGTCGCTTGAGAATTTCAATCCACTCTCTCCGTGTGGAGAGAGACCTATTCGTCGGTTGATATAGGAGGTTAAGTGAATATTTCAATCCACTCTCTCCGTGTGGAGAGAGACTAATAAAACTAGTGCTGTGATAAATGCTTCAAATATTTCAATCCACTCTCTCCGTGTGGAGAGAGACGTAACTGTCTGAGTATCACCATTCCACTCAACTTTTATTTCAATCCACTCTCTCCGTGTGGAGAGAGACAAATAATAGGAGTTTCATTGACTAAAAAATAATTAATTTCAATCCACTCTCTCCGTGTGGAGAGAGACTTATTCCTCCTTCCAATCTGCATCTTTATAAGAATTTCAATCCACTCTCTCCGTGTGGAGAGAGACGTAATGTACTCAGGCGAAGTGCTTGAGGTAAAAGAAATTTCAATCCACTCTCTCCGTGTGGAGAGAGACTCAGGTGCAGACTTATATACAGAAGTTGCGAACTGATTTCAATCCACTCTCTCCGTGTGGAGAGAGACAGATAAAAAGAGAGTAAGTTTTGCAGGAGGTTAATATATTTCAATCCACTCTCTCCGTGTGGAGAGAGACAAGAATGAAAACAGAACCTAAACAGCTAGAAAGTAATTTCAATCCACTCTCTCCGTGTGGAGAGAGACTGACACATTTGCAAAAGTGACTAAAAGGCTTAAAATTTCAATCCACTCTCTCCGTGTGGAGAGAGACAGGAAACATTACTATCGATGGAGGCACAATCAAAA
>Ga0134092_1003532_pt1 | contig 10379 bp, 11 predicted proteins | sample 3_6taG_FD_94454 | JGI IMG/M metagenome (GOLD analysis project Ga0134092, IMG submission 94454) | Switchgrass degrading microbial communities from high solid loading bioreactors in New Hampshire, USA - 3_6_20_6_A3 metaG | ecosystem: Engineered > Bioreactor > Semi-continuous > Anaerobic >...
GCGGCGATACGCATGGCCCGGGAAATATCCCGCGCCTTATCCCACATATATCATTTTTCTCGTCATGCCGCCGTCCACGACCAGGTTGATGCCTGTGACGAAATTATTCTCCCTGTCCGTCAGAAAGATGCAGGCGCGCGCGATATCATCCGGCTTTCCGACACGCCGGGAAAGGTGCTGCTCATGATCGATTGCCCTCAATTTCGAATAATCCCCTGTTTCGATCCAGCCCGGGGAAATCGCGTTGACGGTGATCCTGTACCGGCCCAGTGAAGCCGCGAGCGCGTGCGTGAGTGCGACGATCCCGCCCTTGGAAGCGGCATAGGCTTCTGAATCCGGCTCGGACATTATTGCCCTGGTGGATGCTATATTAACGATCGAGCCGCCGTCCTTGTTGTGCCGCATATATTTTGCCGCTTCACGCGAACAAAGGAAGACGCTTCTCAGGTTCGTGTTTATGGTATTGTCCCATTCTTCCAGTGATAATTCAAAGAAAGGCCTGAACACGGATATTCCCGCATTATTGATCAGGATATCGATATGGCCGTACTTACTGTCGGCAGTTTCCATCAGCCGGACGATGTCAGCTTCGGCACGTACGTCCGTCTGCACGAAAAGCGCCTTTTCGCCTTTTTCCCTGATTTCGGCGGCCGTCTTTGCTCCTGCCGCCTCATCGATGTCGGCTACCACGACATTTGCGCCTTTTTCGGCGTAAAGCAGCGCGATGCCTCTTCCGATACCTTTTGCAGCCCCGGTAATAATTACGGTTTTATTCTGAAAACTCATGGCAATATACACCCCTGTTAATATTTCATGATTACATATTATCACAAAAAAGGGGCAGGCTCATCCGGCTGCTGTGGTGTAAACTGCAGTTGGCTGTGCATCGGTATCACTGTATGAAAGTTCCTGCATCTGAAGAAATCAGGCATAACGTGGGAATTAGCCAAGACAGAAGAAAAACACCCGATCATGTAAAAAATAGACAAATGGATCACGTGTTGTTGTCTTTCCTGCGAATTTTGTTTATCCTATATTTAGACCGCTGAACGGTCGATCATTTACAGGAGGGATACACATGAGGAAAGTAAAAATAACTGACGGGGTACATATGCTTACCCTGAACGTTGATGAGATACTGTTTGAAGGAATGTGGGATATTGTGAACGGGGTCACCCTGAATTCATATATAGTCCAGGGAGAGAAAACTGCGATAATAGACGGTGTTATCGGCTGGGACGGAGTGCCGGAGACCCTCTACAGGAACATGGAAGAGATAGGCGTCGATCCTCAGAACATCGATTACCTGATCGTCAATCACATGGAGCCGGACCATTCCGGATGGATATCGAACTTCATGAAAATTAAGGATGATTTTACGGTAATATGCACCGATAAGGCTGCGAAGATGGTTTTGTCATTCTATGGCGAAGACAGAATCAGGGTCGTGAAGGAAGGAGACACCCTGGACCTTGGCAACGGCAAGGTATTGAGTTTCCATCCGGTGCCGAACGTACACTGGCCGGACACTATGTACACTTATGAAAGGGATACGAAAACTCTCTTCTCTTGTGATATGTTCGGATCATTCGGCAAGATGGGTGACCACTGCTTCGATGATGAACTGACACCCGATGAAGTTGAATTCTTTGAGAATGAAGGGATAAGGTATTATTCCAACGTAATGTCGACTTTTACGGCCAGTGTGAAAAAGGCCATAGAGAAAGCTAAAACTCTGGAGATAAGGACGATAGCTCCGGGACATGGCCCGGTCTACAGGAAAAATCCCGGAAAGATCATGGATGACTACGCCAGGTTCACCCGGTACGCCGAAGGAGCGGGCAAAAACGAAATCACCATACTGTGGGGATCCATGTACGGGATGACAGGAAAGGCGCTCGATCATGCCGAGAGCGTGCTTAAGAGAGAAGGCGTCAGGTACAGCAAGCTGGAAGCGGCGAGGACAAGCGACAGCGAAATCGTCGCAAGTGTTTTCAGGGCAGCAGGCATAATCATCGCGGCGCCTACTTATGAATACAAGCTTTTCCCGCCGGCTGCAGCAGCTTTGAGCGAAGCCGGCAGAAAGAGGATCACGGGCAAGGCGGCATTCAGGTTCGGGTCATACGGATGGTCCGGCGGCGCGGAGAATGAGCTGAAAGATATAATTGAGAGAAACAGGATGAACTGGGATTTCGTCGAATCGGTGGAATTCGAAGGAGCGCCGAAGGAAGAAGACCTTGCCAGGGTGGAAGCCGGAATACTGAAACTCATAGAAAAAGTGAAAGAGAAAGCTGAATAGACAAAAGAACCGTCAGGCGGCATCCTTTTTTTGAGCGTTTTCGCGCGCATTATATCGTGTCTGTTTCCGTTGCTTGCTGTGCTGGTTGCTTTGCAATAAAAATTTATTGCAACACGATAAATTTTTATTGCAAAACTTATCTTTGCTGTTATATAATTTATAACAGCAAAGATAAGGAGGTCTTCAGATGTCATCAAGGACTTTTGGAAAACTTATGCGGATTTCTGTGATAGCTGCTGCCTTATGCGGCCTGTTCCTCTGCGCCTATGTCATACCATCATGGGGGCAGAGCATTGTCAATGCATATCCTGAAACAAGCGGGTGGTATCGGCCGTGGCTGGTATTTGAATGGCTGGTGGCACTTCCGTGCTTTGCTGTACTCTTTTATGTATGGAAAGTGTCTGATGCGGTAATGAAAGACACCGTATTTACCATGCTGACGGCTAAATGGGTCAAGATGGGATCGGTACTGCTGCTGCTGGATGCAGCGCTTCTGTTCATCGGGAACGTTATATTGCTTCTGGCCGGCATGAGCCATCCGGGCGTACTTCTTCTGTCCATTATGGGGGACATATTTATCGTTGCTCTCGCCTTGCTGGCGGCAGTTCTTTCGCGCTATCTGACAAAAGCCGCCATCCTGCAGGAAGAAAGCGAGGGGACGATATGATCATAATAAACGTGGATGTTATGCTCGCAAAGCGCAAAATGAGCGTTACTGAACTTGCAGAGCGCGTTGGTTTCACTATGGCGAATGTATCAATGATCAAGACAGGCAAGGTCAAGGCGCTGAAACTTTCTACGCTCGACAAGCTGTGCGAAGCGCTCGATTGCCAGCCTGGCGATATTCTGGAATACAGGAAGGATACGGGCGACGATGAGCAAAGCGGCGAAGCTTGAAACTGCGAGGATAATCAGCAATTGTATTTACGGCATAGGTGTGACCATAGTTTTAGCTCTTTGCGGCATCTTTCTTTTCGGGTCGAACCAGCCTGTAAATCCTGACGCAATGCTTCCTTTTTCATGGAAAGAGCTGGCGTTTATATGGCTCGCATTTGGGACAATACCAATGTTGCTGGCATGTGTGGCAGTGTATAATTTCAATGCTATAAAAAACAGCCCAGGCAGGAAGCTGCATTTCGCTCTTGTGTTCCTGCCGGGCTTCATCTGCGGGGCATGCGCGCTATATATAGCCGGCATGGTGATTTATGGGTTGATTGACTATTACCTGTTGCGCTGAGAAGCTTATTCGGTCACAAGCCAGGTAAAAAAGAGGCCGCTTATATCCGCGGCCTTTTAATATATATTATATTGTTGCAGGATGCCTTTTTCGATAAACTGCGGATCAGGGATCAAAGCTGCTCTTTCAGAGCCTGTCCCAGTTCCTTGATTTTCCTGATCATTTCAGCCGTATTATTTATTGCTTCGTTCTGTACATTCATCATGGCGAGAGCTTCCTGTGTGCTCGCCGCATTTTCCTCCGATGCGGCTGCCAGTGTCTCAAGCTGTTCCCTCATGTTGGTGAATCGGTCAGAGACTTTGTCCATCATTTCATATTCAAGGTACAGTTTCTGATTTACCGACTCTATGGAGTTCCTCAGATCACCGAGTATTTTCATGACATCCGCGATCTTCGCAGTGCCTTCCTCGACAGATGCACTTCCTTTCCTGACTTCTTCGATGGCGGTATTGGTCGTATTTTGCGCTTCCATCGTTATTCTCTGTATGTCTTTGGCCGCCCTGGAACTTTGCTCGGCCAACTGCCGCACTTCTTCCGCGACGACCGTGAACCCTTTGCCGGCTTCGCCTGCCCTTGCAGCCTCGATTGCCGCGTTGAGCGCCAGCATGTTCGTCTGGGAAGCTATGTTGGTGATGCTTTCGATGAACTGGCCGATCAGGTCCATCTTTTCCCGGAGCTCTGTAACTGCCGAAACAGCGGAATGGATGGAATTCCGCATGATGTCCAGGTGCTGCATCATCTCATCAGCTTCCCTGGCGCCGATCAATATGGTTTCATATGTAGACCTGAATTCCTCCTCCACCTCTTTTGAAATGGAATATGTTTCACTGATAAGCTGGGATGAGTCGGAAACATAGCTGCTGACATTATTTATCGCTGCGGCGCTTTCCTCTACGGCCCTGGAGATGTCCTGTACAGATCTGGTGACGTTTGCAACGCCCTGCTGGTTTTCCGCAATGTTCTCGTCACACTTGCTCACATTCTCAAAAAGACTTTCGGTTGTAATATTCACGCGGTCGATTATTTCAGTAAGATCCTTATTCAATCGGGATGCTTTTTCACTCTCGTTCATAGCATCAGCCAGATGCCTGCTTCCTTCATTCGCGAGGTAGTAAAGCGCGATAGAGCCGCATACGAACATACCGAACCTTGGTATGAATTCACCAATGCTGCTGGATTCTCCAAGAAGCCATACAGGATTGATGATGTATGCTCCCAGAAGCGCGGTGGATTCGATCGAGCAAAAAGCCAGCAGCACTTTTCTGTCAAAATAAACTGCAGCCAGACACGAGCAGACAAGGTAAGCGGTGAACATGCGCGGCACCCCGCCCTGTGATATCGAGTATAATATCGTGCCTATTCCAGGCAGCAGAGGTATAATAACAGATTTGACGAAATTGTTTTTCACTTTTATATATGCTATGCCTGTTGCAATAAGGCTGGTTATGAATAAAAATGCTGCAGCTGCAATTGCCCGTTTGAGACCGCCGTTGAAGTAAGCCGTGATGGAAAGGATCACTGAGAAAACGAACATTATGATTGCGTTGAACTTATGGGCTTTATTGACGTATGTCTCCAAAAAACTCCCTCCTTTATTCTCTTTTTTATTTATCGGCAAAAAATTTGTCGATATATAGGGAGATTAGGGAGCAAAAGAGATGATTGCATAAATCACTGCAGGTAAAGATAATTGCATAACACAGTGATTGCAATTGATATATAATTGATATACAGGAATGACGGCAAGGCCGTTCGATGATCCTGGACCGGGAAAATGCCCGGGGAGCATTATCCCGGCCCGAAAGACAGCGGAACCGGAAGATATCGCAAAAGCGCTGCTCAGCCTGGATCCGATTATCCAGACAAATATTCAGACAAAACCCTGTTGTCAGCATAAATAATTATGGAGGTGTGATACATAGAATGAAAGTCCTGATGATCAACGGAAGTCCCAGGAAAGGGAGCAATTGCGGCATAGCGCTGGCCGAGATGAAGAAGATCTTCGAAGATGCCGGCATTGAATGCACGGAGGTCGTGATAGGCGATAAAGCCATCAGGGGCTGTATTGCCTGCCATTATTGCAGGAGGGAAGGGAAGTGCGTATTCAACGATGAAGTGAACCAGCTGGCTCCTTTGTTTGAAGAAGCCGACGCACTCGTGGTGGCAAGCCCGGTTTACTATGCATCCGCTAATTCTACCCTGACGGCGTTTCTTGACAGGCTGTTTTACAGCACTCCCTTCGATAAGACGATGAAGGTCGGAGCAAGTGTCGTATGTGCAAGAAGGGGCGGGTGTTCGTCGACTTTTGACCAGTTGAACAAATACTTCACCCTGTCAGGCATGCCGGTTGCATCGAGCCAGTACTGGAACTCGATACATGGCCTTCTCCCCGGCGAAGCCGAGCAGGATGAGGAAGGGAAACAGACCATGAGGACTCTTGCAAGGAACATGGTTTTCCTTATGAAGAGCATCGAACTTGGGAAAAAGGAGTTCGGACTGCCGGAAACAGAGGAAAGGGTCGCAACGCATTTTATAAGATAGCATAGCTTTACTGGAGAATAATCCATCTTTCCGGCGCTGCCGATTATCTGGCGCATGTGGACGGCACCGACCAATGGTTCAAGGGTATGCGGGAAAGATGTTTATGCTGGTTGGAAGAAAAGCAGAAGAACTGCTGAGATATCAGAAAATATAAACCATCCACCACCTCCGATTCATAAGCAGGACGGTTCCGGCCTGCTCTTTTTCCGTGTAATAAAATATCAATAAGCACTTACTTTTCAATTGACTCTGTGATAGACTTGGTAAAGATATTTGAGATGAAAAATATCAATACCATATTTTAAATCTGCCTGTGAACGGCAGATTTAATGCTGATTGGAGCAAGGACCCGATGAAGTCGATCGTGAAATTTGCTAAAAAAGAAGCGGTGCTTTGCATATCATTGCTGCTGGCTCTCGCATCCATGGTGTTTGTGCCGCCGGATAAGGAATATATCAGTTACATAGACTTTCACACGTTGACCATACTTCTTTGTTTGATGGTCATTATGGCAGGGCTGCGAAACCTGGGCATATTCACGGTCATAGGGAACCGGCTGCTGGAACGTACGAGCAGCGTACGGAGCCTTGCGATCGTGCTTGTGCTGCTGTGTTTTGTTTTCAGCATGGTCATTACCAATGATGTTGCACTTATCGCTTTTGTGCCTTTCGCCATCGATGTGCTTGTAATGGCGGGGCTGGAGAGTTACATGATCCGTGTCATCGTGCTGCAGACCATTGCAGCCAACCTGGGAAGCATGCTGACGCCGATAGGCAACCCTCAGAACCTGTACCTGTACTCCCTTAGCGGGATGGGACTGGGGAGCTTTATTTCCCTGATGCTGCCTTATACCCTGCTATCATTCATCGGGCTGCTGGCTGCCTGTGTGATGCTCTTCGACAGGAAAGCCGTTTCCATGAAAGCGCATTCGGAGCATGTGCTTACTCCGGCGGAGAAGCGGGAAACCATAGTTTACCTGCTGATGTTCATACTGGCAGTGATAAGCGTGGCCCGCCTGGTTTCAGTCTATGCCGCGGGGGCGCTGATCCTTGCGGTGGTCCTGCTGATGGATCGCCGGATGCTGCTGAAAGCGGATTATGCCCTGCTTTTTACCTTCGTGTTTTTGTTCGTTTTTATCGGCAATATGAAACGCATCCCGGAAATAAACGTATGGCTCCAGGGTGTTATAGACGGCCGTGAACTGGTCGTGTCAGTAGCCGCCAGCCAGGTTATCAGCAACGTTCCGGCAGCCATCCTCCTTTCCGGCTTTACTGACAAAATACCTGAATTGATCACAGGTACCAACCTGGGCGGCCTTGGGACGATCATTGCTTCGATGGCAAGCCTGATTTCCTTCAAATTTTACGGAACGACAGCAGGCAAGCGTAATACAGCTTATCTTGGCGTATTCACGCTGCTCAACCTGGTGTTCCTCGCCGCATTGCTGCTTTTATGGAATATCATAAGCTGATAATGCCGGTACTGATGGACAAAACAGGTCTTATTTTCGGCAGCTTACCGGATCGTTGTTTATTGACTTTAGCTTGCCGGAAACCATATAATATTACTAAAATATGATAAATGTTGTAAGCATATCTTTTTATAACATAAAGAGGTCTTGTAACTAAATGATGGAGGAATTGATGTGCCTGGTAAGATCATGAACAGGAAGAGATTCAGAGTCATCCTGCAGGTTATGAGCATCAGCCTGGTCATGCTGATCCTGTTTTCAGGATGCGGTATGCGCAGGAAGGCGGATGGCGATGGAGATGGCCAGGTACCGGCGACGCCGGCTGAAGATTCCCGGACACCGGAAAGCGGGCCTGAAGAAACTGGCTCAGAACACACGGGGACTGTGCCGGATGATGCGAAGGACGCTGAAGAAACGACGGACGGGACTCCTGAACATGAAAATGCTTTCGGGAACGGCAGCGCGGTAAATCCGCAGGATCCTGAAATCGAAGGCTTCCTGGCGATGGATGAGTTCTTCAAAAATTACGGCTTCGATGTCCACTATGATGAGCAGCTGGAGTTTTATGAGAGGGTCTATACGATCCGCGGGACATACGACATGGATGGGGACGGAGAGGAAGACTCGATCCTTGCACTGATAAACACCGGCTATTCGGAAGGATCATATATCGAAGTCAACGGGAACAGGCTGATGCTGGATCATGGCAACTTTTCCGGCGAGATGCAGTTGATCGACCTGGACAGCAGGGACAGTTATACCGAGATAGCCGTTTTCGATGACGGGCCGAGCGCGGATCCGCTTTTGCAGTTTTACCGTTACGACGGCGAAAAGGTCCGTTTCGTCGGATCGATAGACAGGTATTCACTGATGGACGGGAAAGGCAGGTTCATTTCATCGTTCCACCTGGCGAGCAACTTCCATCCGCAGTTCTACTCGGCATGGGGGGAATTCAGGAACGGCGAATACGTGACGACGAACGCCGATGTGGGACAATACATCGGGAAGACCTTTGAGATCGACGGGTCGGGATTTTTCGTACCGCTGGATAAAATGCCCGCGGACCTTTCCGAGTACCTGGAGCACGTCTTGTGGGACTGGGATGCCGTGAGGGAATTCAGCGGGACGGAAGCGAAAATCCTCAATATCTATATGAACGAAGACGACAGGACGCTGAACTGGTTCTACATCGAACTGGTCGGCGGCGAGAAGGGCCTGCTGTATTTCTGGATCGGGGATTGATGTAGACTCAGGACAGATACAGGTCCATGGCATTTGACATGGGCTGACACAGCGAGACACGGGGATGGTTTTTCTGGTTTGGACACTGGAACTGTTCCCGTGTCCTGTTTTTGGTCCGGACACCGGGAAGGCTCTCCTGCCTTCGGCGCGGGAGCGATCGCCGAGTCTTGATTTTAGACGGAGTTAGTTTAAAATAATACAAAGGTGATGGAAAATGTTTCGTGGGATGAGAAGGTTCAAACAGGCTGTTTCTGAGGAAGAATGCAAAAAAGTGCTGACAGAAGCCAAAAGGGCTGCTTTTTCCGTTATTGGAGACAATGGATATCCGTATTCCATTCCAATCAACTTTTACTATGATGAGAAGGATAACCGCATTTACTTCCATGGCGCGAAGGAAGGCCATAAAGTCGACGCCATCAGGAAGTGCGACAAGGTGTGCTTTACGACCTGGAATACTGGATACAGGGAAGAAGGGCATTGGGAGTGGAATGTCACAAGCGTGATAATATTCGGCAGGGCAAAAATGATCGAAGACAGGTACATTAAAATGGACAAGCTGCGCAGGCTCGCGCTGAAGTACTTCCCTACACCGGAAGAGGCCGAAGAGGACCTGGTACGCGGTATCGACAGGGCTCAGCTGTTTGCCATCGACATCGAGCACATGACCGGTAAGCTGGTCAACGAGAAGTGACAGGGATATAAAAAGCCCCGGACAGATGAAAACAGGACAAGGCTGGGACGGAAGGAATCGGACAGTAATATTGGACCCGTCCCTGAAATGATTATGAAAGGAAGGATTGCATATGGGACATTTAACGAGGGATGAAGCACTTGAGCTGCTGAAAAAGTACAACAGGGATCCTTTCCATATACAGCACGCGCTGACCGTCGAAGCTGTAATGAAGTGGTTCGCCGATGAACTGGGGTATGGCGATGAGGCGGATCACTGGGGAATCGTCGGGCTGCTGCATGATATAGATTTCGAACTGTACCCTGATGAACACTGCCTGAAAGCGCCGGAATTGCTGCGGCAGGCCGGTGTGGGCGAAGATATCATCCATAGCGTCGTCTCTCATGGATACGGGATAACGGTAGGCTGCGGTGCGACCATTGATGTGGCGCCGGAGCATGAGATGGAAAAAGTGCTTTTTGCCGTGGACGAACTGACCGGTCTGATCTGGGCGGCTGCCCTCATGCGTCCTTCGAAAAGCACGAAGGACATGGAACTGAAATCACTTAAGAAGAAATACAAGAGCAAAGGCTTTGCCGCCGGATGCTCCAGGGAAGTCATCGAGCGCGGAGCGGAAATGCTTGGATGGGAACTCGACAAGCTGCTCACCATGGCACTCCGGGCTATGGCCGCAACTGAAGACATCGTCAGGCTGCAGCTGGACCAGGGATGAGGCAGAGATGCAAAATTGCAGTCCGGGGGCTGTCAGCGTGTTCCGGATGCCAGCCCCTCCCCCTCACACGTCTACTCCGAGGAAGAGCCTGATGAGGTAGCCGATTATGAACGAGATGACGGCCACTCCAAGGCTGATGCCGGCCATTTCAAGGAATCTCTCCTTAAAAGGCAGATCCTTGGCTAC
>Ga0134092_1003539_pt1 | contig 10372 bp, 9 predicted proteins | sample 3_6taG_FD_94454 | JGI IMG/M metagenome (GOLD analysis project Ga0134092, IMG submission 94454) | Switchgrass degrading microbial communities from high solid loading bioreactors in New Hampshire, USA - 3_6_20_6_A3 metaG | ecosystem: Engineered > Bioreactor > Semi-continuous > Anaerobic > Digestate...
ATTAAGATAAACAATAAAACATACCATTTCATAGTGATGGATTATATTGATGGGCAGAATTTGAGGAAAATTAGAGAAAACATGAATCTAAGCTTAAATAATATATTAAAAATAGGCAAGGTCCTTGCAATAATAATGGAAAAAATAAATGGACTAGGTTATAAATATACGGACATAAAGATGGATAATATTGTACTTGATAGAAAAGGTAAAGTTTATATTGTGGATTTTGGAAGTTTAGTTGAGAAATCAATGATCACTAAAGAGTATACACCTGCATATAATATAAATTCGTGGAATCTAGAGCATAAATATCCCCCAACTACAGCCTCTCTCTTTAGCATAACTATGATCATGGTTTCATTAATAAGCGGTAAAGAATACAATCCAATTAAATGGGATTTGGATAATATTATAGAGGATATAAAAAGTTTTTCAATTCCTAATAGAGTGAAGTCTTTTTTGATAGACGGCCTTAAGGGTAAGTTTTCTGATTATCAGCAGTATTTTAATTCTTTATCCTCATTAATTGCTGAAAAAGAAGATAGAAATTCTATGAGCAAAATTGACTATTTGCTTGTGATTAGCGTAGTCAGTTTTGTTTTTGTATTGATTTTAGGAATAAAAAGTATTTTAAGTTAAGTTTAATATTATATAATATAAATTAGGTGATGACATGAAAGAAAAGGTATTGGATATTATAAAAAGATATGATTTAATTGAGGATAAAGACAATATATTAGTAGGTCTTTCTGGCGGCCCTGATTCTATGGCCTTGCTTTTTGTTTTATTGGAGATAAGAGAAGATATAGATTTTAATATCTTTATTGCTCACGTAAACCATGGGGTAAGAGGAGAGGAAGCTTTAGAGGATGAAAAATTCGTGGAAGGAATAGCCAAGGAACTAAATCTGCCCTATTTTTCAAAGACTGTTAATATGAATGAATATGCTAAAGAGAACAAGATGTCTTCAGAGGAAGCAGGTAGAGAATTACGATACAAATTTTTTCGAGAAGTATTGTCTAAAATAGGTGGGGGTAAAATAGCAGTAGCACATAATAAAAACGACCAAGCAGAGACTTTATTGATGAGATTCTTCAGAGGTACTGGTTTAGAAGGATTAAAGGGAATGGAATACAAAAAAGAAGATATAATAAGACCTCTTTTGGGTATAGAGAGAAAAGAGATTGAAAACTATTTAAAGGAAAGGCGTATTGAGTACAGAATAGATAGAACTAATTTAGAGCCTATATATGGCAGAAACAAAATACGATTGAATTTGATACCATATATTGAGGAAAATTACAATCCAAATATAATTGATACCCTTTGGAGGATGTCAGAAATTATAGCTTTAGATAATGATTTCATAGAAGACCAATGTAAAGAAATTTTTGATAATGTAGTGAAAGAGCGAAGAAATAATAGTATAATTTTAGATGGGAGTATTTTTGTCAATCAGCACAGGAGTATTCAGTATAGAATTGTACGAAATTGCCTTTTGGAAATAAATGGCCATTTACAAGGTTTTACATATAAGCATATTTCTGATGTGGTATCTCTGTTTTTGGAAAGGGGGACAGGTAAGACTATTCATTTAACCAATAATATTATAGCAAAGACAAGCTATAATGATTTTATTATCGGAAGAGAAAATGAAGAGGATTGTGAGGATTTTATTTATCAATTAGAATTAAACAGTTGTACATATGTGAATGATTTAGGGTTAGTATTTAATATAAAAGTACAGCCTACCCATAAGGTAGAAAGGGAAAGAATAATAAACAAAAATGGACTTATAGAATATTTTGATTATGATAAAGTAATTGGGAATATATATGTAAGAAATAGAAGAATTGGAGATAGGTTTAGACCTTTTGGCATGAAAGGTACTAAAAAGATAAAGGATTATTTCATTGATGAAAAGATTCCAAAAGAAATGAGAGATAAAATCCCTCTTGTAGTGGATGATAAAAATATAATATGGGTAGTAGGATATAGGACTAGTGAAGAATATAAGATAACAAAAAATACAAAGAATGTGTTAACAATTGAAGTAAAAAATGAATATATTAAGGAGGTTTAAAATGGAAGAAGTTATAAAAGAAATCTTAGTAACAGAGGATGAAATTCAGAAAAAGGTAAAGGAATTAGGAGAACAAATTACAAGAGACTATGAGGGAAAGAATTTAATGCTGGTTGGTATACTGAAAGGTGCTGTAATGTTCTTATCGGATTTGGCTAAGAATATTAAAATACCTGTCTTGATAGACTTTATGGCCGTTTCTAGCTACGGAAATTCCTCTAAGTCAACAGGTATAGTAAGGATAATTAAGGATTTAGAGTGCAATATAGATGATAAGGACATATTGATAGTTGAAGACATAATAGATACTGGCCTTACATTATCCTATTTAACTGATAATCTAAAAAAGAGAAAAGCTAAAAGCGTAAAGATTGTTACTCTGCTAGATAAACCTGAAAGAAGAAAAGTTGATGTTCCAGTGGACTATGTAGGTTTCTGCATTCCAGATGAATTTGTCATAGGGTATGGCATTGATTATGCTGAAAGATATAGAAATTTACCTTTTGTAGCATCACTAAAAGAAGAAGTTTACATGAAGGATTGATATGATTATGTAAATTTAGGAAATATTGTTTTTTTAGAGTAAGTATGCTATAATGTGAAGATAACTTGACTTAGGCTGAAAGGAGGACGTGTATTGAGAAAATTTTTTAGAGGAACTAGCCTATATCTGTTACTACTGATTATAATAATATTCGTAGTATCTATGCTTAGCCAGGATGTAGAACATGTTAAAGAAATGCATGTAACGGAGTTTGTTAGCCGATTGGAAAAGGATCAAGTAAGAGAAATTACTTTTATTGGAGATACAATAAATGGGCAACTCATAGATGGAACTCAATTTACAGTGATGTTACCTGATATTATGAAAGACAATTTTTATAATGATTACTTAAAAGATAAAGTTGAAGATGAAAAGATAATTGTTAGAGACGAACCAGAACCAACAGAACCTTGGTTTATTTCAGCTCTTCCTACTTTATTTCTGATAGCCATAATTGCCGTATTTTGGTTTACTTTCATGCAGCAATCCCAGGGCGGCGGAGGCAGAGTAATGTCCTTTGGTAAAAGCAGAGCCCAGCTTCATAAAGTGGAAGATGCTAGAAAAGTAACTTTTGCTGATGTAGCAGGACTTGAAGAGGAAAAGGAAGAGCTTCAGGAAATAGTCGATTTCTTGAAGAATCCAAGAAAATACATTGAAATAGGAGCTAGAATTCCTAAAGGAGTTCTATTAGTTGGTCCACCAGGGACAGGGAAGACCTATTTAAGCAAAGCGGTAGCTGGCGAAGCAGGAGTGCCTTTTTTCAGCATATCCGGTTCTGATTTTGTTGAAATGTTTGTTGGTGTTGGAGCTAGCAGAGTTAGAGACTTGTTTGATCAAGCTAAGAAAAATGCCCCTTGTATTGTTTTCATAGATGAGATTGATGCAGTAGGTAGAAGAAGGGGTGCTGGTCTTGGAGGAGGCCATGATGAAAGAGAGCAAACATTAAACCAACTATTAGTTGAGATGGATGGATTTGCAACTAACGAAGGGATCATAGTGATGGCTGCAACTAACAGACCTGATATACTTGACCCTGCTTTACTTAGACCTGGTAGATTTGACAGAAGAATAACTGTAGGATTACCTGACATTAAAGCAAGGGAAGAGATATTAAAAATTCATACTCGAAATAAACCATTAGATGAGGATGTGGATTTAAAAGTAGTAGCTAAGAGAACTCCAGGATTTACTCCTGCAGATTTAGAAAACTTGACAAATGAAGCAGCTTTACTTGCTGCAAGAAAGAACTTGAAAAAGATTCCTATGCATATTATAGAAGAGGCTTCCATAAAGGTAATAGCAGGACCTGAGAAAAAGAGTAGAGTCATCAGCGAAGATGAAAAGAAACTTACTGCTTATCATGAAGCAGGCCACGCAATTACTTCTAGACTGCTACCAAATACAGATCCCATTCATATGGTAACTATCATCCCTCGTGGAGGAGCAGGAGGATTTACTGCATATCTTCCAGAACAGGATAGATATTATATGACAAAGAGTAAGATGGAGGCGCAGCTAGTGACTCTATTAGGCGGTAGAGTTGCTGAAGCTTTAGTATTGAAGGATATAAGCACAGGAGCTCAAAATGATATAGAAAGAGCGACAAAATTGGCGAGACAGATGGTTACTCATTATGGAATGAGCGAAAAGCTTGGCCCAATGACTTATGGCACTGATGATGAAGAAATATTTGTTGGAAGAGATTTTGGAAGGACTAGGAATTATAGTGAAGAAGTTGCAGCAGCCATTGATAGGGAAATGAGAAGTTTAATAGACAAGGCTTACAGTAAGGCTGAACAGCTATTAAAAGAAAATATAGATAAACTTCACAGAGTAGCAGAAGCTCTTCTTGAAAAGGAAACATTAGATGCCAAAGAATTTGAAGAAATATTTGCAAGTGCATAGATAAGACAGCTGTTTACAGCTGTCTTTTATTTATTTTAATATTGATTGTTAATAAATTGATAATCTATTATTTGATTTTTGCTATATATTTAAGTAGTCTATTATTTTGACATGAAAGATTATTGGTTATATGGACGATATTTATATAAAGTTAAAATGTGGAAGTAAATAATATATTTGATATTTATTGTTAGTAAAGGTATTATATAAAGTGTATGGATTAATTTTAATGTAATTCATAGTGAGGAGGGATTGTGGTGTTTGATGAAAATAAACTAGATGGTATTAAAGAATCCCTAAAGGAATGGGAAGATTCTACCGTAAGCAAAGCTATTTCTAAATTTCCTGAAAGAAAAGAAACTTTTAAAACTAACTCGGATATAGAAATAAATAGGCTGTATACTCCATTAGAGTTACAGGAATGGGATTATGATGAAAAGTTAGGTTTCCCTGGACAATATCCATTTACAAGAGGCGTACAGCCAACCATGTATAGAGGTAGACTTTGGACTATGAGGCAGTACGCTGGATTTGGAACTGCTGTTGAGTCAAACAAAAGATATAAATATCTATTAGAACAAGGACAAACTGGCCTTAGTGTAGCTTTTGATTTACCTACACAAATTGGATATGATTCTGACCATCCATTATCTGAAGGAGAAGTAGGTAAAGTAGGAGTTGCAATTGATTCTCTAAAGGATATGGAAATCCTATTTGACGGCATACCATTAGACAAGGTTAGCACATCAATGACTATCAATGCTCCAGCTAGCGTTTTATTGGCTATGTATATTGCTGTTGCTGAAAAGCAGGGAGTGTCAAAGGATAAATTGAGAGGCACCATTCAAAATGATATTTTAAAAGAATATATTGCTAGGGGAACATATATATTCCCACCAAAAGCTTCCATGAGGCTTATCACTAATATATTTGAATACTGCTCTAAAGAAGTACCCAAATGGAACACTATAAGCATTAGTGGATACCATATTAGAGAAGCTGGAGCAACTGCAGTACAAGAGGTAGCATTTACTTTAGCAGATGGTATTGCTTATGTAGAAGCAGCTATAGAAGCTGGATTAGATGTAGACGATTTTGCACCAAGACTATCTTTCTTCTTCAATGCTCACAACAATCTACTGGAAGAAGTTGCAAAATTCAGAGCAGCAAGAAGATTATGGGCAAAGATAATGAAGGAGAGATTTAAAGCTAAAAATGAGAAATCAATGATGCTTAAATTCCACACTCAAACTGCTGGTTCCACATTGACTGCCCAACAGCCTGATAACAATATAGTAAGAGTAGCAATCCAAACTTTAGCAGCAGTATTAGGAGGTACCCAGTCACTACATACCAATTCAAGGGATGAAGCGTTGGCTTTACCAACAGAGGAATCAGTAAGAATTGCTTTAAGAACTCAGCAAATAGTAGCCTACGAATCAGGTGTAGCTGACACTATTGACCCATTGGCAGGCTCCTATTATATAGAAAGCTTAACAGATAGAATTGAAAAAGAAGCTATGGAGTATATCAAGAAGATTGATGAATTAGGTGGAGCTGCAAGTGCCATTGAAAAAGGTTATATACAAAAAGAGATACAAGATTCTGCGTATAAATATCAAATGGAAGTTGAATCAGGCGAAAAGATAGTTGTAGGAGTAAACAAATTCCAAATTGAAGAAAAAACCCATAAAGACATATTGAGGGTTGACCCAGAAGTTGAAAGGGTACAAAGAGAGAACCTTGTTAAGTTAAGAAAGGAAAGAAATAACGAGGAAGTTAATAATAAATTAGAAGCCTTAAGACAAGCAGCTAAGGATAGTTCTGTAAACTTGATGCCATATATATTAGATTCAGTAAAAACTTATGCTACACTAGGAGAAATATGCGATGTATTAAGGGAAGTATTTGGTGAATACGAGCAATCAATTATTTTATAAACAGTACACAATTTATAATCCATGATTAAGTAGGACTGTCAATTGAGTAATCGGGAGGTATGAATATGGATAGACCAATTAGAGTGTTAGTGGCAAAGCCAGGTTTAGATGGTCATGATAGAGGCGCAAAGGTAATTGCAAGAGCTTTAAGGGATGCTGGTATGGAAGTAATCTATACAGGACTAAGACAGACGCCAGAACAAATAGTTCAGACAGCTATCCAAGAAGACGTGGATGTAGTAGCTTTGAGTATACTATCTGGTGCACATAATCACTTGTTTCCAAAGGTAGTCAACTTGCTTAGAGAAGAAGGAGTAGACGATGTATTGGTAATAGGAGGCGGTGTAATCCCAGAAGAGGATATACCAGGCCTTAAAGAAGCTGGTATAGAGGAGATATTCACTCCTGGAACATCCACTAAGGATGTTGTAGAATATATTAAAAATCATCTAAAAAGATAATACAGGTGGTGCGTTGATTGAACATAAAGGAAAGACTTCTAAAAGGGGATAAAAGAGCTTGTGCTAGGCTCATCACTATGTTGGAAAATAATGATGAAGAAGCTATAAGCATAATAAAGGAATTATATAGATACTCAGGAAATGCCTATGTGATAGGTATAACTGGTGCACCTGGAAGCGGTAAGAGTACCCTTACAGATAAACTTGCAAAGGAATTTAGGAAAAAAGGCAAGAAGATTGGCATTTTAGCTGTGGATCCAACAAGCCCATTTACAGGAGGAGCTATTCTTGGAGATAGAATAAGGATGAACGATTTAACCTTGGACAAAGACATATTCATAAGGAGCATGGGTACTAGAGGCTCTTTGGGAGGCATTTCAAAAGCTACTTGGGGAGCAGTAAAGGTGTTGGATATATTTGGAATGGATTATATATTCATTGAAACAGTTGGAGTAGGGCAATCTGAAGTGGATATAGTAAAATTAGCCGATACAGTATTGATGGTTATGGTACCAAACTTAGGAGATGATATTCAAGCCATTAAAGCTGGAATAATGGAAATAGCAGATATATTTGCAATTAACAAATGTGATCTGGAGGGAGCAGATAGAACTAAGCTGGAGATTGAGATGAATTTGGATTTAAGTGAAAAGAAAGATTATAGACCTCCAGTTGTCAAAGTATCTGCTAGTAGAAATGAAAATATAGAAGAATTAGTAGAAAAGCTAATTGAACATAGAACTTATTTGGAGAGAACCAATAAGCTCCAAGAAAGAAGGAAGAAGAATGCTAAGCTTGAAATATTAAGTCTAGCTGAAGAGGAATTCATAAGCTTAATAATGAACAAATCATTAGAGGAAAATCTGTTGGATAACTTAGCAGAAAACGTATTATCAAAAGAAATGGATCCTTATACGGCTAAAGATAGAATTATGAGTTTGATTGATTATAGGAGGGGATAGCGTGGTTAATAAAATTGACCATATAGGAATAGCAGTTAAGAATCTAGATGAAACCTTGAAATTTTATGAGGAAGTATTAGGAATTAAATGTATAGGCACAGAAGTGGTTGAAGAGCAAAAAGTAAAAACTGCTTTCTTGCCAATTGGAGACACTGAAGTGGAGCTATTAGAAGCTACAGACGAAGATAGCCCAATAGCAAAGTTCATTGAAAAAAGAGGAGAAGGGATACAGCACATTGCTTACAGAGTGGATGATATAGAGAAAGCTTTGGAGGAAGTAAAGAAAAGAGGAATTCGACTAATAGATGAAAAACCAAGAAAAGGTGCAGGAGGAGCAAAGATTGCTTTCCTACATCCTAAGTCTACTTATGGAGTATTAATAGAGTTGTGTGAAAGAGAATAACTAGAAAAAGGAGGGCAAAAATGAAGGAAAAGATTGAAAAACTCCTCGAAGCTAAGAAGAATATAGAACTTGGCGGTGGAGAAAAGAGAATAGAAAAGCAGCACAGTGAAGGAAAATTGACAGCAAGAGAAAGAATCAACTTATTACTGGATGAAGGAAGTTTTATAGAAATTGATGCATTCGTAACCCATAGATGTACAAATTTTGGCATGGAAAAAGTTGAAGCTCAAGCTGATGGAGTAGTAACTGGCTATGGAACTGTAGATGGAAGATTGGTATTTGTATATGCACAGGATTTTACAGTATTAGGCGGTTCTTTAGGGGAAATGCATGCAAACAAAATATGCAAAGTACAGCAAATGGCTATGAAGATGGGCGCTCCTATAATTGGAATCAATGATTCAGGAGGAGCTAGAATACAAGAAGGAGTAGATGCTCTATCAGGATATGGAAAGATATTTTACAACAACACTAAGGCTTCAGGAGTAATACCACAAATCAGCGTAATACTTGGACCTTGTGCAGGAGGAGCAGTATATTCACCAGCTTTAACTGATTTCATATTCATGGTAGATGGCATAAGTAGAATGTTTATAACTGGACCACAAGTAATAAAGACAGTTACAGGAGAAGATGTAAGCCAAGAAGAATTAGGTGGAGCTAATACCCACAACAAAGTATCGGGGGTAGCCCACTTTATGGATAAAAGTGAAGAAGAATGTATAAATAGAATAAGAACATTATTAAGCTATTTACCATCAAACAATTTAGAAGTTCCACCAGTTTATCAGTCAAATGATGACATAAACAGAATAGAAGAAAGATTAAATGAACTGGTACCAGTTAATCCTAATAAACCTTATGATATGAAGGAAATAATAAGATTGTTGGCTGACAATGGAGAGCTATTTGAAATACAAGAGTACTACGCTCAAAACATAATCACAGGATTTATAAGATTAAATGGAAAAACAGTAGGAGTAGTAGCAAACCAGCCAAAAGTATTAGCTGGATGTTTAGATATAAATGCTTCCGATAAAGCAGCGAGATTCATAAGAACTTGCGATGCTTTTAATATACCACTATTGAACTTGGTAGATGTTCCAGGATTCTTACCAGGCACTGACCAGGAATACGGAGGAATTATAAGACATGGAGCAAAGATGCTTTATGCATTTAGTGAAGCTACTGTTCCTAAGGTTACTTTAATAATAAGAAAGGCTTATGGAGGAGCTTACTTGGCAATGTGCAGTAAAGATTTAGGAGCAGATCAGGTATTTGCATGGCCAGGTGCAGAAATAGCTGTAATGGGACCAGATGGTGCAGCTAACATAATATTTAAAAATGATATTAAGAACTCTGAAAATCCTATTGAAACTAGAAAAGAGAAGATAGAAGAATATAGAAATACTGTAGCAAATCCATATATTGCAGCATCAAGAGGCTTTGTTGACGATGTAATAGTTCCAAGCACTACAAGGCCAAGGCTTATATCTGCCTTTGATATGTTAGAAAGCAAGAGAGAATCAAATCCTGCCAAGAAACACGGCAATATACCAGTATAGAAAGGGTGATATACTTGGCAGAAAAAATAACTTTGTTGGATAGTTTGGTAATTACAGTATTTAGTATGGCAGTAGTATTTGCAGTCCTTGCTGGCATATCTTTTTTAATACGGATTTTGAAAGCTGTATCAAATGGAGGAGAGAAAAAGGAAGTTAAAAATCAAATACAAGAGAATTTAAATGTTAAACCAGTTAGCAACATTAAAGAAAAAGAGGCTGTAGAAGATGAAGAACTAATTGCTGTCATATCCGCTGCAATAGCAGCAAGCTTAGGAGTATCCATTCCTGAAGTAAGGATTAGAACTATAAGAAGAGTAAACCAAAATACTACTTCTTGGGTTCAAGCCAACAAAATAGAACAAGTTATGAAAAGATTATAGGATATAGGAGGTAAACGAGATGAGAAAATTTATTGTAAATGTAAATGGAAAGCAATATGAGGTAGAAGTAGAAGAAGTTTTATCTAATGGAACTTCAACTGTAAAACAAACACCTGTTGTACAAAG
>Ga0134092_1003556_pt1 | contig 10328 bp, 6 predicted proteins | sample 3_6taG_FD_94454 | JGI IMG/M metagenome (GOLD analysis project Ga0134092, IMG submission 94454) | Switchgrass degrading microbial communities from high solid loading bioreactors in New Hampshire, USA - 3_6_20_6_A3 metaG | ecosystem: Engineered > Bioreactor > Semi-continuous > Anaerobic > Digestate...
AAGGAGGATTTCCATAAGCCTGACCTTGAGGAGCCCATGAAACTTTTAAAGCTCCTCCGGGAAAGGGGAATGAAACTGGTCAATATCAGCATTGGAAACCCCTATTACAATCCCCACGTAGGCAGGCCCTTTGACAGAGGCCCCTATACCCCTCCCGAGCATCCGCTGGAATCAACGGCCAAGATGCTGAATATCATGCGACAGATGCAGCAAAGTGTACCGGATATCCGCCTCATTGCCACAGGTTTTAGCTGGCTCAGGGAGTATGCTGCCAATGTGGCTGCAGCCGGTATAGAGCAAGGCTGGTTTTCCATGGCCGGATTTGGGCGACAGGCCTTCGCCTATCCGGATTTTGCACGGGATATAGTAGAAAAAGGAAAAATGGATCGGAAAAAGTGCTGCATCGCCTGCACCAACTGCAGCTTTATCATGAGGGATGGGGGAATGGCAGGCTGTGTTATCAAGGATCCTGAAGTTTACGCCCCCATATTCAAGAAGGGACGGGAAGGAAAGCCGCCAATCAAGGGAGACCGGATAGCGGAGCATGTGTGAGAAGGTTGGGGTGCCAGGTACCGGGTGCCGGTATTTTGCAAGGAAAGAGGTACGAGCTTCTGGGAATTCGTTTCTCGCCTTCGGTTGCCGCTTTCTTCGGTATGCACCCTGCTTTGTATCTGCAGGCAGGGTGCAGTTCACAGATCGCATCTATTTCTATGGCGCTCCGTATTCAGTATCCTGATCACGAATCCCGATTCGCAGATGACAGGTTTGGATTGAGGAAAGAGGAACAAAATGCCGGGTATCCGGCCTTAGATAAAAGTTACAATCTACAGGTCTTTAGTACCAATGCCTTGTTTCAGTTGTCAGACGGCAGGCAGTATATGAAATAAATCGCAGTTCCTCCGGTACTTTGGAAACCTGCAACCGGTAACCATTCATGTGAAAGGAGATAGAACATGATCGATCAAAAAGTGGCCGTCGTAACGGGCGGCAGCAGGGGAATCGGCCAGGGCATCGCCGTGCAGCTGGCCAGGGACGGCTGTGCTGTGGCCATTTTGGGGACATCGGATATGACAAAGGTAGAAGAGAACATAGACAGCATCCGCCGGATAGGCCAGCCTGTGCTCTATTATCAGGGGAATCTGGGAGAAGCCCGGGACAGGCAGGGTTTTATTGAGAGGGTTATGGAGGAATACGGTCGAATCGATTTTCTGATTAACAATGCGGGGGTTGCCCCCAAAGTACGGCTTGATATCCTGGAAACCACCGAAGAGAACTTTGATTATGTGCTTAATATCAATTTGAAGGGAACTTTCTTTCTGACCCAGCAGGTTGCCAAGATCATGATCGACGAAGTCAAGCGATTTTCCCTTCAACCCCTCATCATAAACATTGGCTCCATCTCTGCCTATACATCATCAACTTCCAGGGGAGAATACTGCATATCCAAAGCCGGAATAGGAATGATAACGGCTCTTTTTGCAGACAGGCTTGCCGAGTACGGCATCAATGTCTACGAGATCAGGCCGGGCATTATTTATACGGACATGACCAAGACGGTTCGGGAGAAGTATGACCGCCTGATCCGTGAAGGAATAACCCCCATTAAGCGCTGGGGCTATCCGGAGGATATTGCCAACGCCGTATCGGTACTGTGTTCCGGCAAGCTGGGCTTTTCTACCGGAGAAGTGATCAATGTAGACGGCGGTTTTCATTTAAGGAGGCTTTAGAGAGTGAGATTTGACAGGATCGAGTTAGAGGGGTTTCCCATAGAGGTATATTCCCTAAATACCGCAGTGGTCGGATCGGGGGCGGCGGGCCTAAATGCCGCTGACCGCCTGTACAGCCTGGGGGTCCGGGATATAGCCGTTGTGACCGAAGGGCTGTATATGGGCACTTCCAGGAATACCGGCTCCGATAAGCAAACCTATTACAAGCTGACCTTATCCGGCGATACGCCCGATTCGGTGATGGAAATGGCAAAGACCCTGTTTGACGGCGGGAGCATGAACGGTGATATTGCCCTGGTAGAGGCTGCCCTGTCTGCCCAGTGTTTTTACCGCCTGGTGGATATCGGTGTACCCTTTCCCCATAATCGCTACGGGGAATATGTGGGATACAAAACCGATCATGATCCCAGGCAGAGGGCTACTTCTGCAGGACCACTGACGTCGAAATACATGACGGATAAGCTCCAGGAGCAGGTTGTTCAGAAAGGGATCCGGATTTTCGACGGATATCAAGTAATTGCCGTCCTGACGGATCCAAAGAAAAGCCGGGCCGTTGGCCTATTGGCCCTGAACCTGAATGAGCTGCAAAGGCCGGAGAAAAGGTTTGTGGCCTTTAACTGCACCAATATTGTTTATGCTACAGGAGGACCGGCCGGACTCTATCGCGCATCGGTCTACCCCGAGAGCCAGACCGGTGCCACAGGCCTGGCCTTTGAAGCCGGAGCGAAGGGAAGAAATCTCACCGAATGGCAGTATGGCATTGCTTCCATCAAGTTTCGCTGGAACCTGTCGGGAACCTATCAGCAGGTGATCCCGAGATATATTTCCACCAAAGCGGACGGAAGCGATGAACGGGAGTTTTTACAGGAGTTTTTTGATACCCCGGATCAAATGCTGAAGGCCGTTTTTCTGAAAGGCTACCAGTGGCCCTTTGACCCGCGAAAGGTCCATGGATTTGGTTCTTCTTTGATCGACCTTTTAGTCTATTATGAGACCAACTTAAGGGGCAGGCGGGTTTTCCTTGATTACACCCAAAATCCCAGGTGGGGAAGCAATAACGGAAAGCTAGAATTCCATCGAATCGGGCAGGAAGGATATTCCTATCTTGAAAAATCAGGGGCCCTTTTTGGGAAGCCCATCGATCGCCTGATGCACATGAATGAACCCGCTGTGGAGCTGTATAGAAACCATGGAATCGACTTGACCAGGGAGCCGCTGGAGATTGCCGTATGCGCTCAGCACAACAACGGAGGCCTGGCAGGGAATATATGGTGGGAGAGCAATCTCAAGCACTTTTTCCCTGTCGGTGAAGTCAATGGGACCCACGGAGTATACCGTCCGGGGGGCAGTGCCCTCAATTCAGGGCAGGTAGGAGGTACCCGCGCTGCCCAGTATATTGCAGCCCGGTATCGGCAGGAGCCTCCAAGCCCGGAGGACTTTCTGGGCCAGGTCAGGGAACAGATTGACTCAAAGCTTAATATGGCCAGGGCCTTTTTGCAGAACATGGGCAATCAAAGCAATGTGGCGGAGCTCAGGGGAAAACTGGGAGACCGCATGACAAAGGCGGGCGGGCCCATCCGCTCTGAGCAGTCGGCCCGGGAAGCCGCCCTGGAGGCCAAATCGGATCTGGATTCTTTGACGGAAACGACAAGAATCGCCTGTGTGGAAGAGCTGCCCTATGCCTTTCAGAATTGGGATCTGCTGCTGACCCAATATGTTTATTTGTCTGCTATTGCCGACTATATCGGCCGGGGAGGCCGGAGCAGGGGTTCCTATTTGGTCTATGATCCGGAGGGACGACTGCCCCTTGAGGCTTTGCCGGAAATTTTCCGCTTTTCCCTGGCCGACGGGGAGTTCAATCAAAAAGTGCAGGAGGTTGCCTATCAAAACGGTCAGTGCACCTTTGAGTGGAAAAATGTAAAAGCCATTCCGGCTGAGGATACATGGTTTGAAAATATATGGAATGCTTATAGAAATGATGAGATTATACGTTAAAGGTAATTTCCAGGATAGCTTCTTATATCCCGATAGAAAGCCTCAAACGGGAGCTTGTGATTCAAATTTGAAGTATAAGACCAGAAAGGGCTGATTCACAATGAGAGTTCATTGTGAATCAGCCCGATTCATTTACCTAAAAACAAGGAACCGACGGCCCAACCTTTAGTCGAGGATTGAGGAAATAGGGGGTATAATTTGCTTTTTGCGGGAAATGACCCCCGGCAAATACAGGGTATTTCCTGTAAACTCCACACCGAAGGCCCTTTTCAGGATTTCCACGTCCTTTCCTACAAAAAGCAGCTTGGATCCTTCGTTTAAGATATCCGTAATCATGAGCAGAAGAATGTGAAATTGATTCCTGTCATTGATTTTTTGCATGAATTCCAGTAATTGGGATTCCAGCGGTGAAAATTCCTCCAGGTTCATGGTATTGACCTGGCTTATCCCAATCCTGTAATCACCTAAAATATATTCTTTAAAATCAGTGTAGAAGATCTCATGAAGGGATTTTCCCGCCGTAGATGTGGAAGCTTCAAACATCTCACGGCCGAAGGCCAACAAATCGATTCCCGCCAAAGTGGCCATCTTCTCTGCGATTTCCCTGTCAACAGGGGTGCAGGTGGGGGATTTAAAGAGCACCGTGTCCGACAGGATGGCTCCGCAGAGAAGGCCTGCAATGGAGCTGCTTGGCTGCAGATTGTTTTCCAGGAACATCCGGCCGATAATGGTGGATGTGCTGCCCACCGGTTCATTTCGAAAATACACAGGCATTCCTGTTTGGATATCGGCAATGCGATGGTGATCGATGATCTCGATGATCTCTGTTTGCTCCAGCCCCTCTACAGACTGGGAAATTTCATTGTGGTCCACCAGTATCACCTTTTTTCTTCGTGGACGAATTAAGTGAAATCTGGATATGACCCCGAAGATTTTACCCCTGGAGTCGATGACCGGGTAACTGCGGAATCTGGTGCTTAGCATGACCTCCTTAATATCATCCAGGTAATCGTCCGGAGAGAAGCTGATGATATCCCGGGTTTTCATAAAAGCTGATACCGGAACGCTCTGATGAATCAGCCTTGCTGAAACAAAGCTGTCGTAGGGCGTTTGGAGGATGATGCAGTTTTTTTCTTTTGCCAGGTTGAGGACTTCTTGTTCTACAGGAAAACAGTCCGTTACAACAAGGCAAGAGGCTCCCCCTTCGACGGCTTTCATCTGGATGGCTTTGTTATCACCGACGATGACCAGATCCCCTTTTTTGATGAACTGCTGCAGGCTTTCGGGGACCATCGAAGCGATTAAAACCCTTCCGTTGATTTCCCTGTCCGCGGAGCTGCCGGCAATGATGTTTGCCGACAAGGTATAGAGAAGGTTTTTGGTGGTGGTTCGGAGAATGTAGGAGTTTTCGTTTGAAACAGCCATATAGCTTCTTACAATATCACCCGCTGATACAATTCCCACCAAGCCCCCCCGGTCGTTCAGCACCGGGAGGGTTTTCGTGAGCTCTTTTACCATGGAGGACCAGGCTTGCCGTATGGAAACATTTTGAAGAACTGGCTCAATGGGATCCAGCTCCAAATCCTTCACCTGTGTTCGCAGGTTGTGAATCCTCTCAGGTGCTTCCACTTGAAAGTATTGGAGCAGAAACCTTGTCTCACGATTCAGTTCTCCCAGTCTACCTGCAATGACGTTTTGATATCCCAAGCGAGTTTTTAGTTCTTTATAGGCCAGAGCGGAAACAATGGAGTCAGTATCGGGGTTTTTGTGCCCAATGATGTAGATCGGACTTTCCATAAGGACCGATTCCGGTACTATACTGATTTTTCTCTCTCTCTAAACAAAAAGGAAATTGCGTATGCTCCGGCAGCACCTACAAGGGTATAGATGATTCGGCTAAGCAGTGCATCTTGACCGCCAAAGAGATTCGCAACCAGGTCAAATTGGAAAAGGCCAATCAGGCCCCAGTTTAAAGCTCCGATGATAACGAGAATCAGAGCAAGTCGATCCATACTATCAACTCCTTTTCTTAAAGATTATTGATAGTATGCCCGGATTTTAAAAAGAAATACAGAGATTTCAAGCATGGAAACTCAAAAGACAAGAGGATCCCTTTTGTCCACAGTCCTCAGTTTGGAGAAGATGTACCTTACATTCATATTATCCGAACGGGTTAGGGTATCAAAGTCCCCTATCAAGATCAGCCTTTGTTTTGCACGGGACAGGGCTACATTTACTCGCCGGTAATCCCGCAGGAAACCCGTCTTTGTAGCCATTCCGGCACTGCTGCGATTGCTGCGCACCCAGCTGATGATGATGTTTTTTGCTTCCCTCCCTTGAAAGGAATCAATGGTGAATATGTTGTTTTCCACAAAGGCTTCGACATCGGCTTTCAGCTTGATAAAGCTCCTGTAATGGGACTGAAAGAGCTCCTTTATCTTTTCCGTTTGAGCCTTATAGGGTGTAATAATGCATATGTCCTTCAATTTTTCTCCTTCCTTGAGAAGATCCATGACCTTCTTCACTGAAATCATGGCTTCACAAAGATTGAAGTAGGTGGAATTTATCTCCGTTTCCATCCTGAAATCCCCATGGACCAGCTTTGAAGTATCTACAATCTCAATGGCTTTATCGGGGAAGAGGGAAGCCCTTTGACTCTTTGGTGTCCTGTAATATTCCGAACCTAAATTGGGGCACAGTTTGCCGTCGTAAATCAGGTCCGAAATCAGGGAAACAATTTGCGGATTGTCCGTTCTATAGCTGGTATCAAGGAATACCCTGTTGAAACAATATGGATCGGTGATCAGCTTCTCGAACAGGCTCTTTTGCAGATCTTCCCGTTCCTGAAGGCCCATATTGGGGTTGTATTCCAAAAGGATGTCATTTTGTATGGGAAAGGGGGGAATCTGCAGGTGATCGCCGATGATGACGCATTTGTCGGCAAAAGTGAGGCTGAAGAGGCTTTCAGGCACATCCATCTGGGAAGCTTCATCGATGATCAGCATATCATAGTGACTTTTTTGATTGTTCATGTTGCGGTCCAGGTAAAAACCCATGGGGGTACCAAGCACGATCCTGTTCTCTCCTTTGAGTTTCTCCATATAGGCTTGATTGGAGGAGGAGAAGGCATAGGCATAGGGCAAGGCGGATTTATATTCGATATTGTTTCCTGTCCGGAGAACCCTCACGGATTCAGGAATTAGCTTTTCAAGGATGTTGTCCACAGCTACATTCGTCTTGGCCAGTATGAGGATGTTTTTGCCTTGATAGTATTGCTGAAGGGCGATTTCCTTTATCAGGGTTGTTTTTCCTGTACCGGGGGGACCCTGTATGAGAGCCAGTGCATATTTTTCTCCGTCCAGAGTATTCGCTAAAGCCACAGACTGTTTTTGCGCTTCGTCACAAAGCAGGTCTTTATTGATAAACTGTTCCGGCCGGGGCATTTTAATCCGGCTTCCATCAAGCTTTTCTTCCTTTTTTAAACCCAATACGACGGACAGAAGATTGGAAGCTGTCCCTTTTTTTATATTCTCCATAAGGGCATCAATATTTGAGGATAAAATGGCATCATTGGAATCCTTTTGGAAATATCGGATTTTAGATGCCTCTTCATCGGTGATTTTGGATAAAGGCTTCATTTCCAGAATAAACAGATCGTTGCTTTTGTGTTCCCGGCATTCCAGAATTTCAAGCTCATGGCCCCGGTCTGACGTAACCAGGTCGCCCGGGAAGAAAATGACCGGAACCGTGAAGATGAGGGACTGCTTATAGGACACAAGGAAAGTGCATTCCACCTTATGGTACTTTTTGATTTTTATATCAAGGATCGCCTTGTATGTGCTTAATTCCGATAGGACCTGCTCCTTTGAACGCAGGGAAACCCTGTCGGGATCGGCATACTGAATTTTCGTTGTTTCCATATCCTGCTCAGGGATCCCGGCCAAGGAATAGAGATCGGCTTTTCGCAGCACATAATCTCCGTTTTTGGTTTTTCGAAAGCCCAGCAGATCCCTGGGAACGCTTTTTAAAATGCCGTATAAAAATTCTATATATTGCCGCTTATCCATAGAGCTTAAAAGGGTAACCAAACCTTTTTTATAAATACCGGCTTTTTTGGCATTCTTAAGGGCGGTATTTTTGTGGCAGAGGCTTTGCAGGTCGAACTGTTTTAGATACCGGTCTACGAATTCTTTAAAGTTGGCAATGCTGTCAAAATACTTCCGATGGGCTATGCTTTCGATGGTAGTGAGCCTGCCGGTTTTTGGGTTGATGTCGATTCTGGGAATTTCCAGGCTATCAAAAATCATTTCCTTGACCTGCCGATCACCGGACTTGGCTTTGGAAGCATAATAGGAATACAAGCCGGACAGGGCTTTGTCACCCAAAAACTTCAATTTCACGTCAAAATCCCTGGTGTCCATGAGCCGCGGATGGTAAACCCCCAGCTCCACAGCTGCCATGATTACGATTTCCCTTTGCACTTTGCCGGGAATGTTATCCCAATGGCACGCAGGGGAAGAGGCAATGGCTTCAATCCACTCGTCCGTACTTAACCTGTCAATCCCAATCTTGTCATAAAGCTCTTGGAGACGAAGGTGTCCGCCTTCAGGACGTATGGCGACAAAGTGGGCATACAGGCCTGACAAAGTTTTCCCGCCCAGAAATTGAAAAGGATGAGTGCAAAAATCCTTGTATCCCATGAGCCTTGGGCTTTTCAGCTTTAACTCCCTGGCAGCTTCCAGAAGGATCTCTTTTATGACAGCCTTGGGAAAGGCGTTCCACTGGATTTTTGAATCTGCTGATTTCAACTGTTCCAGCCATTGTTGCGTGCTTAATTCGGGAATCCCTGCAAGATCGCAGAGAAACTTGACGGTATCGGCCCCGGCATCGATTTTGCCGCTATAACAGGTATATAAGCCGATCAAGCTCTTGTTGTTCAAAAATCCGGTGGGGCTTACAAAGTCTTCATATTTCAGCAGCCTTGGGCTTGATTTTTTTGCCTCCCTTGCCTTATCAAGGAGAAGATTGTAGATCACATCATGGGGTACATATTCCCATTTAAAATTCTGACTGCTTGATATCATGAAAATCCATTCGTCATAGCTGAGGGGAGGGATCTCATACTGATCGCAGATGAAATCGATGATGCCGGTTCCCTTTCTTTCCCTTCCAAAAAATCTGGATGCAAAACTATAGAGGGAGAGGTCTTTCAGGCAGGCAAAGCTCCTTTTTAAATCATTGATCGACATCATCCTGGGATTCGTATAACCCAGCTCACCGGCGCAGTTTATTAGGAGACTTCGGATCACCGTTTTTGGAATCATGTCCCAGTATGTGCTTGCGCTGCCACAGGCGATGTAAGACAGCCAATCTTCCTCCCGAATCTCAATAGAAAGATGCTCGCAGATTGTTTTCATGAGGCTTCCATGGATACGTCTGTTTTGCTTATAATACGATAATAAGCCCGATAGGGTTTTGTCGTTTAAGAATCTAAAGGGCATCGAAAAGTCCTTATTCGTCATGCAGATGGGATGGGAATAGCCCCTTTCAGCCGCTGCTGTCAATAGTATTTGCCGCTGTACATCAAGGGGAACGGATTTCCACTGGATAACGCCGCCCCTGCGGATGTATTCCATCCATTCCTCTGCTGTGGGCCGGGGGATTCCCAGGCGGGTGCAGACATTGGCGATGACAGGATTTTCCTTTTCCCTTGGAACGGCGGTCTTATAAAAGAAATATAAGCCGTTTAGGGGCTCATTATTTGCGAATCGGAACCGCTGCTTTTCAATATCCCTGGATTGGATGAAATGGGGATTGGGAATACAAAGTTCACGGCATATTGCAAATAAAAGCCTGCGATGAACATCAAAGCTCACCTGATCCCACGGAATCGCCATTTTCTGATCCCGGGCTCTCCCCGATAAAATATGGATCAAAGACTCAAAATCCTCTATAGTAGCCTTTTGTGTTTGATCGATTGCTGAATGCATACAAATCTCCTCATTTAGCACTTGTCTTTCCAAACCCTAGGAGGACATACAATATTATATTATAACGCATATAGATAGGCCAATAAAATAGGGATACCGGCAAATTTTCATGTTATGGCCGGCCTGTGGCAAATATATTACAGGGAACATGCACCTTGACAAAACGGAAGGAGCACCATACAATATTAATGCAAATGCAAATTATGTGCAATTAGCCAGTAGATCCTGTAGCTTTTGCGGGGTATAAAGGAGCGGAGTTGCTACGGGATCGAGACTGTTTCGCCAAAAGGAAGGGAAAGCATGCTTTTTTCGGATATCGATTATATAGCCAGTAATGGGAAAAGTCTCTTTCACAGGGCAAAGCCCGTTACAAAGATCCTGTTCACGTTTTTTTTACTGACATCGGTCATCCTGGCAAAGGATTTGCCGAAGTTAGGCATTCTCATCGGCCTTACATTTCTGCTAATGGTGCTCGCTCAAATTCCTTTACGGAAGGTTTGCCATCTAATCTTCTATCCGGTGATATTCAGCATGTTGTTTGCACTTTTTCGGATTCAGCAGTCTATCGCCCTGGGCGTGACGGTGATACTAAAGGCCTTGGGTGCCGCCCTTTCCA
>Ga0134092_1003559_pt1 | contig 10320 bp, 7 predicted proteins | sample 3_6taG_FD_94454 | JGI IMG/M metagenome (GOLD analysis project Ga0134092, IMG submission 94454) | Switchgrass degrading microbial communities from high solid loading bioreactors in New Hampshire, USA - 3_6_20_6_A3 metaG | ecosystem: Engineered > Bioreactor > Semi-continuous > Anaerobic > Digestate...
ATCTGCTTGCCTATCTTCATGGCGGAGACGCAGCAGGCTATGCCGTAGTCGTCGCCGAATTTGGGACGCATTATATCGTCATTCTCGTACTGAATGGAGGATGTGACGATGGACATCTTTGCGCAGTAGCGCTTAAAGTTCTCGGGCAGCCTTGTGCTCCAAAGGACCGTAAGGTTCGGCTCGGGAGCGGGGCCCAGATTCGTGAGCGTGTGCAGGAAACGATAGGTCATCTTTGTGACCATGTGCCTGCCGTCAACGCACATGCCGCCAAGGGACTCGGTTACCCATGCGGGGTCGCCGCTGAAAAGCTGGTCGTAAGCGGGGGTTCTGAGGAAGCGGACGATGCGAAGCTTCATAATAAAGTGGTCAACAAACTCCTGAATCTGCTCCTCGGTATATTTGCCGCTCTTGAGGTCACGCTCAGCGTATATATCAAGGAAGGTGGATATTCTGCCTATGCTCATGGCGGCGCCGTTCTGGTCCTTGACCGCGGCGAGATAGCCGAAATAGAGCCACTGGATTGCCTCTTTTATGTCTTCGGCGGGTCTGGAAATGTCAAAGCCGTAGCTTGCCGCCATTTCTTTAAGCTCCTCGAGGGCTTTAATCTGTTCGCTGAGCTCTTCTCTCTGGCGGATTTCCATTTCGTCCATTGTGTCAAAGACAAAGGATTCCTTCTCTCTTCTCTTCTGCTCTATAAGGGCGTCTACGCCGTAGAGAGGCACTCTGCGGTAGTCGCCTATGATTCTGCCTCTGCCGTAGGCGTCGGGCAGACCCGTGATGATGCCGCACTTTCTTGCCCTTCTCATCTCGTCGGTGTACACATCAAAAACGCCGTCGTTGTGGGTCTTGCGGTATTTGAATATCTGCTCGATGTCGTCGGGCAATTGTCTTCCGTATGCCTCAAGGGCGGTTCTGACAAGTCTTATGCCGCCAAAGGGCATGATTGCCCTCTTTAAAGGCTCGTCGGTCTGAAGACCCACAATCTCCTCAAGCTCCTTGTTGATATAGCCGGGCTTGTGGGAGACAATTGTGGATACGGTCTTTTCGTCAATATCGTAAACGCCGCCGCGGGCTCTCTCCTCCTTCATTCTTTCCTGGAGCTCAGCCCACAGCTTTTTGGTCTTTTCGGTAGGGGGCGCAAGAAAACTCTCGTCGCCGTCATATGGCGTGTAGTTCGCCACAATAAAGTCGCGGACATTTATTTCAAGTTGGCGCTTGTTGTCTATAAGGCTCACGCTATCACTTCTTTCTCGGTTTAAGATTATATTTCCACAGATATGTGTTTAAATTCAGCATAAACGGCTCTCGGAACGCGCCCGAAAGATTGTTATATTTATAACGCCGAAACTTGTCGAAAGATAAAATCGGCGAAAAAATCCGCTATTTTTAATATATTATAAGCTCTCCCAAATGTCAACCGCTTGGGGTATATATATTGATTTTGTGGCTTGATTGTTAAAAATACCACAATATATTGTGATTGCCTCAAAAGTTATTTACTCTTTACAAAATACTCCCCGATTGTTAAAATAATTTAGTATCTAATTCATAAAATGTTATAAACGAGTTATAAAAATACAGCCAAGGGAGCGGGCTAAAAGTGGATAGACGAGGGCATAAATTATTGAAAATTACCATATTTATGGCAGTTTTTCTAATAATTTTCGGCTGCGCTAAAAAGGCGGAAAATGATGAAACGGGAACGCAGGCGGAAACGATAAAGGAGTTTGACAGCTCGGACAGCTTGGGAAGAATAAAGGCTGACGGGGCGGGTGACTCCAATTTCGGCAGCTTTGCGGTATCAAGCGGCGACGCCCTTTATATCAGAACCGACAGGGGCATTGAGAAAATAGAAAAGGGCTCGAAAAAGGCAAAGCTCATACATAAAAGCTCCGAGGCGGACATGCTCTTAGTCTCAGACGGTATTGTTTATTTCTCGGAAAAGGACTCTGTATTCAGAATAAACGGGGACAAGGCAGAGAAAATTTTTGATAGGCACAGCGTTAAAGACGCCGCCGACTTTGGAGATATTGAAGATTTTGCCGTGTCCGGCATGAGGCTCTACGCAAAAAGCGGCTCTTATCTTGCCGAGTTCAGGCATGACATCAGAACGGTGACGAAGGTTTACGAGAATATCGGGCTATTTGCGGTAAAGGGAAACGAGATGATTTACACCACCGCAGACAGAAACGATATAATCCGCCATATGAGAGTTGATACGGGAGAGAAAACCGAGGGGGTTATTGCTCTCAGCGAGCCGTTTGACGCTCTGTACGATTTTGACGGCGGATTTGCTTTTAAAACAGAAAGAGGCGGGCTTTATTGCATAAGCAGATGGTACGCTTTGGTTAATTCCTTCAATCTGCCCCAAAACGCGGAGGAATTGAAGGTTCTCTCATACGGCGCCCGGCTCTTTGCCGCGGTAAAAACTTCGGGCGGAGTAAGTCTTTATTCACTCGACGAAAACGGCTCGGCATCGCTTGTTTTAGAAGGCATAAACGCCGCGTCCGCCGCCGACTGCGCTTTGGCGGGTGATACTCTCTATTATCTTTCCCGCGCAAGCGGCAGGGTAGAAAAGGCTCAGCTCAAAAATTAAATCGGGCGAGCTGCGGCTTCGTTTATTGACTTTGGGGCGGATTTTAAGTATCATTGCATTGTAAAAACTAATATTGGAGGCAAGGCCTTGAAAAAGAGCTATATTACCACAGCCATAGTTGCCTTTGTCGCGGTTCTTTTGACAACCGTTTTTGTTATAGTAAAGAATAATCTGCCCCAGCCAGGCGCCACCACCGACGGTCCGAAGGTGGACGAGGAGGCTTATCTTCAGGCGGTTAGCTTCTCCGGAGAAATTGAGGCTCCCCTTTTAAAGACGGACATTAAGGGAGTCTACTTTACCATCACTACTGACGGTGCTGTTAAGTTCTACACCCTTTCAGAAGATACAGGACTTAAAGAGATTCAGCCCGACGGAAAAAAGGAAATGAGAGTCACCGTCAGCAACGAGGGGCTGAGGGCTCAGGTTTACTATATTAAAAGGGACGGCGTATTAAACGGCTACGGTCTTTTCACAGCCGACATGAATCAGCATGTTTATATCTACGAATACGCCTTCTTTAAGATAGTGAATGTCCCCGTTATCAGCTCCGTTCCCGCTTCTTACAAAAAGGACAGCTCCGTACTTCTCCTTATAGACACCGACAAGGAGGACTTTTACAAGAACGACAAGGTTTATGAGGAGCAGTTCCTTTACGACCTTGAAAAGGGCACCAACAAGAGCTACCTTTACATTATGAACAGGGCTATTGACGACAGAGGCGCGGGCCGCGCGGACTACGCCATGATGACCGATGAAGTCATTAAGGATAAGAGCGGAAACAGTATACTTTTCTTCTCCGCAAGGCATTATCACCTTTATGACACCGCAAAGACCCTGGATATATTTAAAAGCGGCGGCTCCGGCAACAATACCGACAACAACAGGTATATAAGGGACATCCTCGGAATGTACGCCAAGAACTCTGACAAGGGCGTTATTTACCTTAAGCATAACAAGGACAAGACCGTCGTTCAGGTAATGCGCTATGACGGAAAGAACAGCGAAAAGCTGTATGAGTTCCCCGGAAAGTATGACAGCTATTTAAGGTCGGGAGATTATCTTTTCAACACCCAGAACAACACCTGTTACTCAATACTTACGGGCAAGTCTTACCCGCTGAATGTTTCCGACAGCGGCTTTAAGGCTGAAATATTCAAAATAAGCGCCGACGGCAAAAAGCTTTTCGCAAGGGGCAAGACAAGCTCCGCTCCCGCGATTGTGCTGGCTGAAATGGGCGAGGAGGCTTTCACTTCAAGAATCTATTACAACAGCGCCTTTAAATACCTGTGCGCCCTTGATATTACCGACGACGGCAGATACCTTTGCACCGTATCCGAAACAGCAGACGGCGGCAAATATACCTTGTATATACTCAAATAAATACCCATAAAGTCCAATTAATGGTACTTCCCCTCTGATATACTCATTATCAGAGGGGATTTTTGCGCAGTGGGCGCTGTAAAAGTTTCTGCGAATTATCTTCTGTAATGAATTCTCTCTTTTTGGTAACTTACCTCCTCAGTTTGTGTTCCACTTCCTTTCCGTTTGGTTTCTGCTTGTGTGTTCTATGCTTTCCTAAAGCGCGAAAATCCCCTGGCATAATCTTCCTCCTCATTATTCTCCTTTCTTATTATATAAAAACGCTCGGAGAGGTCAGCTCCGGGCGTTTGGCTTTATATAAAAAGAAGGGTACGGAAAACCGCACCCTTTAATTTATCCTGCGCTTCTGGGGTTCATGCCGGCCGCTTGGTCGTCCTTTTTCTTTGCGGGGTTTCGCTCAATCAGCGGCGGCACTCCGTCCCTTACAGTTGCTTCGCTTATTATAATTCTCTCTATCGTGTGGTCAGAGGGGGCCTCAAACATGACGGGGAGGAGGGTTTGCTCCATAATGGACCTGAGACCTCTTGCGCCTGTTTTCTTCTCGAGCGTCAAATCCGCCATGGCGTAGAGGGCAGCGTCGTCAAACTCCAGCTCCACATCGTCCATCTTAAGAAGGCTCTTGTACTGCTTTACAAGGGCGTTTTTGGGCTCTTTCAGGATTCTGACAAGCGCGTCTCTGTCAAGGGCGGCAAGGGTTGCGACCACCGACAGACGGCCCACAAGCTCGGGGATGAGACCGAACTTTATAAGGTCCTGAGGAATTACCTGCGTAATGACCTGAGAGAACTCAAGGTCCTTCTTGGATTTTATATTAGCCTCAAAGCCGAGAGCCGAGCTGCCGAGCCTTTTTTCAATAATCTTTTCGATGCCGTCAAAGGCTCCGCCGCAGATGAACAGGATGTTGGTGGTGTCTATCTGGATAAACTCCTGCTGCGGGTGCTTTCTGCCGCCCTGCGGGGGGACATTGGAGATGGTGCCCTCGAGTATTTTCAAAAGAGCCTGCTGTACGCCCTCGCCGCTTACATCCCTTGTGATTGAGGCGTTTTCGGACTTTCTGGCTATCTTGTCGATTTCATCGATATATATAATACCCTTTTCGGCCTTTTCTATATCGTAATCGGCGGTCTGAATGAGCCTTAAGAGAATGTTCTCAACATCCTCGCCCACATAGCCTGCCTCGGTCAGAGTCGTGGCGTCGGCAATGGCAAAGGGTACATCCAAAATCTTCGCAAGGGTCTGGGCAAGCATAGTCTTGCCCACGCCGGTAGGACCAAGAAGGAGTACATTGCTCTTTTGGACCTCGGCGTCCATCTTTGCCTTGTAGAATACCCTCTTATAGTGGTTGTAAACCGCCACAGAGAGAGTTCTTTTCGCTGCTTCCTGCCCAATTACATATTCGTCCAGCTTTTGCTTGATTTCAAGCGGTTTGGGCAGAATCTTAGCCTCCGGCTTAGGACTGCTGCTGCCGCGTCTTCTGCCTAAAGGTTCGTCGTTGTGAACGATTGAGCTGCACAAATCAACGCACTCGTTGCAGATAAAGACATTGGGCCCCGCGATAATTCTTTCCACATGCTCCTGCGGCTTGCCGCAGAACGAGCATCTTACTTCCCTTTCCCTGCCGTCGTCGTTCCTTGCCAAAAAATCACACTCCTGCTCTCAAAGCACGCTTTTGCTTTGCTGTGTTTAAATGCGGGAGCGGGCGATGAACGCCTTATCCCGCATTTATTCTACCAAAAAACTTTTATATTTCTTTGCCTTTGTTATGGCCTCTTTGTAATAACTTTATCAATTATGCCGTAGGCGCATGCCTCTTCGGCGCTCATGAAGAAATCCCTGTCGGTATCTCTTGCGATGACTTCAAGGGGCTGACCTGTGTTCTCAGCGAGAATTCTGTTGAGCCTATCCCTTGTTTTAAGAATATGGTCGGCAGCGATCTTTATGTCTGTGGCCTGGCCTCTTGCGCCGCCGAGGGGCTGGTGAATCATAACCTCGCTGTTGGGGAGGGCATAGCGCTTGCCCTTGGTTCCGGCCGCAAGCAGGAATGCTCCCATGCTGGCTGCCATGCCGATGCAGATGGTTGAAACATCGCACTTGATGTACTGCATTGTATCATAGATAGCCAGGCCTGCGGAAACCGAGCCGCCGGGGCTGTTGATATAGAGGCTGATGTCCTTTTCGGAGTCCTGTCCCTCAAGGAAGAGGAGCTGAGCTACTATAAGGCTTGCGGTGGTGTCGTTGATTTCCTCTGAAAGAACAACGATTCTATCGTTTAAAAGCCTTGAGTAAATATCGTACGCTCTTTCACCTCTGTTTGTTTGCTCTATTACGGTTGGAACAAGCGGCATATTACTTCCTCCTTCTGTACCCTGTGATAATTATTGGCACAATAAAAATTTCTAATCACAAAAGGTAAAATTATAGTTTATTCGGCTTTTTCTTCAGCCGCGTCGTCAGCCTTTTCTTCTGCCTTTTTCTTAGTGGTTGTCTTTCTTGTGGTCTTCTTGGCGGTCTTTTTGGGCTTTTCCTCTGCTTCTTCAGCTTCCGGCTCTGCCTCTGCGACCACTGCGGAGTCGATGACTATCTGAACAGCCTTCTTGTTGGCTATATCCTTCTTAAGCATATCCTCGTCAACAGCGTTCTTGATTGACTCTACATCAACGCCGTATGCCTTGGAGAGACGCTCGTACTCTTCCTTAATGTCGTCCTCGGTAACCTCGATGTTCTCAAGCTCCGCAATCTTCTCAACAGCAAGACGAAGCTTTACATCGCGCTCTGCTCTGTCTCTGTAGCCCTCTCTCATGGTCTTCATGTCAAGACCTGTAATCTGCAGATAGGTGTTCATGTCAAGACCCTGCATCTGCATACGGTATGAGAAGTCGTTGATGATGTCGTCAAGGGCTGCCTCTACCATAACGGGCGGGATTTCAGCCTTTACGGAGTCAACCAGCTTGTCGAGAAGGTCGGACTCAAACTTCCTCTGAGCCTCCTGCTCTTTTGATGCCTTGATATCTTCCTCTATGCTCTTTTTAAGCTCGTCAAGAGTGTCAAACTCGCTTACATCCTTTGCGAACTCGTCGTCAAGGGCGGGCAGCTCTTTTACCTTGATTTCGTGCAGAACTACCTTGAATACAGCGTCCTTGCCGGCAAGCTCTTTTGCGTAATCCTCGGGGAATTTTACATTGACATCAAAGGACTCGCCTGCGTTCTTGCCGATAATCTGGTCCTCGAAGCCGGGGATGAACTGACCGGAGCCGAGGGTAAGCTCATACTTTTCAGCCTTGCCGCCCTCGAAAGCCTTGCCGTCGGTAAAGCCTTCAAAGTCGATAACAACGATGTCGCCGTTCTGAGCGGGTCTGTCCTCAACGGTGAGGATTCTTGCGTTGTCCTCAAGCATGTGGTGGAGTCTGTGCTCAACCTCGTCCTCTTCGACCGCAACTGCCTTCTTAACCGCGGAAAGGCCCTTGTACTCGCCGATTTCGACCTCAGGCTTTACATAAACCTTGAGTGAAAGCTCAAAGCCTTCTTTGCTGACATGCTTTATGTCAAAGTCAAAGGGGGAACCGACTGTCTCCAGCTTTGACTCCTCGATTGCCTCTCTGTAAAGCTCGGGGAAAACAGCGTCGATTGCGCTGTCGTAGAATACGCTCTCGCCGTAGTACTTCTCGATGAAAGCTCTGGGAGCCTTGCCCTTGCGGAAGCCGGGAACGGTTATATTGCCCTTTTGCTCTTCGTATGCCTTCTGCAGCGCGGCGCCGAAACGCTCCTTATCGCAGGTAAGCTCAAGGGTGTAAAGGTTGGTATCTGTTTTCTGTGCTGATTTTAAGCTCATTTTTTGTCCTCCATTGAGTTTCAATTAGTATTGCAGAATAAACCGATTAATTATATCAAAAATAAGGGGATTTTTCCAGAGTTTTTTTGAATTTATGAAGGCGGCAGCTTGCCGAGATATTCTTCAAGACACTGTCCGCTTGCCTTCATGGCCTTTGCCGCTTCGACACCCACATAACGCCAGTGCCACGGCTCGTATTTAACCTTTGTGATATGAACCTTATCCTCCGGGTATCTGAGAATAAAACCGTAGTCCGCGGCATTCTCCATTAGCCACTTATATGCGGCAGTTTTATAAAAGTTCGCGTCCGTACCGGCAATATCCATGGCGAGACCCAAATTGTGCTCGCTGCAGCCGGGAGGCATGATGCTCTGGGCTGCCAGGACCTTTGCCTGGGCGGGAGAATAGCCCTGGGATATATAGGAATCAATCTTGCGGTTGAAGTTGGAGTTCTGGCGGTCCTTGCTCCTGTAGCCCGAATAGGGGGTAAGGGTTATGCCGTCCGCCTTCGCGGCGTTATACATCTTTTCGTAGTACTCCGCCACTCTGTAGTCCAGCTTTACATCGGAGCCGGGAATGCAAGGCGCCAGAGTTACCTTGTAATCGTCTGGCATTTTATAATAAAGGTTTACAAGCACCAGATTCCAGTTGCTCTCGGTAATGGTCACCGCTGCGGGAACGGGGAGGGGGTCTGCGGAGACTTCCTTGGTCTGCGGCTCGGTTGAGGGGGCTACTGCCTTCTCTGTGGTAGGCGCGGGAGTTTGAGTTTGCTCCTCGGTTGCGGGCTGAGTGACTGGCTCAGTCGAGGTTATCTCTTCCGTTGTGGTGTTCGTTGTATCTTCAATCATATCCGGCTGCCTCCTTGACGACAGGGCATAGGATATTGAAAGGACCGCAACAAACAGAATTACAGCGGCTCCGAGAACAACCGAAGTGTTGTTCTTTTTTCTCTTAGCCATTTGGGTCACCTGACAAAATTTAATATGCAAATTGAATAAATATGATACCTACCAATTATACAACCTGATTAGTATTATGTCAACAATTACAAGGCTTATGAGGTTTTTACAGAAAACAACAAAGATTTCGCTTTGATAGCGATTTTACTATATATCATCGTCGCTTAAAATTGCAGTTACTCGGTCACAAAAGAAACAAAGCACCCGAAGCGGGCATTGCGCCAACGCCTCGGGTGTTTTGTTTTATATTTAAGCGTGTCAGCTTGCCAAATCAAAAATATACTCAAAATCTCTCCACTCAGATTTAAGCAGGTTTCTGGCTCTGAGCACCACATGGTCCTCATAGGCTTCAAAAACATATCCCGTACCGTAGTCATCATTTCTGTGATAGCAGGGTGTATTGACAAAGTGGACATTGCCAATTGTCATTACACGGCCTTCATCAAGCTTGTCATGCGTATGACCAGTGATGAAGAAAACATTTTGATGCCGCTGCAGAATTTCCATGATATCGTCCGACTGCGGGCCGGGAGTTCCGCCTGTGGGTCACTTGATGTCCACATTATTCGTGCCTTTGAGGGGGTTATGGTTAAACACGAAAATCGGTTTGCCGGGAGAAACGGTTTCAGCCTCGGTCAGAATCTCATCAAGCCAGTCCAACTGGGTCTGAGTGAAATACTGCAGGGTGCCGGCCATAGCCTCAGAGGCGATAACTATAAAGTAGTAGCCTTTGATAACAGTGGCGTAATAGGGATTCTCAATGGTTCTGCCTGTTATCTTCTTGTAATAGTCAATGAAACGCTCCCTGTATTCGTTGTAGTCGCCCTCGCTGGTATTTCCGAAATCATGGTTGCCGGGCGCGAGAATCAGGTTCTCTGGGGTGGGATAGAAATCAAATACAGCATGCAAGGCGCGGTATTCGGCATCATCGCCGTGGTGGGTGATGTCGCCCGATATGGCGAGGGCATCGGGCTTTACCGCAGCCGCGTTAAGCTCCTTTAGCCCTCTGGCAAGATAAACGGCTTGCTTATACTCAAAAAGACTTGTCCAGCTCTGGATATGGGTGTCCGAAATCGACACAAAGCTCATAAGCAGGTTTTCCTCATCTTTGACATTGTAAGGCTCTACGGGAGTGTAGAACGAAATCAACACTCCAAAGGTGACAATCAGAGCGATGAGCTTAGAGATTAATGACGAAAAGCTGTTCATGAATTTTCCCCCTAAATTTTTTTTGGCGTGTTTAGAGATTTTAAGAAAGAGTTTATTTGCTAATTTCACAATAACACGGTCGACAAACAAAGGTCAATCCATTAAATTTCCAAAAAATACAACAAAAAAACAGACCGTGTAAACGGTCTGTCATGTTCTTGGGAACATACCCTAAAAACTGAACAATGGAGGGAGTACCATAAAGGCGAAAGTCAAGCCCTCGACCTATTAGTACTGGCAAGCTAAACACATCACTGTGCTTACACACCCAGCCTATCAACCTCTTCGTCTAAGAGGGGTCTTACCAGCTTTTGCTGTGGGATATCTTATCTTGGAGTTGGCTTCAC
>Ga0134092_1003565_pt1 | contig 10305 bp, 8 predicted proteins | sample 3_6taG_FD_94454 | JGI IMG/M metagenome (GOLD analysis project Ga0134092, IMG submission 94454) | Switchgrass degrading microbial communities from high solid loading bioreactors in New Hampshire, USA - 3_6_20_6_A3 metaG | ecosystem: Engineered > Bioreactor > Semi-continuous > Anaerobic > Digestate...
CATTTCAATCCACGCGCGCCGAGCGGAGCGCGACTCCAGTCCGATACTTACTGTTCATTCCTGAATGACATTTCAATCCACGCGCTCCGAGCGGAGCGCGACAGCAAAAATTAATAACAGAATACCACTCGATTTGTAAACCTTTAATAAATAAGCAGATTATTGGTTTACATAATCAACTCCTGTTGCTCTACAAACACGGTTATCTTCAAAGAATCGCGTGCGAACACTACTGTGTCGATATGTACACCGCCCTTTCGCACTATTACAGAATTAATGTGTCTTCAACCCGTATCGTTCTCTTCGCGCCAAAATGTTCAACTTTTGTTGAATACCGATCGCCCAAGTTGTACAGCCGCAGACTGTCTGCATCAGGGTCGATTATTTTGAGCAGATCGTGTTTGAGTTTTTCATATTGGGTCATATCAACCACACACTCAAACACCGAGCTCTGAACCCTGATGCCGCAGTTTTCACATCTTTTAGCTACCTTCCTCAGGCGTTTCTGGCCAGACGGCGACGTGATGTTAATGTCATAAGTCACCAGAATCAACATCGACTGTCCTCATTTCAATACTCACTTCCAGAGAAACGGGGGGTATGCGTCAAGGTCTCCACGCATGTACCGCGCCAGTAACATTGCTTGTGCATACGGAACAAGCCCCCATGGGATTTTTTCCTTAAGAAATGGATGTGTCAGTTGTTCTTGCTTGTGCCGTTGCCATGCTGCCAACAATTTCTGTCGCGCATCATCCTTGAGATATACGGCCCCGTTTTCCTTTGTTTGAAAATCACCAGGTACAATGCTGCCAAGATTAATGAGTGACAGGACAAAGCGGTCAGCTAGTGGGGCGCGGAGCTCCTCAATTAAGTCAAGCGCTAATGACTTCCGTCCCGGCCGGATTTGATGAAGAAACCCTATGCAAGGATCTAAGCCGACCGTTTCAAGTGCAGAGGCAACGTCGCTGTAAAGTAATGTATAGCATAATGACAGCATCGCATTAACGGCGTCGAGCGGCGGCCTCCGGCTCCGTCCGCAAAACCGGAAACCTTCTTTATTGCGTAAAATCAACTCATTGAATACGTCAAAATACGCTTTGGCCGCCGATCCTTCCAGCCCCATCAGGCCGTCCAGTGATACACCGTCTTCCAGGTCTGCAAGAGTATCCTTTAAGCGGGTGATAGCGTCAAGGAGCAACTGCTTGTTGACGCGCTGCGGGTGATCCCGGAGCGTTCGCTCAATTACCCAGCGGCTGTTGTAGACCTTTCCAATTAAAAACATCCGGCCAAGACCCGCTGAGTGAATCGGATCACAGCTCCATATAAGTTGCGTCTGCCTAAGGACAACATTGCCCCGCGTCGGGCCGCATGTCCTGGCGAGGAATCTCCCTCCTGGCGTAAGAAACGTAAGGTCAATTCCTCGTTCGGCACAAGCACCCATCAGCGCCGGACTTGCTCCCTTATACCCGAAATATACGATTCCCTCGATATTATGCAGCGGTATGCGCCCAAGCGCGGTTTCCCCCTGCGAGACAACAACCGTTTCGCCATCGAGCGACAGATAGCTGTCAGCAGTTGTGACATAGAGCGTATTAAGGAGTTTTCTCACAATAATCCTCCCGCAGTTTTTGCCGGACATATACCGCTGCTGAGGCCTTCGTCAGCAGTTGGGGTTGACAAAGCTCCTGCAGCGAACAACTCTGACAGGCTTTGCGCGGTTTTACCTTTGGGGTATATCGGCGCTCCATCAGGCTGTGCATCTCATTGAGCGCCTTAATAACGCTATTCCGCAGCTGAGTATCAAACGTCACGGTTTCCCGCCTGCGGATACTTGCGTAATAAACAGCCCCCTCCGGTATATCTGTGCAGAACATCTCTTCAAGGCACATTGCCTGGGCACACAGCTGCAAGTTATCCGAGCCCGTCTCCTCCGGTTTGCCGTGCTTATATTCAACGGGGAAAATACGATACGTACCCGGGCGGCCTGCAATCGGGACCCCGTTTTCGCATTCCTCCAGTTCGACCATATCGCACACCCCGGTTACCCCCAGTCTGTAGGATTTAACAGCCATACCGCGCGAGAGGAGCAGCCGGCCACGTTTTTCGGTAAATCCCTCGTCGTGCACCCGTTCGTGCAAAAAGTGCCCGTCCTGCGTCAGCACATTTTCCTGCCAGAGTTGTTCGATATGGATCAGGGCCCACCTCCGGCGACAGAAGGCAAAATGTCGCAATCCAGAAATCAAAAGAAATTCCGATTCGTCATACGCCATCGATGACAATGGCCTCCAGCCCCGGCAGCTCCGTCAGAGTAATGTTGCCCTCAGAGTCGACGTGGAGGCTGCGATGTACCCGCGCGGAGGAATACTGCCCGTTTTTGCAGTTATGCTTCCACCACACAAGCTTGAGAACCTCCATGCTGCCCTCAGGCCTTGCAGACGACGCGTCATTGACGAAAAGCGTCCTCATGGCTTCTTTGAGCACCTCGGCATCCTCGTCGGAAAAGCCCGTTTTCTCAGCCAGCTGCACGTTGATTGAGCCGAAAGTCACGTAGATGCCCTTGTCCACACGGTGTTTCATGCCCATCGTGTCCGGGGTCTTTTGATCTGGATTTGTCTTATTCGTCTCGAGATTGACGGATTTTGTAATCTGAAGCGAAGTGATTTCAACCGGGTCAACGGAAAAAGCCGACTGGATGGTAACGGGCCCGCGGACGGGGATTGACGTCCCGCTTGCGTCGTCGCCTTTTGAAAAAGCGAAAACCTGCCCGAAGGCGCGCACGTCGAACCAGATTTCACACGCTTTTTTCGCATAACCTTCGCTGTCTTTGTCTTTCTTCAGCCGGACCAGCTCCGGGACACTGTCGGCCCGGTCCTTCAGGCTTCTGTAGGGATCCACGCGCTTGTCGTCGGACTGGACGAAGATGGGCTGTCCCATATCGAGAAGCCTGTTTCGAATTTTGCGCTTTAAGCATACGTCGGAGATTTCGCCGCGGCCGTCAAAAGTGGTGCGCGGCCGGTTGCCGTCAAGAGGGTCGCCGTTCGGATTCGCGTTCCTTACGGAAATCACCAGAGCAAAATCGATTTTATTCGTCAGCGCTGCCATTGTTTTCATCCTCCTCATTCATGGTCATTGATTTCAGAGTCTTGTCGTTTTTCGAATAAAGCTTCCTTTTCTGATTTGAATAGCCTTCGAGGAACCGTCCGTCGAGAGGTTTTTGAAGCGCCATATCCCCGGGCTCGAAAAGATTGGTTATATCGTCCATAAGCCGCGTGAAATAGGTGCCGTTTTTCAGTTTTCTCAGGTACGGAATAATCAGCCCGCTGCGCAGGGTGTTCCACGTCTCCAGAGGGCGCTGCTGAAAGCGCTGCATATACCGAACGGCGTTCGTCTGACGGCCCTTTTCCTGACCTGACAGGGCCAATTCTTCAACGACATCCGCCACGGCAAGCAACCGCCCGAACAAGTAGTTTCGTTCCGTGCTGCTTTCGTCAAGTTCCATTGGATGAACCTCCTCTTTGTCCATATAGTACTTGCGGATGAGCGCGCAGGCGATGGCTACCGCCCTTTCCCAGCCTTCCTTATCCCAGGAACCGCTTTCCTTTCGGAAGCCGGCCGGATTGACGGCGCGGCGAAACGCCGCCATCATTATGTCGGGCGGAAGCGGCCGGCGCGCGGTGATGCATGGAATCAGGCGCTTTGACAGCTGGCGTTTGAGTTTTCTGTCTCCATCGCCGCCCCGCTCGCCGTATATAAGGTCCCCAATCTCCTGCGGCAGCGGCGTTCTGGGCTTTTCCTCTAACGTGTCTTGTCGTTTCATCGGCCACTTGCAGGTGTTGTACCAGTAGCGTAGATTCTGGAGATAGTCCAGAATATCAAGCTCCTGATAATACGCTATGGACGCCCTGCCGTTGCCGGTGGTGGAGTCGAGCACCATGACGACGGCTTCCGAATGCTCTCCACGCGCCCGCTTTTCTCTTGCCTCTTCCTCCAGCTCCTTCAGCAGTCTGTTGTCATAGCCGTGGCTTCCGTCGGCGACGGCCTTTGCCTGCCTTGCCATTGTTCTAACCTGCGGCTTTGTTTCCTCCGGCAGCGGCGCGAACTCATCATCCTCCGGGTCATATTTCGTTATATCCGGGAGGATTTCCGCCCCTGTGCCCCATGTGAGTAGAACCGTATTCCGGTCGAGATATCTCCCCTGTCGCCTTATGAGCCATTTGAGCGTGTTGTGCGCTTTCAGCGTCGCTTCAACGCTGACCGATGCGGCGTTTGCAGCGTCTTCTAAAAACCGTCCTTGGCAGTTGAATTTATTCATAGAGATAAGGTATAACGTGCTATATGCTGTTGGATGCTTCCTGGCCGTGGGGAGCGTTCGTCCCAAGGTGTAACATAACGTCTTATCCACCGCAGCCATGCATTTTTCATTAAAATACTTTTTCCAACTGTCAAGTACGGCGTCATTACGCCACAGCTCATTTGGCTGCGCGCCGAGAACACAGAAACGGACACCGTCACCGTCACTGTCCTTCCACTTTACCTTTTTCTCAGACAATGCCTTCTCAATATCGTCCTTCAAAGTCCCCTTCGCAAGATAGCTATGAACGGCATGTACCGCATTTGGGGCGCCAAAATTGCACCAGTCGGACAGAATCTCCATTTGCTTTTTCGTTCCAAGATATTTGATGCTGTCAAATATCGGGTGCGGCGATACAGGGTTTTGCCGGGCGACTCCGGACAAAAGCGTACACGGCACTAAAATAATCTGCCCTTCCGGCGTACGATCGGCATCCACAAAATCCCCGTCGGCGCTAAGCGTCACAGTGAGTTCCATTTCATCCGCAATAAACCCCGGCGAAGGAAGCGGGTTAGGGGCGTCGGGCGACACCGCATCCGTCCGCGCGGCGTTTTCGTACGTCTCGCAGAGTTTTTGAATCCAGCTCACAATTCACCCGCCTCCTCAGCGATGGCCCGAAGTTCATCGTCGTCGTCGATGAGCGACGCGTTTTTGCCAAGCACGAACTGTTTTGCTTTCACGCCTGTACGGATAATGCGCAGGGGGTAACGGTCGTCTCCCTCTTTGAAGATCTCGGGGCGCGGGAATTTAATGCGCCCGTCCTTCATGACGACATGCCAGAACCGAACGCCAATTTCGTCCCGCCCCGTCTCGTCGGGATAGTTGAAGCCGTGGAACATCAGACCCAGGGACAGCTCGCCGTAATTGTCGTAGTAGCCTTCGCCCTCATCGAATTTACACGGCACCACATATCCCTGACACTCCCGCGTCCCCAGAAAGATGTCGCGCCGCCCGCCGCGTTCCACCATCCGCTTTGCGATGTTATGGTGCTTGTTCTCATTTCGGTCCTGTTCAAACTCAGGGCGGTACTCGTTAAACTCAAAATGCGCGCGGACGCGATATCGCACGTCGCGCAGGTAGGTATAAATCGCCAGTGCCGGCTTCTTTTCATCCACCAGATTTATCGGGCGCATATTTTTCGATTCCGTTCGGATCGGGTTCATAACGCGCACTTCGTCCACATACCAGATAATCGTCGGCTTCCAATAGATGGACTCCACAATTCCTTTCAGCGCCTGATAAGTCGGCACCAGCATCGTGCATTTTTCTCCGCCTACCTTTGTGAGCGGGTCGGTAAACAAGGCGTAACGGCCGTAGACTTCAAACTCAATCTGATTCCGCAAGATGCCACCTCCTTCCCTTTGCGCGATCTGCCTGTCCATACCTGAGTCCCTCCTTTCAGCAGATGTTTTCAATAGTTGAGAAAGCCCATTTCCTGCTCCTGCCTTATGAGCCCAAGCGCCTTCGAGTCGTAATACGCCTCCCTGATTGCATAAAGGCCCGTTTCACCCAGCGGGAACAAAACCCCGTCGCGGGCAAGGCGTTGTATCGCGCTTCGACGGATGGCCACGGAATAAAGCTGCGCCTGACGCAGTGTCCGTATCCGCTCCCTGAGCGGCTGCTCGGCGCACAAAAGCGCGGCAAGCTCTCTCCCCTTCCCGTAAGGTGTTAAAACGTTAACCGTATCCTCGTCAATGACACGAAATGCATTCCCCGCCGTGCTGAACGCCTGAAAAAGCCTTAGGTCTTTACACTTTCGTCCTGTCTGAGGGTCAAACTCCGTTTCTTTCCGAAGCTCCTGATTGGAACCGAGCATGTCCGTCAGGGTAATCTCAAGTTTTTTGTCCCAGAAATAATCAAAATGCTTAGCCGGATAACTCTGCTCTTCACAGGACAGGTACTGCTCAAACACCTCGGGAGAGTCGAGCGCCGCGCCCTCGCCTTCGGCACATAACTGAACGGCTGAGAGCGTTGCTCTGAGACCTTTGGAGATTTCCTCCAGCGGCCCGAGGTTTTCGGCGGTAAGATGCCATACATAAACGTCGCCGCCGTCCGGCCAGTCGAAATGCCTGTTGCAGCGGCCCGCCGCCTGCAATATGCTGGGCAAGCCCGCGAGGCTGCGAACAACGCAGGGAAAACTGATATCCACCCCGGCTTCGATGAGCATGGTGGATACACAAATAACACGACGCTTTTTCTCCTTAAGCAGACGTTTCATCCGTTCTATCTGGCTCAGGCGGTGCGCCGGGCAAAGGTTGGTGCTCAAGTGGATGCATTCCGCATCAAGCTGCGACGCGCTGATCAAGTTTTCGATGAAACCGAACAGCTTTGCGGCAACCGCTTTGGTATTGACAATGACCAACACGGATCCGTATCGCTCCGCGAGCGCGGCGATATCCCTGGCCGCCTCATCGTTATTGCGCGGGCGGCGGGTCTCGTCAATCAGCTTTGTTCTTTTAAGTACACTTGTCATCTCATCCGACAACTTATCGGGCAGAAGCGGTTGAGACGGCAGATTCAGCTTCGGCTGCGTCGCCGTACAAAGCAGCACCGTGCAGTCGAGCACCGAAGCAAGAAATTGCATGGCTCTTTCAAAGAGCGTTCGGCAGTGCTTCGGGAGCGCCTGAATCTCGTCAAAGATGAGCACGGACCTGGCCAGCCGGTGCAACCTGCGGGCGCACGTGTTTTCGGCGCGGTAGAGCGTATCCATAAACTGCACAACAGACGTCATGATAATCGGCGCGTCCCAGCGCTCCGTCAGCAAAAGGTGTTCCTGCTCCTTCCGCTCGCCATCCTCGCCTTCACGCTCTGAGGTAAAAACGCCGTAATGCTCAAGTATCCCGGGGTAACCGTCGAGAGCCCGCCGCAGCTCGTCGCTGTTTTGCTCCAATATGGTGTTGTAAGGGATGATATACAAAATGCGCGAGCGATTTTCCGTCACCGCGGCATGGTTTAGAGCATAACGAAGGCTTGAGAGCGTTTTACCGCCACCGGTCGGCACAGTCAGCGTGTATATGCCCGGCGGGTAAACCGCCGCATCCTTACAGGCGTCGGATATTTTCCCGCGGATTTGTCCGATAACGGACTCTCTGCTATATCCTTTCAGCCGGCGCTCCAATCTCTCCGACAAATCATGCCAGTCTGTCCGCTCCTCCTCCTGGAAGGGATCCTCATTCTTTTCAAAGCAGGCGGTATCCCAGCGGTCGGCATCCACAACAATGCTGAGCAGGATCCGGGCAAGCATCCCCTGCGTATACGGCCAAAGCTGACGTTCCATACGGCGCAGCAGCGTCGCCACCTCGCTGCATGCCTTTTGAAACAAGTCGTCCAGCTCCGTTTCCGTTGCGATTTCCTTTAAAAAGAAAGACACCGCTTCCTGGTACTGGAGCCTGTCCTTGTCTTGCCGGAGACTGTCTAAATAAGGAGAATGCGTATCGGGGCCGACACAGTCCGGCAAACCGCCGTGATGCCCCCGAACGGCCAGAGACAATATCTGCGCCGTTATGGCTTCGAGGTTCTTTCCGCTGCCATACCAGCGTTCATACGCATAAATCGCACCTGTCGGCGTATGATAAACGCTTCCTCGTTTCGCCGTATCATACGGATTGAGTGCCGCCTTTTTGAGATATTCCTGAAAATTGGAGCTTCCTTTTCCCATATCGTGAAGAAGGCCGGCAAGTCTGGCCGCAGATTCCAGGCCGACATTTTTACCGCTCCGCTGCGAAAGCAGACTTACATTTATTAAATGATCTTTCAGCATTTGCTCTGCTTTATCCTGCTTTCGAATATGTGCAAGCATGTCTGACCTCCTCCCGCGCTTTAAGCAGGCGGAAAAAGCGATTCATTTCGCGCGCGCTCGACAGTTTCAGTATATTTCCATTTATGGGTTATTTCAACAACTTTCCTCTTTAGTGCGATGATTTTGTGACAATAAAACCCACAAGCCATTTGCACTATCGCGCCACAAGCAAGCAAAAAAACAAAAACCCCTGTAACCGTAACGGTTACAGGGTTTTATGTTGACTTTTTTTCGCGATTACCTCAATCCAAACTGAGCCTTAGCAACAGCTCTCCCGCCTTGGAAAGTAACAATAGCGTTTCCTCCTAATGAGTTGCCCTCCCACATATAGAGCTCTGTTACATATGTAAATCCCATACCTAAGTCAGCTCGTGAAAGCAGCTCCCCACCGCTGCCCAATATATCGCAGACTTCCCGATACGTCATGCCCATTTCTATTGCGTCAAACTGGGCAAGCGTAATTTTATCCTGCCGATATACGACTTCCGCAGGTTCCCTTGGCATTACACACACCAGTACGATTGAGATTACTAAGAAGACAGCCGAGATTGGTAAAAGGATACAAGCAAGTCTTCTCCTTATCTGCTTTGACTTAACAGCAGAAAAGCCGCACTTTGGACAATAATAGCTATTAAGCCATGCACCGCACCGAATACATCTTTTGTCTATATTGTCGCTGGGCGCCGTAGGGCATCCGCAATGAACACACTGCTGTGATTTATCGCTGATTTCCTTGCCGCATTCCCGGCAGTTTATGAGCGCCATCCTTATGCCCCCTTCGTGTGATTGGTTTCGCGTGTCTTCGACAGTTTAAGTATATTCCAGTATCAGGAATTTTCAACTAGTAGCTTTCTAACTACGACCGTTTTACGACACCAAATCACGCATAGATACACTGGCGCAATAATACAGATAGCAAAAACCCCTGTAACCGTAACGGTTACAGGGGTTTGCAGATGACCCGTCGGAGATTCGAACTCCGGACACCCTGCTTAAAAGGCAGGTGCTCTGCCTGCTGAGCTAACGGGTCACACCAGCTGGGATGGCAGGAATCGAACCTGCGAATGCCAGAGTCAAAGTCTGGTGCCTTACCGCTTGGCGACATCCCAATATCGCACGCTCTGGCTATCCGGGTAAAAAAGGTATTTATTATTCAGCCCTTCCGGATCGGAAGGACTGAATGTTAAGGGTGGGAGAAGGGACTCGAACCCTCGACCCCCGGATCCACAATCCGATGCTCTAACCGACTGAGCTACACCCACCATTTGGGACATTCTATATGCTTGTCTTCCCCACCGGGAACGCATTATGCTGCCCCTGACGGGGCTTTTGGCACGCCAAAAGGGATTCGAACCCCTGACCTACTGCTTAGAAGGCAGTTGCTCTATCCAGCTGAGCTATTGGCGCGTATATCGAAAAAAGAGCGGGTGATGGGAATCGAACCCACGCGGCCAGCTTGGAAGGCTGGAATTCTACCACTGAACTACACCCGCATTATCGCCCCGTCTCTTTTCGCCACACTCACGCGGTGTGACAGCTTAAAGATAATAGCATTGTTTCGCTATCTTGTCAACAGGTTTTTATCGCAATAAGCGCACTGCCCGGGCGCGCCAGGTTTTGCCAGTTTCGGCAGATACGGCTCTTTTTTCGTGATGCACCGCTCGTTGACGCACACGCCCTCCGTGTTGTCCCGCAACGGCTCTGCCGGGATGCGCGGCATGTGCGTCATCTTGTAAAGCAGCGCCATGCGGATAAACATGCCCAGCCGCGCCTGCTCGAAATACGCCGCGCGCGGGTCGTCGTCCACGTCCCGGGCGATCTCCTCAAGGCGCGGCAGCGGGTGCATGACGAGCAGGTCCTCCTTTGCGGCCATGAGCTTGCGCCGGTTGAGGATAAAGACGTTTTTAAGACGCTCGTATTTGGCGGGGTCGTCAAACCGCTCGCGCTGCACGCGGGTCATGTAGAGAATGTCAAGCTGCGGGAGAACGGACTCGAGGTTCGTCGTCTCGATGTACTTCTGGTTGAGCTGCTTGAGGTGCGCAAGCATATAGTCGGGGATCGACAGCTCCCGCGGCGAGATGAGGTAGAAGCTGATCTCGGGGAACCGGGACAGGGCCAGCACGAGGGAGTGGATCGTCCGCCCGTAGAGCAGGTC
>Ga0134092_1003572_pt1 | contig 10293 bp, 7 predicted proteins | sample 3_6taG_FD_94454 | JGI IMG/M metagenome (GOLD analysis project Ga0134092, IMG submission 94454) | Switchgrass degrading microbial communities from high solid loading bioreactors in New Hampshire, USA - 3_6_20_6_A3 metaG | ecosystem: Engineered > Bioreactor > Semi-continuous > Anaerobic > Digestate...
CTTCTGATGTTGCTGTCTGGTGCAAATGTCCCTTTGTTGTCATTTCCGACAAGGATGCCGGCACGATACAATTTGTATACAGCCTCTCCGCAGCTGTCAGTTATTTTAACATCAGGAATCGCATTATCAGCTACCTTGTTGATGCTTTCCCATACTTCATCCGGTAAAGCATTTGCTATGATCTGGACAAACTGAGCTCTTGTTGCCTGAGCGTTCATGTCCATACCGCTGATATCAGCGATACCGTTTTCCGTGATGTAGTCCGCATATACCTTATACCATGGTGCAGACTGCTCAAAATCGGCTTTTCCGTTGTGATAGATGGAATGCAGACGGGCAGCGATGGCCAGTGTTTCTGCTATCGTAACACCGCTCGCATAATCGAACCTGTTTGCTCCCTTTCCGACCATCAAACCAAGCTCGTATACAGTCATTACATTCTCATAGAACCAGTCATCGGGCTTCACATCAGAGAATGTATCGTCATTGTAAGTGTTGACTTTCTGGAAATTATCAAGCTGCGTTTCCTCTGTCGTGTCCGTTGCGTCCGCCTTATCTGTAACAGTTTCCTTGTCTTTGGTATCTGTTTTATCAGCGGCCAATCCTGTGACCGGTATCATGCTGAAGCACAATACCATGACAAGCAGCACGCTGATAACTCGAATGAATTTGAGTTTTCCCATGATAAACCCCCTTAGTTTGATTATGTTAATAAGTAAAAGGTTTTTCAGTATCTGCATTGGCAATCGGTCTTCTCTTTTGCTCAAAAGTTATATGGCTCTGTTGCAGACATGGCCGCTGATTCCAGCAAACAACTGCCTGCTTTTGATATGTCTCTCTTAAAATATTGCAGATCCGGATCAGTAAGCTAAATACAGTGTTTATATTTTTATTCTGTAACTTATTTGCAACGTTTCTAAATTTATATAGGCAACGAATGAGATTTTATCATATATCATTTCAGAAAACAAGACTTTTCCCAAAAGTTGTACATAGTACCATTATTGTTATATCATGACTGACACAACAGAAAACTGTACTCTTCTTTTTGTCTTTTACATCTCAGGGATCGCCGCTTCCGCTGCAGAGAGCCGGATTAAGATCCTGGATCCGTGACTGCAGCGTTAATATGCGGACGTCGCGGGCAGGACATTAAGGAAGTATCCATACATTGAGCATGCAGAATGCCTGCATTGTTTATTTATGTAAAACATTGATTTGTTCAAAAGACAAGCGTGGAAATGACACAGATGCCGGAAAATGAAAAATGGTATTGCCATAAAAGGCAATACCATTTTCTATGTGAATTTCTTATAAACTTGTAAAGTTTTTTCAGTCAGTCAGAATGACTTGCTTATCCCTTTATGCCTTTGCTTTTAACAGCAGCCTGAGCTGCAGCAAGTCTTGCTATCGGCACACGGAACGGTGAGCAGGATACATAGTTCAGGCCGATTTCGTGGCAGAATTCGACCGATGACGGATCGCCGCCATGCTCGCCGCATATACCGAGCTTGATGTCGGGCCTTGTAGCCCTACCGCCTGCAACTGCCATCTTCATCAGCTTGCCGACACCGGACTGGTCAAGTTTTGCTGTCGGGTCATTTTCGAATATCTTTGCCTGATAGTAATCCTCAAGGATCTTGCCGGCATCGTCACGGCTGAGTCCGTAAGTCATCTGAGTCAGGTCGTTGGTTCCGAAGGAGAAGAATTCTGCTTCAGTTGCGATCTCATCAGCCAGCAATGCTGCTCTCGGGATCTCGATCATGGTACCGACTTTGTATTCGAGATTGACTCCTGCTTCTTTTATGACAGCATCAGCAGTCTTGACTATAACATCCTTGACAAACTTCAATTCTTTTACATCGCAAACCAGCGGGATCATGATTTCAGGAACAACATTCATGCCCTTCCTGTTTACGTTTATAGCAGCCTCGATGATGGCCCTTGTCTGCATCTCAGCGATTTCAGGATATGAAACAGCCAGACGGCAGCCTCTGTGACCCATCATCGGGTTGAGTTCATGCAGGTTCTTGATTACGTTCTTGAGATCAGCAGCAGGCATATCCAGTTCTTTTGCAAGAGCATTTATCTCTTCCTCATCCTGCGGCAGGAACTCATGCAGCGGAGGATCCAGCAGCCTTATGGTTACAGGATGGCCCTTCATTTCTGTGAAGAGACCTTCAAAGTCGCTTCTCTGCATCGGCAGGATCTTTTCGAGAGCTTTCTTTCTCTGTTCAACACTGTTGGAAACGATCATCTGCCTGAATGCGAATATTCTGTCGGCTTCAAAGAACATATGCTCTGTACGGCAGAGGCCTATTCCTTCTGCACCGAATTTGACAGCAACAGCTGCATCCTTTGGAGTGTCGGCATTTGTTCTTACCTTGAGTGTCCTGATTTCATCAGCCCAGGACATGAAGGTTGCAAAGTCGCCTGCCATTTCAGGCTCAACTGTCGGCAGCTGCTCGCCGTATACATTACCGGTGGAGCCGTCCAGTGAGATCCAGTCGCCTTCGATGTACTTCTTGCCGTTCTTGTCTATGAAATATTTCTCATGTTCGTTGATCTTGATATCGCTGCAGCCTGCAACACAGCATCTGCCCATACCACGAGCAACAACTGCTGCGTGGGAGGTCATTCCGCCGCGGCCGGTCAGGATACCCTGTGATACATGCATTCCTTCTATGTCTTCAGGTGAAGTCTCGAGTCTTACGAGTATAACCTTTTTCTCTCCGTTGTTGAATGCATTGACAGCATCTTCTGCAGTGAAGTAGATCTTACCGGTAGCTGCTCCAGGTGATGCAGGAAGTCCTTTAGCTATGGGTTTTGCAGCCTTGAGAGCTTTCTGCTCGAAATTCGGGTGGAGCAGTGAATCAAGCTGCTTCGGATCGACTTTGAGGATTGCCTCTTCCTTTGTCAGCATTCCTTCGTTGACAAGGTCGACAGCGATCTTCAGAGCTGCAGCTGCAGTTCTCTTGCCGTTTCTTGTCTGAAGCATGAACAGTTTGCCTCTTTCGATGGTAAACTCCATGTCCTGCATATCTCTGTAGTGTTTCTCAAGTGTTTCAGCTATCTTTGCAAACTGATTGTATACATCAGGATTGACTTCCTTGAGCGTATCGATGGACTGAGGAGTCCTGATACCTGCAACGACGTCTTCTCCCTGTGCATTCATCAGGAATTCGCCGTACAGTTTCTTCTCACCGGTGGATGGATTTCTTGTAAATGCAACGCCTGTTCCGGAATCGTTGCCCATGTTTCCGTAAACCATTTCCTGAACGTTTACTGCAGTACCCCAGTCGCTCGGGATATCATTGAGCCTTCTGTAAACGATGGCCCTCGGGTTCTCCCATGAACGGAAAACTGCCTTTACAGCTTCCATCAGCTGTACTCTGGGATCCTGCGGGAAATCTGTGCCTTTTTCCTTTTTGTAAAGTTCTTTATATCTCTTTACGACTTCTTTAAGATCCTCAGCATTCAAATCAGTATCGAGCTTTGCATTCTTTTCTTCCTTAACTGCATCGAGAATTTCTTCGAATTTTGATTTCTCGATCTCCATTACAACGTCGCTGAACATCTGGATGAATCTTCTGTAGCTGTCATATGCAAATCTTTCGTTATTGGTAAGCTTTGCAAGACCGACAACAACTTCGTCATTGAGACCAAGATTCAGTATCGTGTCCATCATTCCAGGCATTGAAGCCCTTGCACCGGATCTGACGGATACCAGGAACGGATTTGAGGGATCTCCGAACTTCTTGCCGACGATTTCCTCGGTAGCAGCCAATGCTTCGTAAATCTGATCCTCGATTTCCTTAGCAATCACTTTGCCGTCCTTATAATATCTTGTACATGCTTCCGTTGTAACGGTAAATCCCCTCGGTACAGGAAGTCCGAGGCCAGTCATTTCTGCAAGGTTGGCACCTTTGCCGCCAAGCAGGTTTCTCATCGAGGCATTACCCTCTTTGAACAAGTAAACGTACTTAGTCATATATAACCTCCATTTATGTATTATGTTATAAATAGTAGATTAGGTTTTACAAATAGAAGCAACTCAGTAAATAACCCATACCATTATAACATAATATTTTTTTTTGAAAACAGGATTTTTGCATTTTGTATACTTCTTTCACTAGTTTTGCTAAAAATCAAAATACGGCTATATTGGTTATTAACCCTCCAACGTTTATTAGCATTTCCCAATACCTGATCATTTTATTACGTTGATTTGCAAATATCGGGCATCTGTCCTTTTTTCGCTGTGCATTTTTTCACTTAGTGGCCTTCTGCCTCTTCCTGCTGCTCATTTTTTCAAGTAAAGGCCGTCTAATTATATCGCAATGCTCATTTTTTCAAATAATGGATCCTCATATAAGTAAATTCTTTATTTTCCATGTAAATAATGCGGTAATGTCAGGATTTATGTTACCTAAAAATATAAAAATTTACTGGTTTAGTGACCAAAACTTGAAAAAATGAGCAGCAACATGGAATTGCCGACATAGTTGTACATCAACTCAATGTATAATGTCAATTTATAAGACACGATATTTCACATCCTGTCCAATGAGTAAAGGGCAACCGCTACTTCAGATAATCCCTGAAATGGCTGGAGTACACGAACTCACCGCTGCTCAATATCCAAAAGGCTTCGATATCAGGAATGGACTCGATGAGCTCAGTGCCTTCCTCCAAAGACATATTGAAAACAGCTGTAGACAAAGCATCAGCCTCACCTGAATCCCGGCACAGTATCGTAACCGACTTGTACTCGTCCGACGGGAACATTGTGTCAGGATCGATTATGTGATGATAATTCCTGCCGTCAACAGTATAATATCTCTCGTAAATACCGCTTGTAACCAAAGATGCATCCGTTATATTCAATATATGGACATTCTGCTGACTGCTGCTGATGTCTGGATTCTGAATGCCGACATTCCACGGCTGTCCCTCTTTACTCTTAGCTCCTATGGCGCGCACATTACCTCCTACACTGATAAGCCCTGAAGCAAATCCGTTTTCGGCAGCTATCCTGCTAACCTGTTCGACTGCGTACCCCTTTGCTATAGCTCCTACATCCAGACTCATTTCAGGATCTTCCAAATAGACAGTAGAAGCTTCTTCGTCAATTATGACCTTATTTATATCAGTATGCTCCGAAGCCTTCTGCAGCAGCTCAATCGGCGGCAGCTGTGCCGCATCAGGATCCGCTATGCCACTTTCTCTGTAATCATGCCAGATCCTCAGTACCGCCCCATAAGCGACATTAACCTTCCCGCCGGTTTTATCATACCATTGTCTGGCAAACTTAAGCAGCTCGATGATCCTTTTATCAACCTTTACAGGAGCCTTTCCTGCCTGATCGTTGATCGTTTTCAGGTTGTTAATGCCGTCATAGCTGGTATATATATCATAAAGCTTATGGTATTCCTCAAGATTGTCATATATCAGCTGCACATGTCTGTTGAACTCCTCTTTGTCAGCAGTATATGCAACGATCGTTGTCTTTGTATCAAACAACTGCAGAAATGTCGCCTCATAACGAACAGGCTCCGCAGCCCTGCAGGCCGTCATGGCCAATATGACAGACAGAGCCGCAGCAAGCAGGGTGCACTTTTTTATATAATGCCGGGTTTTATGCAAACAACCTGGGGCATTGTGTGAAAAATAACAATGCCTGTGCAGTTTCCGTCTGGTTTTATGTAAGCAGCAACGTTCTGTTCTCATCATACTCCTCATCTTGTCCTTAAACAAATCAGAGAGGCAAATGGTTTGCCTCTCCAATCAATGATATCATACAGACTGCATTTAATCTATAAGCTAATTACTGTGCATTCTTTGCAGCTTTATCGATTATGGTAAGGAAATCGGTGACATGGATAGTGACTGAGCTGGTCAGTTCTGCTTCTGTCGTTTTGCCTTCCTCATTTAATGCTATTCCTTTTACTTCATCAGCTGTCTTACCTTTTACATATTCTGCGAATGCTGCGGCCTGCTCGTTCCATTCCTTCTTAATATTGGATGCCTTCTTCATTCCGTATGCTTCGCCAAGCTCATTCTTGGTCTGCAGGTTGGCAGCTTTCAGGTCAGTTGTGATCTTGCCTGATGTGTTGAAGTTGACATTTGACTGAGATGCATCAAGTATGCAGCTTGTGATCCTACCGTCAGCTCCGAATGTAGTTGCTGTGTACATTGAATATGCCTGTGCAACCCCATCCTTCTCAGCCGTTGCATCAGCTGAATTGCTGATGGTGGTCTCAACTGCGAGCCCCAGCTTGTCGCCGGCCTTTGCACCAAGGTCCTGTGCATTGCTGACAGCCTTTTCTATGGCAGCGATAAAGTCATTGACATGGATCGTTACCGAAGATGCCAGCTCTGCATCAGCAGGAGCTCCTGATTCATTAAGGGCGATACCTTTTACTTCTTCAAGGGTTTTTCCTGTTACATATGCTGCAAAAGCATCAGCCTGCTCATACCATTCTTTCTGGATCTTCGATGCTTTTTTCATGCCATACTCATCCTTGAGTTCCTGCTTGGTTTTGAAGACTGTATCAAGAGGCGTAGTAATCTTACCTGCCGCAGAGAAATTGATTTTCGTCTGTGCTGCATCAATTTTGCAATTGGTGATTTTGCCTGCGGCGTCGACAGTCACTGCCACAACTGTTGAATCGACCTGCGCCACTCCTTCCTTCTCACCTGCATCTTTGGAATTGCTGATTGACGTAACAACAGCAAGCCCTGTCTTCAGCGCATCTCCAGCTGTGTTGCCGTTTGTTGTGCCATTTGGGGTGTCTTCCTTGTTTTCACCGCCGGGTGTTTCAGTCTGACCGGGAGTTTTTGTGTTATCCGGTGTAACATTTGAGCCCTGACCGCATGCAGCCAGCATAAAGGTCATTAAAGCCAGGCTCAGGATCAATGCAATGATTTTTTTCATAAAAGCTCCTCCGTTCTATATTTTTCTTTTTTAATTTAAGCCAGCTTTTTAAAAGCCGGAATAATAAACCTCAACAGCGTGGCCGTAACTATGCCTGCAATCACTCCGGATATGAGCAGCACAGGCAGATATGCCCACAAATACATCCCCGCATAAATAAATGTTATTGCAATAAACTGACCCAGGTTATGGGCAACAGCTCCCGAAATACTTATAACTGTATATGATGCCCTGTCTTTGAAGAGCATCAGTATAACAAGCATTACCGTCAATGATAGTATGCCACCTGTCAGACTCAGTATTCCGGCGATCAATCCCCGTGTTACCGCGACAAACAGGCTTTTCATAAAAGCTATGGTGTACGCCTGCCCCTTCGACAGGAAAAACATCGCATACATAACTGCTATATTTGATAACCCGAACTTAACTCCGGGAACGGGAAGCGGCAATGACGGCAGTGAATTTTCGACGATGGCAAGTATCAGCGCCATTGCAAATATGAGACCGGTAAGCACCATGGATCTGGTTTTGTTCGTGTCAGCCTGCCGGTCTTCGGCAATATTGCAGTTTGCTTTTTTCTCTTCCATCATTATGACCATCTTCCCATCCGATTTTATGCATTACATTGCTTTCAAAACCGCTGGATGCCTCCGGATTCCCGGCATCATTGACCGCTGCCGCCTATGATGATGTCCGGGTCGTCCTGGCCCCATCCATCGGCCGGAACTATTTTCAAAACTATTCCATTGGGCAGGCAGGCTGCACTCTGACCTGCTATATGTATTTTTCCCGTCTTGATGCATATTTTGTCCGGGCAGTCAGACTCTGCAAATCGTATATTTCCCTCATTATCGATCTGAAAAACCACATTTTCATTCTGAGGTATTGAAAAAGTCCGCTCCTGCCCCGGCACAAGATCGACTGTTTCAACAAGCTTCGAGTAATAGTATATCTCGGCCCTGACTGCTTCGTCCTCTGCAGTGCTTCTGTATACCAGCCAGATCACCAGTGCTGCTGCAATAATACCCGTTATTATCAGAATGTCGGTCTTCTTGAAAAATTTCATCTGTTAACTCCCGAGCTTTACAAGTTCATATTGTATAACCACCTGCTACAGTAATATTTGCAAAAGTATGCCGTATTTTTCACTTTTCATGGCGCCTTCATCATCACTACACATCAGACCATATCAGAAGCCGTTCATAATGACCTCAGCGGAACCATTCATACTTTTTACATATATACCCGCAGTATGGAATTATAAACAAGAGGCTTTAACTCATATTAAGGCACTTATGAATATAAGAATCGTCAGGGATCCCATTATTATAATGTAGTTTTTGATGGCTGTAATAAAGGTGGCGGCCTTGTCCTGACGCTCCATGAAAATTCCGATATTGCGCTGGACCGGGATAACAGTCAGCAAAGACAACAGGCAAACAGGTGACAGTATTTTAAACACTACCATGGCGATGATGGCGATGTAAGCCGCATAGTAAATGGCCGCAAACAGATACAGCGCCTTCCTTCCGAGATAATACGGCAGTGTATGTCTCTTAACTGCCGCATCCTTCTCCACGTCACAGATATTATTGGCAAGCATGATGTTGGCAGTGGTACATACCGGCGGTACGGACAGCAGCAGCACTGTCAGAACAGGTACGACTGCAATTTCCAGGCTGATCCTGTCCCAGCCGAAATCGAATGAGAGGAACGTACCCTGCGGCAAATTTATGTACAGCAGCAGGAACGGTATGAACAATCCGTAGAAGATCCCTGACAAAACCTCTCCCAGCGGCTGTCTTGAAATTGGGACAGGCCCCCAGGTATAAAACACACCTGCCAGGAAGCACAGACCACCAAGCACAAGCACGATTATATCCGTCAGATATGCCAGATAAAGTCCCAGCGCTGTACTGATACAGAACAGCACATAAATAATGATCAGCGCTGTCCTTCTGCCGAACTGCAGCTCCTGTTCATTTGTTTTGGTATCGATATAGTTGTTTATCGCGGTAGTCGTCAGATCAAACAAAAACATGGAGCCGAAAAATACAGCTGTCCTTGTCCAGTCGATCTCACTGCCACTGTAGACCAAGTATGCAATTGTGAGTAAAAACGCAAATACACTGGTTATCTTTGTTTTGATCTCTATGTAGCTGAAAAACCGTTTAAGCATCTGAATCCCTTAAAACATTATTTGAATTCCCTAAACGCTTTATTTAGCAATTCCTTAAGTCTTTCTCCCTTTTCCCCGGATATATCGATCCTGCCCAAAAGCTTCAGATATTTATTATAATACTTTTTCGCAAGCATCCTGGTAAAGGCAAGGCCTTCGGTCCTCATTACAGCTTTGTTCAGTTCTTCTCTTGTCAGCTCATTGTTCTGAGCCTTCTGCTTAAGCGCAGCATCGTCATGGAATGCCTTTATCATGGGCAATGTCACGACATTCTTTTCAAAATCAGATTGCACGGGCTTCTTTGCGACACTTTCATCAGCCTCGAAATCCATACAGTCATCTGTCAGCTGAAAAATCATGCCCAGACAATGCCCCATCTTCCTGTATGCCTTTATTTCCTCCTGACTGCATCCGGCAAGCTGTGCACCGGCGAAAAATGAGGCCTCGAAAAGCGCTGCCGTCTTTCCTGATATAATCTTCAGGTACTGTAAAACCGAAAGGCTGTAATTGCCGTTATTTATATGCTGTCTCAGTTCTCCGGTACATATCCTGCCGACATAATCCGGGATTTTTATATCAAGATAATCCTTATAATCTTTTTTATTTTCGACAGATGCCACAATACGCAGAGCCACACTTAAAAGATAATCACCGCAGATAACGGCAGTCCTCTTCCCGAACATTTTCTGCAGCGACGGCTGTCCCCGTCTCGTATCTGCATCGTCAATCACATCATCGTGCACCAGTGTCGCTAGGTGCAGCACCTCTACAGCTGCTGCCAGCTTCGCCGCATTGGCATCAACAAGACCGTCTCTGTCCATCGCGCATGTCAGCAGTGAAACGGCACGTATAAATTTGCCCTTTGCCGTCGCCAGGTGCTTTGTATATGTCCTTACCACTGCAGGTGAGGAAAAAAGCGCTCTGTCCACCTCTTCCTGTGCAAGTGAAAGAGCGCTTCCAAAATCCAGCATCTTCTTCTCTGCCGATGTGTTGTCGCATGCCACTGCTCCATTTGCTCCAGCAGCGTCATTCATTATTCTGTTTGCCCCTATGCCGTCAATCATGATACAAATACCACTTCCTGACCCATTTCACTTTTTTCCATCTTTGCTTCAAAACCGGCATGACCCAATAATCAAGCCCAAAGGTTCTGCCCGCGCCAATCAGCAATGCGATA